>Ga0268284_1001164_pt1 | contig 14497 bp, 9 predicted proteins | sample saktaG_14_FD_190137 | JGI IMG/M metagenome (GOLD analysis project Ga0268284, IMG submission 190137) | Saline water microbial communities from Sakinaw Lake, British Columbia, Canada - sak_2013_06_06_40m | ecosystem: Environmental > Aquatic > Non-marine Saline and Alkaline > Saline ... | reverse complement strand
CGGGTGCGGCGGGATCGGTGGCGGGTGCGGCGGGATCCGTGGCAGGTGCGAAGGGATCGGCACCCGGATCAAGAGCTGGCTTGGCGGGGGCCGCGGGCTGCCCGGCAGGTTGGGGGGCTGCCGCAGGTTTGACGGGTGCGGGAGCTTTGTATGCGGGAACCACCCGGTCACCGATCATCAACACGGTATCCTGAGCCATTGAATCCGGGATGATGCTGGCGGAGGCGGAATTGCTTTCGACCGAGGTCACCATCAGTTTGGCGATGGTCGTGCTGCCACGCACCACATCGAGCGTGGAATTGGCGACCACTCCGCCGTTGTTGCCGGAAGCGAGGGTGACGAAGCCCCAGGTCGGGTAGATCGAACGGATCCGCGTGTTGAGAGTGGCCAGCGATTGACCGGAAGTGAATTTCTCGAATTTGGTTTTGGTCGCTTCCGCTTGGGCTTCAGCCTGATTGTTTTGGGCCGTGACGTTGGCGAGTTTCGCCTCGGCATCGGTGATCGCTTGAGTGATCTCCTCCAACTCGACCTTGGTCGCACGCATCTTGGAAGAAAGATCGGTGAGGTCACCAATCTTGACGGTTTTCGCGCGGAATTCCTCGATTTTCGCCTTGTTAGGCTCGATCTTCGCGGTCTTGGCCGCGTTCGCTTGCGTCAAGTCTTCGTTGGCTATTTTCTGGGCGGCCTCCTTCTCGGTCTGCGCAACCACCTCGGCATCGACTGCGGTGCGCTTGTCGATGGTTGCGGCCAAGTTGTCCTGCGCGGTCTTGAAGCGGGCCAGGCTCTTGGTGAGATTGGCTTTGCGGGTCGCAGTCTCGGTTATTTCGGTCGCGTAGGCGGCCTTGTTCTTGTAGGCGACGAAGCTCGCGAGGGCGAGCACGATGGCAGTGAGGATTCCGAAGACGTTGGCCATAGGGTTGTAAAGTTGAAGCTTTGAATTCCGTGTGCGCGGACACTAGGAAGTCTAAGTCCGACTCCGCAACCAAAAATTCACGGACTTTCAAACTTCGTTCGGCTTGGCTTTACAAAGCAGCCACTGGCAGCCATCGATCGGGAGTCCCATGAAGTCGATTCTCCGCGTTTTTTCCTATTTGCGTCACTATCCCGGCCTTGCGGTGGCCCAGCTTTTCTGCGCCGTTGGGATGACTCTGGCGGTTTTCGTGTTTCCGAACGCGACCGGCCATGTGATTGACAAAATCATCCCCGACCCCAGCCGCCACCACGAATTTTCTTTTTGGATTGCCATCGCCCTGCTCGGGTTTTTGACCAAAGACGGCCTGAATTTGCTGCGGATTTTCATCAACAACACCTTCGAACAGAAGGTGATCTTCGATATCCGCTCGGATCTTTACGCGAAAATCCAGCGCTTGCCGCTGCGCTGGTTCGATACCCGCCGCACCGGCGACATCATGACCCGGGTCATTGAGGACGTGACCAACATGGAGCGGGTGCTCATTGACGGCGTCGAACAAGGCCTGATCGCGGCGTTGCAGGTCTTCGGGATCGGGGTCTACCTGTTTTTCCTGAATCCGGCGGTGGCGGCGTGGGCAACCCTGCCGGTGCCGTTTTTGGCGCTGGGTGCGTGGTTTTATTCAACCCGCGGGCGCGACCGCTACCGCAACCATCGCGATGCGGCCTCCGACCTCAACGCGCTGTTGCACGACAACATTTCCGGCGTGCGCCAGATCAAGGCCTACGCGGCGGAACCCGCCGAGCACGCGCGCTTCAACCGGTTTTCCGATCACCTGCGGCGGGCGAATTTGCGGATGATGAAATGGTGGGCGATTTATTCGCCCGGCATGTCGTTCCTGCGCATGACGGGCTACGTGCTGGTGCTCGCATTCGGCGGCGCGGCGGTCATGCACGGCACCCTGACCATCGGCGATTTCACGAAATTCCTGTTGTTCCTGTCGCTGTTCTACGAACCGATCGACCGCTTGAACTCGCTCAACCAGATGCTTCTGGCGGGCCGCGCGGCGGCGGACCGGGTGTTTGAAATCCTCGACGCCACGGACGAACCCAATGCCATCCATGGCGCGGCCTTGCCGGAAAAAATCGCCGGTCACGTGCGCTTCGACCGGGTGTCCTTCGCCTATCAGGAACAACCGACCTTGCACGAGGTCACGCTCGACGCGCCACCCGGCCAGACCATCGCCCTGGTGGGCTCGACCGGCGCGGGCAAAACCACGGTGCTCGCCCTGCTGGCGCGGTTTTATGAAACCACGACCGGAGCCATCACCATCGACGGCATCCCCATCCACACGCTGGCCAAATCCTCGCTGCGCGACCACCTCGCCTACGTCACCCAGGAGCCGTTCCTGTTCAATGGAACCGTGCGCGAAAACCTGCTGCTCGCCAAACGCGACGCCAGCACCGCGGAGCTGTGGAGCGCCCTAACAGCCGCCCACGCGCAAAGCTTCGTGCGCGCGCTTCCAGAACAACTCGACACCAACGTCGGCGAACGCGGCGTGAAGCTTTCCGGCGGCGAGAAACAACGGCTGTCGATTGCCCGGGCTTTGCTCAAGAACGCCCCGCTGCTGCTGCTCGACGAGGCCACTGCCTCGGTGGATTCCGAGACCGAACGCCAGATCCAGGACGCCTTGGACCGCCTGATGAAAAACCGCACGGCCTTTGTCATCGCCCACCGCCTCTCCACCATCCAGAACGCCGACCGCATCTACGTGCTGGAAAAAGGCGCGGTCATCGAACAAGGCACCCACGCCACGCTGCTCGCCCAAGGCGGGAAATACGCCGAACTCTGCCGCAAATCGTTCCTCTCCGGGGACGCCTCACACCCCGCCGGTTAGAACATGGCCGCCGAGCATTGACTGATAGATCGGGTTGCTCGCGCGGAGTTGCTCGTGGCTGCCGTCCGCCACGATGCGGCCGGCTTGAAAGACCAGGATGCGGTCGGCGATGGTGATGGTGGAGAAGCGGTGGGCGATGATGAAGGTGGTGCGGCCTTTGACCAACTCGGCGAGCGCCTGCTGGACCATCGCCTCGCTCTCGGAATCCAGCGCGCTGGTGGCCTCGTCGAGAATCAGGATGGGGGCATCGCGCAAGAAGGCGCGGGCGATGGCGACGCGCTGGCGCTGGCCGCCGGAAACCTTGTCGCCGCGTTCGCCCACCTGAGTCTGATAGCCTTCCGGCAGGGCCCGGATGAACTCGTCGGCATAAGCCTTGCGGGCCGCCGCGATGACTTCGGCATCGGTGGCGTCCAACCTGCCGACGCGGATGTTTTCCGCAATCGTGCCGACGAACAGCGCGGGCATTTGCGGAACGATGGCAATATGGTTGCGGAGGTCTTTTTTGGCAAATTCGCGCAGGTCGGCGCCATCCAGCGTGATGCCGCCGGCTTGCGGGTCGTAAAAGCGCGGGATCAGATTGGCGAAAGTCGATTTGCCGGCCCCGCTGGGACCCACGAGGGCGACGACTTTGCCGATGGGAATTTCAACGTTCACCTCGCGCAGGACGGGTTCCTCATCATAGGCGAAGGTCAAATTTTCAAAGCGGATTGCGCGTTGCGGGGCCCGGCAAGGTATGGGCACCGGCGGATCGGGCAGGGTGTCCGGTTCACGCAGGATGAATTCGATGCGTTCGATGGCCGCATCCCCTTGCCGGAACAACGAGTGAATCGTGCCGAGTTTCTTGATCGGCTCGTAGGACATGTAGAGCGCCATGCCCAAGGTCATGAACCCCTCTAACGTCATTCCTTCGCGCACCCCGAAAAACAACGCGGCGGCGAAACCCGTGGAAGCCACCACTTCAATGGACGGGGAGATTGCCTGGCGGTATTTCACCACTTTCAATTGGAGATTGAGGATTTCCCGGATGCGCTGGCGAAACTGCGAGATCTGCCGGTCTTCCAAATTATAGGCACGGATTTCCAGCGACGATTGGAGGCTCTCGGTGAGGGTCGCGGTGAGAATCCCGCCCCGGTGCTGCAAACTCCTGGCGCGTCGCGCGAGCTTTTTCCCCGCCGCGCGGATCACCGTCACGCAGATCGGCACGGTGATCAGCGCAATCAGGGCAATGAAAAAGCTGCGATCCTTCACCGCCAGATAACCGAGCACCCCGAGCGCCGACAGCAGCGTGGCCGGTTGCTTGATCAGATCGCTCGAGGCCTGGGCGATCACTTGCCGGAGGATTTCCGTGTCGTGCATCAACCGGGCCAAAAGATCACCGGAACGGTTTTTCTTGAAGAACGAGAGCGGCAGGCTTTGCAGTTTCACGAACAGGTCGGTGCGGATCGCCTCCAGCACGCGCAAGCCGGAAAACTGAATCAGATAGCTGTTCGCGTAGCCCGCCACTGCGCGAATGAGAAAAATGAAGGGGATCCACAGGCACGTCACAAACAACAGGCGCTCGCGTGAAATACCACCCAGCAATCCGTGCATCCACACCTCATACGGTTTGGCCGCTTCGGCTTGCGCGTTGAAAAGCACCGGAAACACCACCTTGGTCATCAGCGGCAACCCCGCCCCGCTCGCCAGCGCATACAACAAACCACAAGCCACGCCGGCGAGAAACGGCCACTTCACGGCCCGCAGGTGACGGTAATAGGGAAAGTATTGCTTCACAGGACGGCCCGCAGGTTCACCGCCACACCCTGCTAGGGCAAGCCCGATTCTCGCCCGGCGGGGTCAGTCCCGGTATTTCAGCATTGGGCGGTGGAGCAGTTTCCCAGCCTACGATGGTGGCAGGGTGCCGGCTTGGTTAGAGACCGGACGGGTCTTGAGGGCATTCCAACTCTCCGAAGACAGGCGTGGCGCAAAGGCGTATGGTGGTTATCTTGAGGCAAGGGCCAAGGATCGGAAAGCCGCGGTAACGGATGAATCCCTAGCGGAACTAAGACGCGGCTGGTATCTGGGAGAAAAGACCTTCAGGACAACGATCCTGACAAGCTTGTCCGGGCAAGCGCAAACCGAAAAGAGAAGGAAAGGTAGCGTGAGAGGGGAGGCCGCAAAGGCTTATGATACAGCGGAAGCAGAGCGCTTGGCGACGGAGGGATTGGCGGTGCTGGGCTTGCCTGATGATCCTGCTATCCTGTCGGGAAGGGGCAAGTGGATGCATGAGAAGGCCGTGGTCGCAGCGTTGATTCGGCAGCAGACGGGAGTGGGAAACCTCTGGGTGGCGGGACGTCTCGGCATGGACCACGAGGGAACCGTCACGCGGGCCGTTCGCTGGACAAGGGAAGATCCCGACGGGCGAATGAGATTACAGGAATTGGAAGCAATGCTGAAATACCGGGACTGGTCCCAAAGTGGGGCGATTTCCGGCTTGTCGCGGGGTGTTGCGGTTGCAAGTCTGGTTTCCGCCGATGGCCGCACCGCAAAACATCATCGCGCTGGTTTACGATTATGACCAGACGCTCAGTCCGCGCTACATGCAGGATGACGTGTTGTTTCCGGAGTTCGGGATCGACTCCGTGCAGTTCTGGAAAAAATGCAACGCGCTGGTGCATGACCAGAGATGGGATGGCGAGCTGGCCTACATGAAATGCCTGCTCGATTACCTCGGCATGGACAACGTCACCAACGGCCGGCTCACCGAACTGGGCGCGGGCTTGCGGTTTTTTCCGGGGCTGCCCGAACTGTTCGCGGCGTTGCCGCAAGCAGCGCTCAACCCGGAGCACGAGGCGGCAGGAATCAAGGTGGAACACTATATCATCTCCTCCGGCCTCAAGGCCTTGCTCGACGGATCCCGGCTGCAACCCTGGGTGAAAGCCATATTCGGCTGTGAATTTGGCGAGGACGCCGAAGGCCGGATCAGTTTTCCCAAGCGCGTCATCTCGCACACCACCAAGACGCAGTTTCTGTTCCGGATCAACAAGGGCATGCTCCATTGCGATCAGGACGTGAACGATCACATGCCTCATGAACAGCGCCCGATCCCGTTTGAAAACATGGTCTATGTCGGCGACGGGCCGACCGACGTCCCGTGTTTCACGGTGATGAGCCACAACGGCGGCCATGGCATCGCCGTTTATAATCCGCAAGACGCCACCGGCCGCTCGTTCCGCAAGTGCTTCCAACTCTCCACCCACGCCGGGCGCGTCAAACACATCGCTCCCGCCGATTACCGCGAGGGCTCCCACCTCTGGTTGTTGCTAGCGGAAATGGTCCGTGAAATCGCCGACCGCATCCTGCGCCGGCGCATCGAGGAGCGCGACCACGCCACCGTGCCGGCACCGGGGTTCTGATTGCCGGCTTTCCCCTAACAAATGTCCGTTCCATCCCGTTTCCACTTCACCGGCATCTGTGGCACCGCCATGGGAGCCGTGGCCGCCGCGATGCACCACCGCGGTTTCACCGTCACCGGATCGGATGCGCACGTCTATCCGCCGATGTCGGATTTTTTGCGCGGCCAAGGCATTGCCATCGCCGAGGGGTATCGCGAGGAGAACATCCCGGCGGGAACCGAGGTGGTGATCATCGGCAACGCGATCTCGCGCGGCAACCCGGAGGCTGAAGCCGCACTTGACCGGAAACTTCTCTATCAGTCGCTGCCCGAAGTGCTGAAAGAATTCTTTCTGCGCGGCAAACGCAATTTCGTGGTCGCCGGCACCCACGGCAAAACCACCACCGCGGCGATGCTCGCATGGTTGCTGCGCCATGCCGGGCGCGATCCGGGATTCATGATCGGGGGCCTGCCGAAAAACCTTGGCTGCGGCGCGTGTTTCACGGATTCGGAATTCACCGTGCTCGAGGGCGACGAATACGACACCGCCTTCTTCGACAAGCGTTCGAAGTTTCTCCACTACCTGCCCGAGTGTGTGGTGGTGAACAACATCGAATTCGACCACGCGGATATCTACGGCTCGCTCGCCGAGATCAAACTGACCTTCCGCCGCTTGCTCAACATCGTCCCGCGCACGGGCATGGCCTTCATCAACGGCGATGATCCGAACTGCCTGGAGGTCGCTACCGGCGCTCCCTGCCCGGTCACCACGGTTGGATGCGCGGCATCCTGCGCCCTGCGGATTGAAAACCTGAGTTACGAGACATCCCGCAGTTCGTTCACGCTTGGCGGCATCCCCTACTCGTTGCGCATGACCGGCGCGTTCAATGTGAGCAACGCCGCCATGGCCGCCGCTGCCGCCACCTTCGCCGGACTGACACCCGCGGAAATCCGCGCCGGCTTGGAGGCCTTCGAGGGCGTCGCCCGCCGCCAGGAACTGCGCGGCGAGGTCCAGGGCATCAAGGTGATCGACGACTTCGCCCACCACCCGACGGCGATCCGCCTTGCGGTGCAGAGCCTGCGCCAGCGTTATCCGGATTCCCGGTTGTGGATTCTGTTCGAGCCGCGATCGAACACCACGCGCCGCGCCGTGTTCCAAAACGAACTCGCCGCAGCCCTCGCCCTCGCGGATTTCGCCGTGGTTGCGGCCATTCCGGACCTCCACAAGATCCCGCAAGACGACCGCCTCGACCCCACGAAACTCGCCGCGGATATCGCCCGCCTCGGCGGCAAGGGATTCTACCTGCCGGACCTTGAATCCATCATTGCCCGGGTCCAGGCGCAGGCCAGAAGCGGTGACGTCATTGCGGTGCTGTCGAATGGCGGCTTTGGTGGCATCCACCAGAAACTGCTCGCGGCCTTGGCCTGAGGCTCCAAGGAAATCCCACGGATGGGCATTGACGGGCGGGATTTTTCCCGTCAAGTTCCATCCCGATCCTCGCTTTCGTAACCCCAACTCACCATCCCATGAAACTTATCCGTTGTTTCCTCAGCACCGTTTTCGCGGCATCCTTCATCGCCGTTGCCCCCGCCGCGCAAGAGGGTAAACTCAACATCGCCACGGTGGACATGCAGGAACTGTTCAAGCAGTATTACCGCACCAACGAAGCGCAGAAGCAGATCAACGTGGAGCGTGCCCGCATCCAGAAGGACAACAACGAGCGCCTCGCCCGCATCCGTGAGCTTGAGGAAAATCTCGGCAATCTGCGCAAGCAACTTGAGGATCCAGCGATCAGCGACTCGAAGAGACAAACGCTTGCCAAGGATTGGCAAGGCCAGCAGCAGGAAGGCATCGCCCTTGACCGCGAGCGCCGCGAATTCCTGCAACGCCGCAACCAGGCCCTCAACGAAAAAATGGTCCAACGCATGAAGGGCATCCTCGAGGAAATCCGCAAACTCGTCGAAGAACAGGCCAAGGTGGACAACTTTGACTACGTCTTCGACAAGTCCGGCATGAGCACCTCGCAGGTTCCCTTCCTGCTCTACACCAAGGACGCCACGGACATCACCGCCGGCTTGCTCAAAAACCTCAACAAGGACGCCCCCGCGGGGTCACTGCCAGCCGAAGGCGATCCCAAACCTGAAATCCCGCAACCGGTTGCTCCGGTGGATGGCAACGAAAAATAATCCAGCCGCATCCCGAGTTGGCATTTGCCCTCACGCTTTCCGAGCTCGCCCGATGGGTCGATGGTGACATCGTCCGGGGTGAGCGCGATGTCCCGCTCACCGGGATGGCCGCCCTTGCTACGGCCGGTCCGCAGGATGTCAGCTTTCTGGGCAACGAAAAATATTACGGCCAGTTTTTGCTCACGAATGCGGCGGCGGTGATCGTCCCGCGCGGGGAAACCGGGGGGCCTGAAGGCACGGCGCTCGTTGCCGTGGAAAATCCCACGCTGGCATTTTCAGTGGTCGTCCGCCATTTTGCCGCCGCCGCCCGCAAGTTGGTCCCCGGCATCCATCCACAGGCCTCGGTGGATTCCACGGCCATGCTCGATCCGGAAAAAGTCCGCGTCCATGCCGGTGCCGTCATCATGGCGGGTGCCACGGTGGGCGACGGCTCCGAAATCGGTTCTAACAGCGTTATCGGCGAGGATGCGATCATCGGCCGGGACTGCCACATCATGGCCAATGTCACGGTGCGCGAGCGTTGCGTGCTGGGCGACCGGGTCATTCTGCAACCCGGCGCCGTCATCGGTGCCGATGGCTACGGCTACGAGTTGGTGGACGGGCGTCATCTCAAAATCGACCAGGTCGGCATCGTCGAACTCGGCGATGACGTCGAGGTCGGAGCCAATGCCACCATCGACCGCGCGCGTTTTGGCAAGACCCTCATCGGCGAGGGCACCAAGATCGACAATCTGGTCCAGATCGGCCACAACTGCGTGATCGGCAAACATTGTCTCATCATTTCTCTAACCGGCATCTCCGGCAGCGTCCACCTCGGCAATTACGTCACGCTTGCCGGTCAGTGCGGCACGGTGGGTCACGTCACGATTGGCGACCACGCCACCCTGGCCGGCCGCACCGGGGTGACGGCCAATCTGGCGGGTGGAATGGTGTATTCCGGCCGCCCGGCCAAACCCTATATGGAAGATAAAAAACTCGAGGCCCATGTTCACCGCCTGCCCAAGCTCAACGCACGGGTCAAGGCCCTGGAAAAAGCCTTGCGGCTGAAATCCGCGCCCGAAGACTGATCGAATCACAGCGCCGTGGGATTGCGGCGCAGGGTGACGATTTGCAGGAAGCCGCCGGAGGAGCCGTCGGAGGACATGAAAAAGTTGTTAGTACTTTTGAGGATGATCATCTGGGTTTGTTCCTTCGAGCGGACTGGGATGACGTTGTTTTCCTGCATTTTCCATTCGTCGCCGAGTTTGTAGGCGAGTTCGTAGATGAGTTGATCGTTAGTGGCGGGGACCAGGAGGGTTTCGCGGGTTTTGAGTTCCTGGGCGGGCTTGCCGTTGCAGCGCATGGCGATGGTCAGCGGGCTGAGGTTGTGGACGCGCAATTGGCCGACGGGCAGTTTGCCGGGGTCGTCGTTGATGACATAGGCGATGTAGGTGCCGCCATCGGCGGGCCCTAACAGCACGGTGGCGCGGCGGCAGGTACCACCGGGCAGGGCGGCGAGGGCGACGAGGGTGGGTTCTTTCTCGCGGCGTTTTGCCAGTTGGAGGGCGAGGCCCTGTTTGGGATTGGCCTGGTTGTTAGCATCGGATTTTTCTTCGACGACGAGCGGGTGGAGTTCGTGGGCCTTGTCTTGGGCCGAGGGTTCCGCGACTGGGGCGGCCGTGGTGCCGCCGGATTGATAGATCTCCATCACGACGGGACCGGAGTAGGCGACGGGCGCGGAGTAGCGGAAGCTGCGGGCGGTGATGGTGTTTTTGCTGGCGCCGGGTTTGAAGGACAGTCCCTTGATCTCGTTGCCCCAGGCGACGAGGTCGATTTTCATCGAGACCCCGGTCCCCTGCTGGGCGTGCATGGGCATGGCCGCCAGGACAAGCAGCGCGGCTCCGAGGATGTTAGATCTCATTGGGTGACAACCAGCGGAACGAGACGATTTGGAATTGGCGGCCATAGGTTTTGTTAAGGGTGGAGAGTTCGATCCCGCGGGCGGATGGGAGGTTGCTGGGATCGAGGTAGGAGGGCACCCGTTGGACGATGGCTTCGCAGTAGGCTTTGGCAACGGAATTCCCTTTGGCGTCGAGGGCCTCGCCAAAGGCGCGGATGCGGAAGGTATCGGACCGGGTGGTGAGGGCCGGGCCGATGACCTGGAGCACGTCGGCCTGGGTGAGCCAACCGGGGATGCCGGTGGAGCGATAGCCTTGTTCGGGTTTGTATTTGGCGTCCTTGAACATTTCGCGGTCGGCCAGGATGCTGGCCATGGCTCCGAAATTGTTATCCGTGGAGGTCACGGCCCAGTCAGGGGTGGCGGTGTCCGCATCGGGAGGACGGCCGTCGGTGTCGGTGCCGTCCATGTCGGCACGGGGCGCATTTTGTTTCTCGAGCAGGGTGACCCTGTCCGTGGTGACATTGATGGCGGAGAAGGCTTTTTTGTTACCGGCGAAGTTGATGTTGGCGCCGCTCTCATCGATGGCGGACTGGAGGGCGCCGCTGCGGGTGAGCGCGGGCTGGGCGGTAATATCGGCAAGGGCGCGATTGACAAAGTGGGAGAGCGAAACGAAGGGCCCGCGGACGCGGACTTGTTTGACGATTTCCGCGGCGAGGTCGTCGAGTTGCTTGTCGGTGAGGCGGCGGAAGCCTGAAAACGAGTCGGCGTCGTTGCCGGTGGGCGGGCTGGCCGACGAGCTGATTTGCTCGAGCGTGCGCGGGAAGGCGGCTTCGGCGTTGGCGGAGGAATCGGCGGCGTGTTTGAAGTGCTTGGCGCTGGCGAGGAAGGCTTTCCAGGCGTTCTTGTCGGTGGAGTTGCAGTTGAAGGCACCGTCCATCATGAGGCCCGCCGCGGCTTTGACGGGATCCTTGAGGCCCGCCGCCGAGTCATTGCCACCGAACCGGATGAGAGAAGGATTTTCCGGCGTGGAACCGCCGCTGCGCGGGATGGTGGAGAAAAAATAGCTGTCCCAGAGCGAGGCATTGAGCAGGTAGCAGATATCGTAGTATTTGGTGGGGAACTGATTGGCGCCTGAGCTGTTAGGAGCGCCGATGAGTTCGTAGTCGGTGCGGGATTGGGAGATGGACTTGCGTTTGACGAAGGGGGTGGCGTAGGAGTTGCCGACGGCGTTGCCGGGTTGGTGGCAGATCGAGGCGAAATTGTCATCGCCGGTGAGATCGGCGTGCTGGAGTTGGGCGAGCGAGGCGAGCTGTGACGGGATGCTGAAGAGGATGGTTTTATCGCTGCCGGAGGAGGAGCGGCCCCAGCGGACTACGGCGAGGTTACGGGTGAAGCCGGGACCGGTGTCGCCACCGGGAGCGGTGGCGGGAAGCTGGGATATGCTATCGTTGCTTTCCATGAAGTAGGGCGGCGGGCTGTAACTGGCAATGGGTCTGCGAACACGGGTGGCTTGCAGGTTGAAGTCCGTAAAGGTGCGCAGGGTGGAGCTACGTTGGCCCATGTCGTAGCCTGCGGGCATGTATGACTTGTAATCGGCCCCGGGCTGGCTGATTTGAAAACTATAGAGCATCAGGCCGAATGGCAGGGACATTTGGCTGGCTTCCGCATTGGTGAAGTTGCGGGTATTGGGCGAGAAGTAGCCGTTATCGAGTTCGAAGCGTTCAATGCGGCGGAGAATGTTGGCGGAGCCGGCGAGGCGCATCTCGACCATGGCGAGGGTGGTTTGCCAACTCTCGCGGACGTCCAGGCCGGGGATATCGCCACGGGCATCACCGTTATCCAATTCGACGCAGTTGTTAAAATTGAACGGCGAAGTGGACCCAAAGGGAACCAGGTCGATGACCACGCGCTGGGTGCCGGTACCCACGGCGCGTTTGACAGGACTTGCGACGGTGTAGGCGCGGGCTTCACCAGGGGCCAGGCTGGCGGGCTTGATGCTGAAAATGGCATTGTTAAACACGGCGCCTTCCGAGGTGGAGTTAGGAATGTAGACGTTAGGACCACCCAGGTTCCAGATGCGGGAGGGGTCATTGCCCGGGGGGGTCTGGCTGCGCACTTCGATTTCGAGATCCTTGTCCCATTTCAGCGGGCAGGAGTAGGGATTGGCGATGGCGATGGCGATCTTGCCGCAGGAGTTGATATTGAATGAATTGGCGGCTTTGACCGTGATTTTGGCCCCCATGAGGATGCGCAAGTCGGTGATGAGCGGCGCGATGGCGGCGGTGATGTCCGTGGTGGCGGCTTTGACAACGAGCGATCCGCCGTCGAGGGACTTGGCGCGATCGCTGAATTCCTTGAGGGCGTCCCACGTGGGGGCCTTGATAGAGTTGGTTTCGCTGTTAGTTCTAGAGATGATGGTGGTTCCTTTGACCGGGTAATTGAGGATGGAGGGGACGGCTTTAGTGGTGGGAAGGGTGTTGGCGAGGATGGCGGTGAGGTCGATCCTGGTGCCGCCGTTGAGCGTGTCTGATAGAACGGCGCGGCTCTCGGTGGTGGCGGAGTGGAACACGTTCTGCAGCGGGCTGGTGCCCGCGCCCGCGTCCCGGATGCCGGGGATGAGCAATGCCGCCTCACCGAGGGTGATGACTTTAGGCAGCGAGGCGTGAAGGCCTGAGGATGGGGTCGGGTAAGCGGCGAAGCCGGTCACGCTCTCCCAGCCCCGGCGCTGGGCAGTTAGAGCGGCGTAGTTGGCCTTGTCGTCGAAGGTTTTGGCGCTGTTGATTTTGGCTTTGACGCCTTCATCACCCACCCACCAGGCGAATCTGCCGACGGGGTTGGCGGAGTTGACATCCCGCACCTCGACGAGCGGAGCGACGACGTAGCGGCTGGTGCTGTCGGCCGCTTCGCCCACGGAATTTTTGCCGACCAGCACCACGGCATTGGTGCTATCGGTGACATTTCCATTGGGACCGACGGCATAGGTGGCATCGGCAGGAAGGATGCTGGGGCCGCCGGTGGGATTGGTGGCGGAAAAGCTGGTGGTGTTGCCACTCACCAGCCAGTGGACAATGAGGGGGCTGGGAGTCTTGGTGAAAATCTGGGTAGCGGTGTCCTTGTTGGCGAAGACGCCGGTCCAGTAGCGGGTGCCGGGTTGGACGGCGGAAAGCCTCTTGGAGATGTTGCTGACGGATTTGTTGTTGAGGGGTGGCTTGCCTGCGGCGAGTGGCAGTCCGTCAGCGGTACCGGCGATGTCCGCGATGGCGGTGAGGCGCTGGTCCTGGCCGGCATATTTCTGTAGATCCCCGATGGCGAACTGCAACGCCATCCGGGCATTCTCCCGCGCGGTGTGAATCGCCTGGCCATGGGTGGACGAACGCAGCGCGATGCTCGAAAGCGTCAACAGCCCGACCGCGAGCACCGTGAGCAAGATCATCAGCATGAGCGCGATCACCAGCGCGAAGCCGCACTTCGGGCCGCGGAAAATTCCCGCAGCGAGCTGACGAAAGATTTTATTTCGGGTCATGGGGCTTTGGTCCAATGGCTCACGGAACTGCAAGCACAGTACCCGAAAATCACAATGTAACCACAAAAATATTCCATTCCGGGATTTTTTTCGGGGGTGGCGGATGGACTGAGCCTCAAGCGGCGAGGGGTTGGATTTCGGCTTGTGCCGCAGCGGGGACTATCATTGCTTGAAAGAAATCAAATGATGAACCCCAAACTTATCTTGATGTGCATTCTTTCCACGGCCGCGGCCGTGCTTCTGAACGGATGCTTGATGCGCCAGACCGTCACCAACGATGGCGAGGTCGTTGCAGACAACTACGTCATCAAACGGCCGCTGAAGGACACGACCGAGAATTCCGAGTGACTTGATGCGCCTCAAACTCACCATTGCCTACGACGGACGCCCATATAGCGGCTGGCAAACGCAGGCTTGCGGCAACTCGGTGCAGGATTTCATCCATCGGGCGCTCAAGGAGGTCGCCAAGCACCCCGTCAAGCTCCACGGCTCCGGCCGCACGGATTCCGGCGTCCACGCGCTCGCCCAGATCGCCCATTTCGACGCCCCGCCGGAGCTTTCGATGCAGCCGCGCCACTGGGTGCCGGCGCTCAATTGCAAACTCCCCGCCACCATCCGCATCATGGCCTGTAAGGAAGCGCCCGCGGATTTCCACAGCCGCTTCTCGGCGGTCGGGAAAATCTATCATTATGACCTGTGCACGGATCCCGTCCTGCCACCCTTGAAAG
>Ga0268284_1001161_pt1 | contig 14508 bp, 10 predicted proteins | sample saktaG_14_FD_190137 | JGI IMG/M metagenome (GOLD analysis project Ga0268284, IMG submission 190137) | Saline water microbial communities from Sakinaw Lake, British Columbia, Canada - sak_2013_06_06_40m | ecosystem: Environmental > Aquatic > Non-marine Saline and Alkaline > Saline ... | reverse complement strand
AACCGTGGTCGGGAAGTTGTGTGTTTCTGCTTTCAGAGAGATAACCGTATCAATATCTTTAATCTGAAAATAATCTGGTTTGTCCTGAGTAGCAGGGGCGAATTGTTCAACACGAGGGCCTAAAATAAAGGCCACATTATCTTTGTAGGCTGAAACCAGTGTATTTGGATTTACTTTAGAAGTTTTTTTAATCAAGGCAAATAATGATTCTTTTTTTTCAACTCCATCAATAATAAAAGTACCATTGAATATCTTGTGACGGCAATGTTCGGAATTTACCTGAGCAAATCCATAAACTTCACTATCGGTTAGTTTTCGGCCAATTTTTTCACTGACTCCATCTAAATATTCTATTTCGTCTTGACTTAAAGCAAGTCCTTCGGCCTTGTTATAAGTGTCAATGTCATCAATATAAATAATGGGTTCAGGTTGTAAATCAATGTCAAATGTTTTCTGAGTAAGTCCCCTATATAAAACTTCAAGCATTGGATCGTGATCAGCTTTTTCATTTTCAACCTGCTTAAATTGCTCGATTCGAGTAATGCCTTGGATTCCCATATTTTGGGTAATTTCAACAGCGTTGGTACTCCAGGGGGTAATCATTTCTTTTCTTGGACCAATGAAAAATCCTTTCAAACTTTCCTCAGCAATATATTGGGCATCCTCAAAGAGCCATGTTAATTTTTCATGATCAGTTTTCGACAAGTTGCCAGTCGTACTAACTAAATAAAAATAATTTGATTTGGCCTGAAAGAAATGAATCATGCTTAGTATTTTTAAATGGAAGAAACAAAAATATGGCGCAAAGATATAAAATGATCAGAAGATTGGATGAATAATAAAGGCTAAATTATTTTTGAAAGTCTTTATTTGAAACACCATATTTCTCACCTTTATCAATGGTACCTAAGGGTTCGATATGAACAACGATGTCGTAAACATTTTCAATGTTTTTCTTGATATTTTCTCCAACTTCATGAGAAATACGGTGTGACTCATTTACACTGAGAGATCCATCAACTTCGATATCAATTGCGATTACATAAGAATTATTAATTTGTCTGATTCTAACCCGATGTGGGTGATAAACCCCTTTCACTTCCTCGGCTGCAGCAAATACAAGTTTATAAACAGAGGTATCCAATACTCCATCCATTAATTCCGTATTGCTTTGAATAAATATTTTGATGGCAACCCACATGATCCATCCACTTACAACAAAAGCAGTCATGACATCAAGAATTGGCATTTTAAAAATGAATGTAAAAACAAGGCCAATTAATACAGATATGGAAATGATTACATCGTTTTGCATGTTTTGAGCATTTGCGATCAGCATTGAACTGTTGACTTTTTTACCAACCTTAAATTGATAAAGTGCAAGTAATAATTTGCCAATAATTGAAACAATAGTAACATAAAGTGCTATTGTACCGGGCATCGTTCGGGTCTCGTTCTCGAGCAGTTTGGTCCCGGTTGAAATGGCCAACTGTGCTCCTGCGAAAAAAATGATAAATGCTAGAACTTTTGAAGCAATGGTATCCGCTTTTTCGTATCCATAAGCAAAACGTACATCCGGAGGTTTTGAAATTATATTAGCTGTTACCAGTGTAATTATTGAAGTAATAATGTCACTTGCTGAGTCAATTCCATCGGCAACAACGGCCAGGCTACCAGAGATAAAACCAATGACTATTTTAAGTATTGATAGCGCAGCGTTCCCGAAAATACTAATCCAAGATGCCCTTCTGATCGCATGTCCTTTTGTCGGATTCATTCGGTTTCGAGTATATCATTAACCCAGCTAAGACCTGCCATTACATTTGGAAAGCCAATGGTGTTAGAAAGCAAAATAACAGCATGTCGAATTTCTTCAGGGGAAAACCCAAGCTCAACTAATTGCCTTGTATGACTGTGGGTAGCTCCTTCTGATTTTATGGCAATGGATGCAGCAAGTTGTAAAAATTGAGCCAACGATTCATCCAGAGGGCCGGAATTTTTTAAAGTTTCGCTTAATGCTTCAACAGCAGCGATATATTCAGGATGTCGGGTCATTGTTTTTTGATAATGTGCTGGGATATCTTTTTTCATAATATTGTTGTTAGCGTGTCATATTCAATTCAAAAATATAAATTTAAACTAAGTTCCAGTATTTTAATGGAATAAAAAAAGCTCCCATCGGGAGCTTTTAATTAAGATGCTAAAAATCTTTCTGCTTCGATGGCTGCCATACAGCCCGTACCTGCTGCAGTTATCGCCTGTCGGTAGATATGGTCTTGAATGTCTCCACATGCAAATACACCTTCGATATTCGTTTTTGTGGTTCCGGGAACGGTTTCGATATAACCGGTTTTACTTAGTTCAATTTGACCCTTGAACAATTCGGAGTTCGGGTTATGTCCGATTGCAACAAAAAATCCATCAATATTGATTTTTTTTTCTTCGCCCGTCAGCACATTTGTTAAGATCGCTCCGGTAACTGATTTCGCAAATCCTTCTTTTTTACCCACAATTTCTTTTGTAGTGTGGTTCCAAATAGGCTCAATATTAGGTGTGTCAAAAACTTTTTTCTGCATCGCTTTTGAAGCACGAAGCTCATCTCTTCGATGAATTAAGTAAACTTTTTTGCAAAGTTTGGCAAGATAAGTAGCCTCTTCAGCAGCAGTATCACCACCACCAACAATAGCAACATCTTTCCCTTTATAGAAAAACCCATCGCAGGTTGCACAGGCTGACACTCCATAACCGTTATATTCTGCTTCTGATTCGATCCCTAACCATTTGGCTGTGGCACCGGTTGCAATGATAACTGTTTCAGCGATCAAAGTTTTTCCATCATCTGCCTTTACTTTGAAAGGACGATTGCTAAAATCAACTTCAGTTACCAATCCAAATCGGATGTCAGTTCCAAATCGTAATGCCTGATTTCTCAGATCTTCCATCATTTTTGGACCTTCTGTACCTTCCGGATATCCTGGAAAATTGTCAACTTCAGTGGTTGTTGTTAATTGACCTCCCGGTTGTAAGCCTTCATAGACTATTGGTTTTAAATCTGCCCGGGCAGCATAAATTGCAGCAGTATAACCTGCAGGACCTGAACCTATAATCAAACATTTTGTGTGTTCCTGATTTTCACTCATTTTTTTTTGTTTAGACGTTGAGAATTTTATGGATAATTGCCTCTCCAAAATTATGCCAATATTCTCAAGAAAGCGAATCTTTAACTTAAAATTGTTTGATTTGCTATGAGTCTGACAGGATGTCGTACTGATAACCCGATTTTAGTTTTGAGCTTGTTCTTCTTTATACAAAGGCAAAGTGAATTTGAATTTACTTCCTTTACCTTCTGTTGATTCAACCCAAATTTTACCACCATTCTTCTCCACAAACTCTTTACACAGGATTAGACCTAAGCCTGTTCCTTGCTCATTATTGGTTCCTGAGGTAGAGTGATTTACATCAATACGAAATAATTTTTCTTTATCGGCTTCATTAATCCCAACGCCATTATCTTCAATGGTAATTTCAATTTCCTTTTCAGATTTTTTTGAATAAACCCTAATTTCTCCCCCTTTTGGAGTGTATTTAAGTGCATTTGAAATAAGGTTGCGAATTACTGTTGTTGCCATGTTCGCATCAGCCCAAACAACTATATTTGGGAGAATAATTGCATTGATTGAAATTTCTTTCACAGAGGCTCCATTCGATAGTAAATCGATCGTAGTTGTAACAATATCATGTAAAGATATGGCATCGGGTTCCCATTGAATGCTTCCGGTTTGAGATCTTGACCACTCTAATAGATTTTGAAGAAGTTTGTAAGCATTATTAGATGCATCACTCATCGTTTGAATAAGGTCAATTCTGTCGGCATCACTAAAATTCTCATAATCATCAAGAAGTAAAGTTGAAAATCCAAGCAGTGCATTAAAAGGATTTTTTAAATCGTGAGCTATAATGGAAAAGAATTTATCCTTGGTTGCATTTAATGCTCTTAATTCAACTGTACGTTCCTGAACTTTGATTTCCAGAGATGCATTCAGTTCCTGAAGTTCCTCATTCTTTTGATGAATTTCACGCTTCTGATAAAAACTCTTTAAAGCTTCTTTTACAGTTAGCTCTAGGTCGTCCTCGTCCCAGGGTTTTGACATGTACCTATATAGGGAAGCATAGTTAACAGCATTTGTAACCCCTTCAATATTCGCCTGACCAGTAAGTAAAATATTGAGGGTATTAGGAGATAATTCATGAACATTTCTTAGAAGCTCATCTCCTTTCATTCCGGGCATAATATAATCGGCGATTACAAGTGGGACATCTATCTTATCTTCAATTAATTCCTGAAGATACTCAATGGCATCAGCACCACTGTCGCTGGTTTCGATATCATACTCGGTACTGAATTTTCTTTGTAACTGATCTTTTAATGCATTCAGGATGATTGACTCATCATCAACACATAATATTACTGGTTTTGACATATCAAACTTCTTTTAATGGTAATTTATCCAATCCTGAAGTTATAGTTTTTATAAGATCATCTTCTGACCAAGGTTTAAATAAACAGGCATGTAAATTTGCATTTTCCTTTGCGTTTTTTATAGCTGCTTCATCAGCTTGTCCTGTTAACATTACTTTTACAATCCCGGGAAATCTTTTGTGAACTTCAATCAAAAATTCGTCACCCTTTTTCCCGGGCATAAGCCAATCAGAAACAATAATTAAAACATCAGTGCCTTCATCAACTAATTCCTGAATTACTTCCATGCCTTCTTCGGCATTTTCAGCAGTTTCATAAACATATTCATCACCAAGTCTATTCTCAATTTGTTCCTTGAGGCTTTCAAGGATCATGCTTTCGTCATCAACACATAGTATTGCTTTTCGTGCCATAAAAATTTATATTAGAGTTACACAATTTTATTCATAAATATTCCAATGTCATCATTTAATCTGAGACGTACGGTAACCAAATTTTAAAGGTTGTTCCAACCCCAACTTCCGATTCAAAATCAATGGTTCCGTCATGTTTTTTCATTATTTGCTTTACTATATCTAATCCCAGCCCGCTTCCTTCACCGGCTTTTTTTGTGGTGAAAAATGGTTGAAATATTTTCTCCCTCAGTTCTTCGGGAATTCCACTACCTGTGTCTGAAACTCTTATCGACACTCCACCATTTTCAGGCTCTACCGTAATTTTTAATGTTCCGTGATTATCCATTGCTTGCAATGAATTGTGGAATAAATTAGTCCATACCTGATTCATCTCATCAGGATAGCATCTGATCACAGGTATTGTTTTAAAATCTCTTATTACTTCAACACCTTGCTTGATCTGATTGTGATAGAGAATTAGCACTGTTTCAATACCATCTACAATATCTGCTTCAATTTTCTCGCCGACATGATCACGATGGGCAAATTTTTTCAACGCAAATACCACTTTCGATGCTTTCGTTACAGCCAGGTTGACATTTTGTGTATTCTTTCGGATTGAAATAATATGCCGTGCATTCGTTAATATAAAAAGCGAATTCTCACTTCTTAACATTGGGATTATCTCATCAATATGTTCATGAACCCGAATGTACATTAGCATTTCAGCAATTTTATCCGATTCCTTTATTCCATTGTCTTCAAGTTTTATTGTAAGCTCTCTTTTTAATTGTCGTTTTTCTTTTGAGCTTTGTTCAAGAGAATTGTTATCAGCCAATGTCATGAGTTTGAGATAAAATGCTAAATCATTCTCATCCATGATACTCAAAAGCTGTGGTAAATTGTTAATGGCAGTATCTAAGGAGTCCGACATATTTCCAACAGATGCGTTTATAGCACCTAAGGGCGTATTAATTTCATGTGCAATACCGGCTATTAATTGTCCAAGAGCAGCCATTTTCTCCGACTGAATTAATTGTGATTGGGTGTCCTGTAAAAATTCCAAAGTAGATTCCAACTCTTCTTTTTGGGTATTTAATTCCGAATTGCTTACTTTTAATTGGTCAGCCACCTTTTTTCGATCTATCGAAAGACTTATTTGGGCTGAAATAACTTCAAGAATTTGTACATCCGCTTCATTATATGCGTTTTCATCTTCATAACTTTGAAGAGCAATTACGCCAATCACCTTATCCTTAATAAATAATGGGACTCCCAACCAAATTTTTGACATTGAACCCTGGAAAACTATTTTTCCTTCTTCAGCCATTTTTTTCTTCGTTGGAATGTCTGCGAGCAGCGATTTGCCGGAATTGATCACATAGCTTGTCATATTTTTCCCAAGCGGCTGAGGTTCAATTTTATCTTTTTCGTTGATAAAAAATGGAAAGTTTAGAAAATTTGTTTTTTCATCATAGAGCGCGATATAAAAATTTCTGGTGTCAAGCAATCTTTGTAATTCATCCTTTATCATTTGGATGAGGCTGCTAAGATCATCGCTTATCAGAACTGCGTTGGAAATATTACTAATAATACTTTGGATTAGTTCACTTTTCTTTCGGGCAGTGATTTCATGGGCGATACCTTCAAAATGAGTAATTTCATGATCTTTATTAAAAATAGGAACTCTCAGTATTTCAAAAAACCTCGATTGATTGTATTTATCTAATATCTCGATTTGAAATGCATCTTGTTGATTTTCATTTTTAAATTGTTTTAATTTTTTTAAGGCTTCAGAATTTAAAATGTTATCAGTCAAAAATGATTCAAGCCCAAGTTTTAGTTCTTCTGAAGAATAGCCCAATAGTTTCTGTGCCGAAGGACTCATGTATTCATAAATTCCTTCATGGTTTTGTGAATAAAAAATATACTCGTTTTCAAGGTTTTCAATGAGTCTTCTTACTTTTGCTTCGCTGGCAAGCAGATCCTGATTCATAACCTGCATTTCATCATTAATTGCCCTGATTTCTTCGTTTTGTTGCTCAATTTCTTCGTTTTGTTGTTGAAGTTCTTCCTTTTGTAAACTCAAATCAAGATTGGCAGCTTCTAATATTTCAGCCGCTTTTTTACGTTCAATGGCTGTGCTCACTTGACTGGAGATGAATTCGAGTAGCTCAACATCACTTTTTGAATAGGTGTTTACATCCTCATAATTCTGAATTACCAAAGCTCCTAAAACAGTTTCATTAATCATGAGTGGCACTCCAACCCAAGTTTCAGCAATTGTACCAATGAGATCAACAATGCCTTTTTTGTTCATTTCAAGGATATCGCCTTTAGTGATAAATAATGTTTTTTTGTTTTTTACAGCATAACCGGTTAGTGATTTACCCGCTGGCCATGTTTCGATTTCATCTTTTTCATCCTCTTGATATCCAATAGATAACATGTCTGAATCTTTATCATAAAATGCAACAAAAAAGTTTGATGTATCCATCAGAAGCCCAAGTTGATTTTGTATATAACGTATAAAATCAGCTACATCCGTTGTAGTATTAACAGCCATTGAAATATTGAAAAGAATTTTTTGTACCAATTCTGTCCTCTTTCGTTCGCTGATATCTTCAAAACTTTCAATGCCACCAATGATATTTTTATTTGAATCAAACAAATATTCTGTGTTTTTAAGAATAGTTATTTCGGATCCATCTTTTGTTTTTATGATACACTCATGATTACTGATTGGTACCCCTAAATTTTCGTCAAACAACTGACATTTTTCAGCACAAGAAGCTAATGAGAATTTTTCGCAAGGCTCTCCAAGTGCTTCTTTTCTTGTCCATCCTGTAATAACTTCTGCTTTTTTATTCCAGCTTGTTATTTTTTTATCTCTATCAACTGTAAATACCGCACTTGGCACAACTTTCAAAATTCGCTCTGCGAATTCTTTTTCTTCCTTTAATTTTTCATCGGCTATTTTTCGATTAGTTATATCGCGAACCGTTCCAATGGCATTCCATTCGTTTTTTATTTTTACAGATGAAAGAGATAAAGCAACAGGAAATTCTTTGCCGTTTTTACGCATTGCATTAAGTTCGACTGTTTTCCCTATAGCATTGCCTTCCCCAGTGTGTTTGAAATGATTAAATGCAGTTTCTTGAACCTTTTTGTATTCATCAGGTCTTATTAAAGTGTGTAGGTCCTTGTTAACTATTTCTTCAAAAGTGTAACCGAAAATACGTTCAGCACTTTTATTCCAGAAAATAACATGGCCTTTATTGTTTATTACGATGATGCCGTCATTAGATGAGCTCGTGATTTTGTCAAATAATTCCTTCTGATCTTTTTCTTTCTGTTCAGCTCTCTTACGTGAAATGGCTAAACTAATTTGGCTTGAAATTATTTCAAGAATTTTTTTGTCTTTATCATTGTAAGCTTTCACATTAGAATAACTTTGTACAGCAATAACCCCAATAACTTTATCCTCAACATGAAGTGGCACTCCCAGCCATATTTGAGATCGTGATCCCACGAAATCAATTTTGCCTTTTTTTACAAGTTCTTCTTGTTCATTATAGGTGGCTAGTAATGATTTACGAGTTTTAATTACATAGCCGGTCATCGTCTTTCCTGCAGGAAAGGATTCTACATCATCTTTTTCATCTGCCATGAATGGAAGAGAAAGTGAATCGGTTTCTTCATCATACAATGCAATGTAGAAGTTTTTGGTATCGATAACAGTAGACAATTGATCTCTAATCAAAACAACAAGATTTTCGAGACTTTCACTCATCATCACTGCATTTGAAATATTGCTTAATATTTCTTGCACCTGTTCATTTCTTTTGCGTTCAGTAATTTCGTGTGCCAATCCTTCAACCAAAACAACATTGTTGTTTTCATCCAATATTGGAACTTCTAATAATTCAAATAGTTTGATATTACCATCTTTATCTCTTATTTCAATCTCGAAAGGAAGTTGTTTTTGACCGGTCTTACTTTTTAAAGAAATTGCTTTGGATATTTCGTTTTTTGGATGATCGGTTAAAAACTGTAAAATTCCATATTCAACCTCGCTTGCATCATACCCTAAGAGGGTGGTAATAGAAGGGCTCACATAAACATATTTTCCATCTATATTCTGTGAATAAAAAAAGTATTCACTGCCAAGGTTCTCAATAAGACGACGGGTTCTTTTTTCGTTATTTTGAAGCTCAATATTTAAGTTATGCATCGCTTCATTTTGTTGTTGAAGTTTTGAGAAATTATCATTAACCAAAATAGTCTTTTTGTCAAGTTTATCTTTCAGATTGTTCATAGAACATCATATTTCGTGATCGTAAGTCTAATTTTTAAATCAAATTATTTAATTAGTCAAAATATTGTTAAAAGTGTTAATTTTGCACAATTATTAGCTTTCAAACGGGATGTGGCGCAGTTGGCTAGCGTGCTGGTCTGGGGGACCAGAGGTCGTGAGTTCGAGTCTCACCATCCCGACATTTTAGCCCAAAAATCGCTCAAGAAGCTCAAATAATTTTTCCTTTCTGATTGGCTTTGTAATATATTCGTTACAGCCGGCATCCAAAGCTTTTTCCCTGTCACCGTTAATTGCATAAGCCGTTTGTGCAATAATTGGCAAATCAGGATGTACTTTTTTAATTAGTCCTGTCGCCTCAAGTCCGCTAAAATCAGGCAATCTGATATCCATAAGCACCAAATCTATTTTCTTATTTTCATTGCACATATCAACTGCTTCCTGCGCATTACAAGCTCTAAGAGTATTAGCTCCCCAGATACCCAACAATACTTCCAGCAGCATAAAATTAGATTCCTGATCTTCGGTTATGAGGATGGTTTTTTTTGATTGTTTAGCATTATTGTTATTTAAATTATTTTCCATCATAATTATGAGTATAGTAACTTCGTTTTAATGTTTTTGTAAGTGTCACATAATCAGTCCTATTAAAATAGAATAAATATTAAACAAGTTATGACCATAATTAAAGTAGAAACATAGGTAAACTACCTATTTAATGAATGAATTTGCCCAAGGGCTATAATATTTGTAAAATTGAATCGGAAAATTATACCTTTGTCAAACTTAAATGGTGCTTATTATAGATTAATAGGGAATCCTGTGTAATTCAGGAGCTGTCCCCGCAGCTGTAAGCCCAACAACATGTTTTAATATCCACATTGCCACTGTTCAGAATTATGGATGGGAAGGCTGTTAAAACAGGGTGAGCCAGAAGACCTGCCATTGAGTATTTTCGTAGCTTTCGGGAGAAAGGCGAAGGATGGATCAATTTTTTTCGATCAAATCTTCACTCAAAAAATCCGATGGTTTCGAATGATTTAATCAATTTATTAATTAAACATTTGTAACTATGTATGTTAAAAAAATGGGTCTATTATGCTTGATTCTGATAAATGGAGTCGCATTTGGGCAAACAACATCTACAAGAAAAATTCAAAATTTGGATGAGGTTGTTGTAAAAAATTCACGATTAAAAGAGTTTGCTGTCGGCTCTAATGTTCAGGAAATTGATAGCATAAGTAAAAAGTTATTCTCAAATTCTTCAATGGCCGATTTATTGTCAAATTTAAGTTTGGTAAGAGTTAATCAAAACGGGCCTGGTGGTGTTTCTAACCCTGCTATTCGGGGTGGATCTTCGGCTCAGACTGCGGTAATCTGGAATGGCGTTAACATTCAAAATCCTTCAAGTGGGAGTGTGGATTTAGCTCAATTACCTTCGATGTTTTTTGATAATATTAGCTTGCAGTATGGAGGATCAGGAACTTTGTTTGGAAGTGGTGCATCCTCCGGTGCTATTCACTTAGAAGGGTGTGATTTACTTTCTTCGGTAAATCATTTAGGCTTTCAAGCTACTTTAGGAAGTTTTAATAACAGGAATGTATTTGTTGGTGCAAAATTTGGCAATAGTAAGTGGGCAAACGCTTTCAAATATTTTTTCGCTAAGGAAGACAATGATTTTGAATATAGATTACCTGATGGAACTAATGCTACGCAAACAAATGCAGGCCTTCAACAACATTCATTTTTAAATGAAACGAAATTTAAAACAGGTAATAATTCAGCTTTAAAAGCAACGATCTGGTTTCAGAAATATGATAAAGATGTACAAACCACAATTTCTGCAACGGAAGCAAGTGTGGCCTATCAGAAAGATAAAAACCTGAATCTTGCCTTGAATTGGGAAAAAATAACCAAGCAGTATAATTTTAAAGCAAAGAGTGTATTTTTAGCTAATGAAATGTATTATAACAATCCAGTCTGGATGCAGGAAAGTACCAATAAGTCAAAAATTTGGGTGAATGAACTGGATGCAAAATATTTAATCAATCAAAATCAAAGTATTACTGCCGGGGTCAACTTTACTTACGAAGAAGGGGAGTCTGGTAATTTTGCATCTCTTACCAATCGTGGAAGGGCTGCTGCATTCGTGTCTCATAAAATCGCAAACCTTGCAAATATTTTTACTATTGTTAGTTCATTGCGACAAGAATTGGTAGATCGTACGTTTAACCCAATTGTTCCTTCACTAGGCCTTAGAGCTAATCTCAATCAAAGTGTTGCTTTTAACGCAAACCTTTCCCGGGTTTATAGAAATCCAACCTTTAATGACTTATACTGGTATGATCCGGTGTATAATATGATGGGAAACCCTGATTTAAAACCTGAAGACGGTTGGAGTATGGATGCCGGATTTGAGCAGGGATATAAAAAAGATAATATGAGTCTGATGTTCAAACAAAACTTTTTCTTAAATAATATTAGTGACTGGATTGTTTGGATCCCTAATGAAGATTATTCGGCATGGAATGTGGCAAATAAAAACAAGGGAAAAACCATTGGATTTGATTTGGTTGCTCAATCGGAAATTAAATATGGCAAAACTACTTTTTCAATTGATGCATTATATACATGGACTCATTCAAAATTTATTGATCTTACCGGAGAGGTCGAAATGGAAAGTAACATGTTATATGTTCCTAAAAACAGATTCATGCTGAATATTGGTGTTCGACAAGATAGCTGGAGTATTTTGTACTCGCATAATTATTTTGACAGTCGTTACACAGGAGCATGGTCAGGGAATTTGGAAGCTTACTTTATCGGCAATTTAAGCATGCAATATGTATTCCCATTTAGTAAACAAAATTTAACAGCTGCAATTCATATTAATAATATTTGGGATAGGAATTATCAGGTTGTTTATGACTATGCGATGCCCGGCAGAAGTTTTAAATTTAGCTTGTATTATAACCTAAACCTTTAAAAGAAAATTAATGGATATTGGGACATTTTGAATCGTCGAAATGTCCCAATTAACAATTCCAAATACGACTTCTCAAATAAACAGACTAATTATTTAATTTCTCCCGGAAGATTTTTTTCATTGTTAATCGATCAATTTTCCCGCTTGCCGTATAATTAAAAGGCTTAATAAAATCAATTTGTTTAGGAATTTCAAATGGAGATAATACGGATTCAATGAGTGCCCAAAGTTCGTATAAAGCATTCAGATTTGATTGGTCGCTTTCGATAAGTAAAATTATTTTTTCACCCAATTTAGAATCGACAATTGAAGTAATCAGGAAGTTCTCTTTGATGATTTTTCTCAGTTTATCTTCTACTACTTCAGGTGAAATCTTAATTCCACCTGAAGTAATAATATTATCAAATCTGCCCTTAATTAAAAACTCAGATTCACTGTAAAGAGTGGCCAGATCATTTGTTATTAAAAGATTGTCGCTTAGATGAGGTGCATCGATAACCAAACAAGAACGATGATCCGTCGAAATTTTAACTCCCGGCAAAGTTTTGAAATACAAATCTTGGTCCTCGCCATTTAATTTTCTTAAAGCAATGTGCGTGCACGTCTCAGTCATGCCATAACTTGCATAAAAATCATTTGAGAATTTAGCTATTTCTTTAATGAATTTCTCGTCTAGCGTGCCACCACCAATAATTACATTTTTAATTTTTTGGAGTTGATTCAATGTTTTTTTTGACTCTAGGATATTTGATAACTGAAGTGGAACCAAAGCAGTAAAATCAATGTCTTTTTTAAGATTTTCAAGCGGATTTCTGGAAGGTTCAACGGCGATCAAGTTTAATCCGAGAACCATGGCTCTCACCACCATCATTTTCCCTGCAATGTACTCCGCGGATAATGCCAGAAGTGCAATTTGTCCGGTTTTCAGATTTAAAGCCAAAGCAGTAGCTTCGGCACTATTGATCATGTGTTGTTTTTTGAGAAGAATAGACTTTGGTTTCCCGGTTGAGCCGGAAGTTTTTACCTGAATTTCATCTTTCTCGTTGAGCCATTCCAAAATAAATCCGAACAAATATTTTTCCCAATCTTTTATGAGCGGCTGATTAAGTATTGAAAAACAATAAGTCTCCAATTCAACTCCCTGAAGTAATCTCCCATCTAAAATCAGTTTATTATATTTTTGGTAGCTCATCGGATAATTTGATTTAGATCCCAATGATTTTCGGGGTTGTAAAATAGTTTTGCATCATTAATTTGTAATGGAGAAGGAATATTGTTGCTAAACAATTTGCCTGTACCAAGACCTTGTGGCATTGAGTTGTCAAGTTGGTAAGTCCATTGGGCAATGGCATTTAAGCCAATGTTTGATTCAAGTGCAGAAGTAACCCACCAACCAATTTGATGCTCTTCGGCAATTTTTATCCATTCCGAACTTCTTTCGAAACCACCCAATAAGCTTGGTTTTAAAATGATATATTGTGGATTAATATCCTCTAAAAGTTTGCGTTTTGCCTCAAACTTATTTATCCCGATAAGCTCTTCGTCGAGTGCGATGGGAATTGGTGTTTGTTCGCAAAGTTTTGCCATTTCTTCAATTTGACCGGCTTTGATGGGTTGTTCAATCGAATGAATATGAAAATCGGATAATCGTTTCAGTTTTGCCAACGCATTCTCGGGATGAAAAGCTCCGTTTGCATCCAATCTTAATTCAATCATTTCAGGACTAAATTGCATTCTGATTTCTTTTAAAATTGAAATTTCTTCTTCAAAATTCAAAGAACCAATTTTAAGCTTGATGCACTTAAAGCCCTCCTCTATTTTTTCTCCAATCTGCTTGCGCATAAAATCTTTTGAACCCATCCAAATCAGACCATTGATTTTTATCGAATCTTTGCCATTTGTGAATTCTCCCGGAAATAAAATACGGTGACCTTTATTTTTTAAATCTAATAGTGCGGTGTCAATGGCAAATTGAACAGAAGGAAACTGAAGCAAGGTGCTTTTATCTTCAATATAAAAATTAATATTTTTTAAAACATTTTGAATGAATGGTTCAAGATCGCTATTATCATCAGGACTTAAACCCGGAATAATGCTACACTCTCCAACTCCATAAGTTTGAGGATTTTCATCATCAAATACTTTAAAAAACCAAGAGGGTTTTTGGTGAAGCACACCTCTGGATGTGCCACAGGCTTGTTTAAATATTAATGAGTGTTTTGTAACGGTTGCCTGGAGCATTTATTAAAGAATTAATCCTAATCCAAAGGTAATGGAAAATAACAAGGTATTAATGGCCTGTTTTTTCAGGAATGGGTCTAAATCTTTGGGG
>Ga0268284_1001159_pt1 | contig 14511 bp, 14 predicted proteins | sample saktaG_14_FD_190137 | JGI IMG/M metagenome (GOLD analysis project Ga0268284, IMG submission 190137) | Saline water microbial communities from Sakinaw Lake, British Columbia, Canada - sak_2013_06_06_40m | ecosystem: Environmental > Aquatic > Non-marine Saline and Alkaline > Saline ... | reverse complement strand
CCCCTCCTGCTCCTCAAGGAGCAGATCGACGCCGCGGTCCAGAATATCCGTGAGCAGCGCATCAAGGGTATCGACCACAAGCATATTGTTTCTTCGGATTATGGTTCTCAGGGAGGTTTCCGATCCTTCGGGAAAGTGATCAAAGCCGAAGGCTCTTGAAAGGCGAAGATCAAAATCAGCCTGCTGAAGCATTGAAACCATTCCGTCCGGACTGAAATTGCGTTTTGAGAACATCTGCTGCACGAGAAATTCATACCAGTCGAGCCGTTGATCGAGAAAGCCGTAGTCAGGGCGGGTAACAGTCCCTTTCAGACGGCCCTGTTCCTTGAGGGATTTTTCGATCGGAGTGCCACCATAGGGGAGCATTTTGCAGAAGTTGAGCGGAAAATAACCGTCGCTGCCGACCGAACGCAGAAAGTCGATGTTTTGCCGGACCGATTCAATGGTCGATGACGGGTCGAAAAGCATGAATCCGATAGCCATGGCAACGTTGTAACGCTTCAGCAGTTCGATGGCCTTGAGGTTTTCGGCAACGCCTGTCCGCTTGTTGAGCGCCTTAAGGCCGGCTTCGTTGCCCGATTCAACGCCCAGGTAAACAGCGGCAAGTCCCTTTTCAAGCATCATTTCAAGCATCACAGGCTCAAGGTCGTCAACCCTGCATGAAATTTTCCATTTGACTCTTGAGTCGATGCCGCTTTTTGACAGAGCACCAAGAAATTCAGAAAGCCATGAGCGCTGCTGCAGGGTTCTTGCGGCAAAATCATCGTCCTGAAAACTGAAAAAACGAACATCTTTCTCCTCGTAAAGCAGGACCATTTCATCCACAACGGCTTTCGGAGAACGGATCCTCCGGAGTTTGCCTGAAGTCCCTCCGTAAAACTGGCGGATACTGCAGAATGAGCAGTTGAACAGACAGCCCCGGCTGGCAAGCATGGAGGCCATGTTCAGGCCGATAGCCATGGCGACAGGCTCATCGCGGCTGAGCATCGGGAGTGTGTCGAGATCGGCAATAAGCGGTCTAGGCTCATTGAGCGTGACACCGCCATCCTTTCTGAACGCAAGTCCTTTGACGGAGTTCCACGATTCAGGAATTTCAAGCTGTTCGAACAGTTCGCTGACGGTGATTTCACCCTCAAACCGCACGATGGTGTCAAGTTCGGGAAGAAGGGCGAACGTCTCTTCCGGGCAGAGGCTCGGGTAGTGGCCTCCGGCCGTAAAGTGAGCGCGTATTCCCAGCTTGCGGAGGCGCTGCATGAGGTGACCGAACTCTTCAAGTGTGTACTGGAAAATCAGTGAAAAACCGATCATCCGGGGGTTGCATCTCTCAATCACCGACACCACGGCGTCTTCGTGATCGGGATGAAAAGGAACCAGCAGGGCGCGGAATCCTCTGGAGCGGAGATAGGCAAGGATCGAGCGGAGCCCGAGATTTTCCTGCTTTTCATAACCGATAAGCAGGATATCGATATCGTCCTTTTTCATTGTCTGCATCTCAGCTCGCCTCCTGGTTTGAAAAAAAATAGAAGAGGTAAAAACCCGCCAGGCAGCCGCAGTCGTTGTTATAACAGAACTGCCTGTCGGGTTGTGCGTACCGGAGGAAGTTATCTGCCCATGCCGGTTATTTTTTCCAGCTCCTGGATCTTTTTCGCTTCGAGTTCAGCTATTTTTGTATTCATGCGTAACTGAACCTCGTTGAACTTCTGCAGCTGATCCGGGCTGATTTTTATCCACCATGGAACAGGATCCCAGTTGATGGGCCTGCGAAGCAACAGAAACAACCTCCTGAGTTCTTCATCATTCATGGGTAGCCTCCTAGGGAAATGTTGATCTCTGATAGACGCCAATCCGTTATCAGAGGAGTTGACGAGGTAAGAGGATTGGCTCTCAAACCTATTGAAACAGCTGTCTGTTCAAGACCTATTGATCAGTACGGATATATTCAGGGACTTCAAAAAAGCAGTTGCACAAAAAAAGACACTCCTATCAGATGACGCTTTTTCTTGATGTCAGGGGGTGATGAAGAGGTCTGGCTCTTCTCTTATAATGCAAATCTACATGAAAATCGGATATATTCAAACCGGTTTCAACGCAAGCTTTTTTACAGCCAGGAGCCGATTCTTCGCGCTGCGGTGAAGCTGCTCCAGGCAAGGGCCGATATGAGTCGGTCGTCTCCAGGGGAGTCGGCTGAAAAGGAATGGACGGTCGATTCATTGACACGATAGGGAGCAAGTGCTGCCAGGAGCGCAAGACGTCCGGCGGGTTTATCCTTTACTTCGAGGGAGGATATCGCCTCTTCACACCACCCGTTATCCAGGCCGGGATCACTTCCGTTCCATTTTTCCACGGCATTGTTCACCGTTTTTCTCACCTCACCGGAAAGCGCCATTGCTCCTGCGCATTCGACAGCGCCGGAAAAACGGGCAAACGCTCCGGCAACCGGTGCTGAAGGTCTTGCCCAGGAGAACTCTTCCGGCAGGGGAGCTTCCGGCAGCAGGTCAAGCGATGTGCCCGGCTCTTTCATGCGGCGTATCGCTCCGCTGAAAAACCAGGCGGCCATCCGCATCGAGACTTTTTTCGGGAGCCCACTGGTAAACGGCAGGGGAGAAGGGCCAAGAAGAATGGTCACCATCCGGTTGATATAGTGGAACAGCAGAGCTGTTCCGATAAACGAGGGGGTCTCTTCAGGAGAAAAAGGCGGTTTCAGCAGAATAGGCGAACCGGGAGTCCTTGTGGCTGAAGCCCATGCGGCGGTCTCGCGGAGAAAGGGGTCATCTATCAGCGCTGTTTTTCCGCCGGTAATGAGGTATGAGTAGTCATGCCCTGACGATTCCAGCAGCATGATGCTGTGGGCATCGACACAGAAGGGACAGCGGTTGAGAGCGGAAACGGAAGCGGCCACCACCTCCTTTGCATCACGGCGTCCGCTGCCGGCAAGCAGCGTCTCCCTGCATGCCATCCAGACACCTGCCAGCAGTTCCGGGACCGGCAGGTGAAGCGTAAATGGCTCGACCTCCGCCCCGAACTCCCGCCGAACCTGACGGAGTACCTTATCTGAAAGGCTTTCAGCGGATGCTCGGGGGAGGGATTGGATGTATCTGATGCTCATGAGGTTATGCTATCCGGGTTGATACCATGAGCAACAATGATGCGACGTCAATAGTTTACCGCTTTTTCAACCGTGACGCACACTTCATTCGGCTTGCTCCGGATGACAGTACTCCGTAAATTCGTAAGAAATCGTGTCGAAATGCTTTTTACAGTCAGGAAATCCCGGACAGTGAGCCGCAATTCTTCGTCAGGCAGGCTTTTTCTGAATATGCATGATTTTCCGTTCGACCCGGGGGATAGCCGGAAGGAATTCCGGCTTGTTCCGGAAGATGTTGCGGTTGAGTTCGCAGGGGGCCTGTTATATGAAGAGGCAAGTGTTTTTTTAAAGGCTAAAGCCGCTTTTTAAAACCAGGGGATGTGCTATGAATATGTTCTCGAATCTGTTCAGGAAAAAAAACGATGCTTCTCTGCCTCCGATTATTAGCGCCATAAAAAAGATAGATATTCGCAAAGTCCGGCAGTTGCTGGAAAGCGGCGTTAGTATTGATACCAAAGATGATGCGGGCCAGAATCTTTTACTTATCGCAGTGCATACGGGTGACCTGAATCTTGTCAGGTTATTGCTGGAATACGGTGCCGATCCGGATGGTGATCACGGCCAGGTAATGCATATAGCCTCCGGCAACGGCAGTATCGAGATGGTTGCCTTGCTCCTGGATAATGGTGCGGATATCGATCTGCAAAGTGCGTTCGAGCAACAGACCGCATTGCATTTAGCATCGTATAAAGGACATGCTGATGTCGTCCGGTATTTGATTGAAAAAGGCGCTAATCCGGATTTGCGTAATTATCACAATGAGACGCCACTGATGCTGGCAAAAAAGTATGAACACCGCGACTGTGTGTCGATTCTGGAAAAAGTGTAGTAATTGCAATTCAAGAGGTTTCTCTTTTCACGGGTACGGATATGAACATCAGACAATACCAGGCGGATGCCTTTACGTCCAGAGCATTCGAAGGGAATCCGGCTGCCGTGTGTCCACTGGATAGCTGGCTTGATGAAGGTATTCTGCAAGCCATCGCTGAGGAAAACAATTTGTCCGAGACGGCATTCTTTGTGCCTTCAAAAAAAGGGTTCGCGTTGCGCTGGTTTACTCCGCTCAGGGAGGTTGATCTATGCGGCCATGCAACTCTTGCAACGGCGCATGTCATCTTCAATATTCTTGGTTATCCGAAACAGAACATCATTTTTGAAACCAGAAGCGGTGAGCTGAGCGTCGCAAGAAAGGGCGCTTTGCTGGAAATGGATTTTCCCTCACTTTTTCCGGAGCCTTGTGCTTGTCCAGAATTACTTGCTGCGGGTCTTGGCTTCCAGCCTCTCGAAGTTCTTGCCGCAGACGATTACCTGGCAGTGTTTGACAGCGAGGCGACCGTTCGGGCCATCACACCAGATCATTCATTGTTGAGGCAGCTTGATTTGCGGGTAGTCATCGTCACTGCGCCCGGCAGTTATGTTGATTTTGTCAGCCGCTTTTTTGCGCCGAAGTACGGCATCCCTGAAGATCCCGTCACCGGTTCAGCGCACTGTGAGCTTGCTCCGTACTGGGCCAGAAAGTTTGGCAGGAATACCCTCTGCGCCAAACAGGTATCGAAGCGGGGAGGGAACATCACCTGTGAGGTGAAAGCTGAGCGCGTGCTTCTCTCGGGGCATGCGGTTATCTTCATGGAAGCGGACATATTTTTCTGAACCTGCCTCAAATGGCGGGCAGGTTTGGTTGATTTGGTTTTCTTTATAGAAGAATGTGGTGTATTTTGCCGGTATATTTTGCAGGTTAATGTGATGCCGGTCAAAAAAACAGGAAAAGGTTATGAAAAGGCAGACAACAGGAGAATGGCAAAAGCTCTCATCGCGTGTGCCCCTGCAAATTGTTATGGCAGGTCAAAGCCTTGACGTGATAAAAGGCTCATAAGTTTATGAATCATAAGGAGGTGAGATTATGTCGACTGAATTCGAAAGCAAAAAGGCAGCAGGAGGACTTACTTTTAAGCTCTATCGGGGTGAAGGAGTTGCGTTGCTGGCGTTCGACCTCGACCAGTCCATGGCAACAGACGATTTTGTAGGATTTTCCATTGAGGTCAAGTATCCGGGCTCTACCCATTGGGGAGCCCTGAAAAACCGGTTGCATTTTGAATATCCCCCCGATCCTGAGCGTCCGCGTTTGTTTCGTTCAACCGAAGCGCCGTTTCAGAAATTCCGCTGGATTCACGTGCCGACAGAGGTCAAAAAGGGTGAGTTCCGATATCGTGTCACCGCCTGCTATATGAACGCTGACGGAACATTGCGTCCCGGACCTCAGGTTGAAAATGCTATCTCACTTGAGCCGAAAACAATCGATGGCTTTCTGAATGTCGGCTTTACTCGCGGTTTTGCGTCCTCACAAGCCTACGCTGAGCGCTTTAACAACGAAGCGGGGATTCTTCCTCTACCCGGCTCTAACGGTGTTGCCAGCCTCGATCACGATATGGATCCGTTTGAGAAGAATTACAAGTGGCTTGGATTCGAAGCCCGGCGTTTGATTATTGATGTACTTGATCAGGTTGCCTCTGATCCTTCTCTCACGCTTGATGCGCTCATTTACGAGAGCAAGGAACCCGATGTGCTCAGACGTCTCGAAGCGTTACATGACCGGGTTCGGGCAATAATTGACGATCATGGCGAGCAGGGCGAAGAATCCAGCGCAGAGACGGTCACTGCAAATCGACTTTCTGCCGCGGGCGCAAGGATCAAACGTATGCACTTCAGCCGGCAGCAGCACAATAAAGTACTGATTGTTCGCAGGAACGGGCAGCCTGTCCGCGTGTTGACCGGTTCAACAAACTACTCACTGCGAGGCCTGTATATTCAGGCAAATAATGCACTCTTGTTCGATGATCCGGTGGTTGCAGCCAAGTACGGTGAGTTATTTGACGCTTACTGGTCGTCTCCGAAAAAGTTTCGTCAGAACGCACTTTCCCGGGATTGGTGGGTCGTACGCGATGAGGCTGATTCAAGGGTTTCGCTCTGTTTTTCGCCCCACTCGGAAAGTTCAACATCGCTGAAGCCGATAGCAAAGGCAATCGAAAATGCCGAAAGTTCGGTGCTTTACTCTATCGTCTTTCTCAACCAACTTTCGGGTGACGTCCGCGAAGCGTTGGACGAATTGATGGATCGCTCTCTGTTTTCATACGGCGTTGCTCAACGTGTGAGCGGTCTGACTGTGAACAAGCCTGATGGATCGCGCGGTTTGCTTCCGTTTGCCTATTTAGCTGAGAATGCTCCCGAGCCGTTCCGGTCGGAGTGGTCGGGACAGACCACCGGGCATTCGAACATGGTGCACCACAAGTTTCTTGTGACTGACTTCAATGGTGCCCGTCCAATCGTTTTTACAGGTTCATCGAACATGGCTGCTGCCGGCGAGAAGTCCAATGGTGACAATTTGATCTGCATCGAAGACCGAAAAGTTGCAATCGCTTATGCTATAGAGGCTTTGCGGCTCTTCGATCACTTCCATTTTCGCGTGAAAGTAAAAGAGTCTGGCGCACTGGAGACACTCCGCTTGGCAAAACCGCCTGCATTTGGAGAGAAGCCCTGGTTTTCACAGTACTATCGGATCGGTCACATCAAGGAGCGCGACCGGAGGTTGTTCATTAGCTGACCTTCAGCTCCGGCCTGGTATTGTCCTTGTAGATGGCGTTTTTCAACAAACCAACAAGGTTCTTTATATTGCAGGAAAAACGGGCAGGGCAGGATCAAACAGAACAATAGCATATGACCGCCTTCATTGACCTTCTGAGGACGAATCGCAGCATGCTTGCCATTGCCGGCTTATGCCTGTTTCTGTGCGCGGGTTTTGTCGAACTGATGGAGTATCTCTGGGTATCCGGAGAGCTATTCAGCGACAACAAGACCATGGGGTTTGTCGTTATTGCTCTTCTCCTGCTCATTCCCGTTTCGTTGTTTTACGCGATTTTTCAAGTCATTTACACGACACTTACCGGTGCATCGAGAAACCTACAGCTTGGGAGTGTGCTGTTTTCGTATACCGCCGTTATCCTGGTGTTCGCAGGTTTTTTTTACTTCGAGTGTTCGTTGGGTGATCTCAGGGAATCCGAGTCGGAATACGGCTACTACAAAAAGCTGCGTACCACCGCAATGCAGGATTCCCTGAAGGTTTACGGTGAAAAGATGAGGCGAAGTGCATCCCTGCGGTCATACCAGGGCATTGCACCCCGATTGTGGCGGGGTATCGAAGACAAGGTATCCGGCTGGCCGAACGATGCCGGAGCGCCACCGCTGGAAAAACTCGTTGAGGCCAGTCGGTTTCCTTTAACCGATGTTGTTTCGTTCAATCATCAGGCAAAATTTCCGGTTTTTCTCGACTGCCTCTATTTCAGCTCGGTGACCATTACATCGACAGGTTTCGGCGATATCACCCCTTCGAGCAGATTTTCAAAGATTCTCGTCATGATTGAATCGGTATCGGGTGTCGTGCTGGTCGCCATAGGTATCACCATCGCCCTTGGCGGGCGTGCAGCCGGAGCATCGTCTGCTGCCGGTCCGGTGAATGAACTTGACGACAGGGAGACCCGATAGCGGGAATATCCTCCATACCTCCGACTGGCATCCCGGCCTTACGCTTTACGGCAGGAACCGTTAACATGAATTCCCCCGGTTTTTTTCGACAGCATGTATACCTGAACGTGAACTGGTTCATGAGTCCGGGTCATGCTCTGGAGGGCATAGGCCTATGGCAGGAGGATTACAATTCCATCCAGCCGCACCGTTCATTAGGATGGTTGACAGCGGAAGAATTACTGGTTCAGTAAACGGATTTTTTATCAAGAAGAAGTGGTATGCCGGATGGGGGCACGTCCAGGGAGTTCGCTGCGAAGTTCATGCAGGCCTTAGGGGCGGCACATGCTGCAAGCCGCAATAAACTTGAGGGTTTGGCTACCCGATCCCGATCACCTCGCCCTCCAGATCGTACGGCGTTGAATCGGTAATTCGTGCGCGGCAGAGCGTGCCGGGCCGGACGTCGAAATCGCCGGTTTCGAGCATGCATTCGTTGTCCACTTCGGGGGCGTCGTACTCTGTGCGGCCGAAGGCCATGCTTCCATCAACCTGATCGACCAGAACGGTGATCTCCGTTCCTTCAAATTCCCGGTTCTTTTCCTGCGAAACGGCTTCCTGCACTTCCATGATTAACGCCACCCTCGCCTGTTTTTCTTCGGGGCTGACGCTGTCTTCAAGAGCAAATGAAGGCGCGTGTTCCTCATGGCAGTAAGGGAAGCAGCCGAGCCGGTCGAAACGGGTCTCTTCGACGAAATGCAGGAGTTCTTCGAACTCCCGGCGGGTTTCGCCGGGATAGCCTGCTATCATGGTGGTCCGCAGACGGATATCGGGGTTCTTCTCCCGGATGGTTTCGATGAGCCGCACGGTTTCCGCCTTGTTGATCCCCCGGTTCATCGAATGCAGAATGCGGTCGTTGCAGTGCTGCAGGGGAATGTCGAGATAGTTGCAGATGTTCTGCCGCTCGAGCATCGTGTCGATCACCTCAAGAGGAAAGTTGACCGGGTAGGCGTAGAGCAGGCGGATCCGGTCAAAAGCCATGTCCGACAAACGCAAGGCAAGGTCATTCAGGAGCGACCTTGCGGCAATGTCGTACCCGTACATGCTTATGTCCTGTGCGATCAGGTTCAGCTCCTTCACACCTTTTTCCTTAAGGAGGGCAGCTTCGCGCAGGAGCTGTTCAGGCGGCTGGCTCAGGTAGCGGCCCCTGATTTTCGGGATCGAGCAGAACGAGCAGGCGCGGTTGCACCCTTCGGCGATCTTGAGATAGGCGTAGTGGGGAGGTGTGAGCAGCGAGCGGCGGTCATAGAGCTCCTCGCGGTACTCCGCCCCGATGGCAGCGAGTACTTCCGGCAGTTCACGTGTACCGAAAAAGCCGTCAACTTCTGTCATCTCTTCCTTCAGTTCCCGCCGGTAGAGATCGCTGAGGCATCCCATGACAAAAACACGCTGAATTTTTCCTTCCCCCTTTTTGTCGATGGCGGCAAGGGTTTCGGCAATGGATTCCTCCTTGGCATCTTCTATGAAACCGCAGGTATTGATGATAATGGTGTCGGCCTCATCGGCAGTTTCGGTAAAGCTGATGCCGGAGGCTTCAGCCTGTGCCATCAGCCGTTCGGAGTCGACGGTGTTTTTTGAGCAGCCGAGGCTCAGGAGAAAGACGTTATGCTTGGTCATTGCTGTTGAATTTTTCAAGAAAATCTTCTTTCCACTCTTTGAATGAGCCGTTCTGAATCTGTGTGCGCGCGGTTGCAGTCAGCCACATGAAAAACGATATGTTCTGCAAGGTACAGAGGTTCAGTCCGAGAATTTCGCCCACGTTCAGGAGGTGGCGGATATAGGCTCGCGAGAAGTTCCGGCAGACGTAGTTGTCGAATCCCTCATCGATCGGAGTGAAGTCCGCGGCATACTTTGCCGAGCGCAGGTTCATTTTGCCGTGGCGGGTATAGACCCTGCCGTTACGTCCTTCACGGGTAGGTATGACGCAGTCGAACATGTCGATGCCCCGCTCAATGGCGTTGAGGATGTTTTCCGGCGTGCCGACGCCCATAAGGTAACGGGGCTTGTTTTCCGGCAGCAGGGGATGTGAGAGTTCAAGGATGCGGTACATCTCTTCGGCGGGTTCACCGACAGCCATGCCCCCTACTGCGTAGCCGTCAAAATCGAGATCGACAAGCGCATTTGTTGAAATAGTGCGCAGATCGCAGTGGATTCCGCCCTGTGTGATGCCGAAAAGTGCCTGGTCATGGCCGTATAAGGGGGCAGTTGCACTGAAATGCTTTTTTGCACGCTCAGCCCAGCGGATGGTCAGCTCTCCCGACTTGCGGATGTACTCTTTATCAGCTGTGGATGGCGGGCATTCGTCGAGCGGCATCATGATGTCGCTGCCGATGATGCGCTGGGTCTCCACCACGTTTTCCGGCGTGAAGTGCTGTTTGGAGCCGTCAAGGTGCGACTTGAACATGACCCCTTCTTCGTTGATTCTCCGCAGGCCGGAGAGGGAATAGACCTGGTAGCCTCCGCTGTCGGTCAGCAGCGGGCCGTCCCAGTTCATGAAGCGGTGCACACCTCCTGCCTGCCGCATGATGTCGTTTCCCGGCTTCAGGTAGAGATGGTAGGTGTTGGCGAGAATGATACGGACGTTCAACTCCTTCAGTTCGCGCGGCTCGACCGATTTCACGCTCGCTCTGGTGCCGACCGGCATGAATATCGGGGTCGGTATGTCGCCGTGCCCTGTTGAGAGCATGCCGCAGCGTGCGGCTGTTTTCGTGTCTTTTGTACTGAGTGTGAATTTCATGAATGTCGAAAACGTATCGAAATCTTCCGTTGTTCCGCTTTCAGGCAGGAACCTCCGGATTTTGAACCTGTCAAGGTACCCAAAGCCCCGCACAAAACAAAAGTCTGCACAAGCCATCGCCTTTAAAGTGAAAGAGTGTCTTTAATGGCTCTTCAGTTGCTGCTGAATTTTGCGCACGTTCCTTAATTTCTTCCATTTTTACAGGCTCACATTGTAATCCTTCTGGTAAATATTGCGTGATTCAAGTGGAAAACCGTATTTTTGCTGTTCAAGGAGTGAATTTATAGTGTTGTGATGCAAGAGTCGGTTTTGAGAAGGCTTTGATATTATCCGGATTATAAAAGACAATGAAAATTTATCAATTTGCTGCAAGCCTGTTGTCAATTTGCTCTGTCAGCTTTTTATCCGGAAATTTGCAGGCTGAGCCGGCGAAGAGTGTTTTGCGTGTTGTTGAGCCATTGACCCATAAGGCGTTCAAACCAAGAACGGGTGAACCGGTAGAGCCACTGAAGGTGCCAGAAGTGGTTAACCCGGAAATGGTGGAGCTCGGGAAAAAACTTTTCTTCGATCCCCGTCTTTCCAAAACAGGATTCATTTCATGCAACTCATGCCACAATCTCAGCATGGGCGGCAGTGACAATCTGAAAACCTCTGTTGGACATAACTTGCGTGAGGGTCCACTCAACGCTCCCACAGTGCTGAATTCGAGCATGAGTTTTGCGCAGTTCTGGAACGGACGGGCAAAAGATCTCAAGTCGATGTTATCAATCGGGGATTATGCTTACGGAGGCATGGTTGCGTTCATTGAAGGGCAGGTTGACGGGATGGTTACTAAACCCGGGAAGCCTTCTGCTGCTCCGGCCGGCAATTCAGGAGGATTTACTCACGATCTTGCTGTTACGATCCTTCAATCTATTCCTCTCTATGCGGAAGAGTTCAACAAGGTATTTCATGCAGACAGGATTGATATTGATCAGGTTATAACTGCTATATCAGCATTTGAAGAGACGCTTCTTATACCGAATTCCCGTTTCGATCAATGGCTGCGTGGTGATGACAAGGCGATAACAAAACAGGAACTTGCAGGCTACAGGTTGTTCAAGAGGAGCGGATGTACAATCTGTCATAACGGCGTGGCTCTTGGCGCGAATTCATTCCGGAAAACAGGTATTGTCAAGCCATACAAAACGACCTGTTCAGCTTCAGGTTGCTTTGCCATAACCAAAAAAGATGCTGATCGTTTCAAATTCAAGGTGCCGACACTGCGGAATGTTGAACTGACCTATCCCTATTTTCATGATGGTGAGGTGGCAACGCTATCCAAAGCTGTTGAGATAATGGGTCAGATTCAGTTGGGCAAAACGTATACAGACCAGGAAAATGCCAGCATAGTAGCGTTTCTGAAGAGTCTGACCGGCGATCAACCGCAATTCAATCTTCCTCAGTTGCCGCCATCGTCCGAAACAACCCCGCCTCCGCAGCTGTTAGGCAAATAGGTATTTGGGTGGGTTAAAGGGTCTCTGATGCACCCGTGATTTGGAGCCTGAGTAACATCTGAATTCCGAAAAGCTGCGGGCCCGGATAATTTACAGCCTGATCAGCTCCATGAGTCGGGGGTAGACGATGTCGATGCGCTGATCGGGCTGGGCGGGGTCGATCAGGTCGTGAGGGAGTTTCCGGCCTGCTTCGAATTCATATGTGGTAAGATTCGCCCTGTGAGACTTCCATATATCCACCATCTGCATCGTCATACCGTTATTGATCATGGTGTCATTTGAGTTGAAGATGACGATCATCATTCTGGCTGCAGGAGGCTTGAGCATTGCCTCTTTCTTAACGGCAAATCCGAGACGGAGGATTTCGGTCAGCGCATGGCGGGAATAAAAGGGATAGGCGTGAGAAGGGGGAACCTTTTCCTTCAGCACCGGGTCCCACCACTCGAACGCATCGGGCAGGAAGCGGTAGATATTCATCAGGGCACCGGAAAAAAACGTTGGAATCTTCCTGAACCCGAAGGCGGGGGAGATGATGACCGCCAGATCAATATCCCTCCGGTTCTGTGCCGCCCATGCGGTTGTCACTCCTCCGGTTGAGATGCCCATCATAACCACCTCTTTTCCGAGCCCCCGGGCGATATCGACCGTCCTGTCGTCATCAGGTCTGCAAGGCCGTGATGCGGGAGAGGCGCAATAAGCACGTTACATCCGGATTCATAAAAACGTCGGCCAAGGTCGTGAAATTGCTGCGGGGAGCTCGTATAGCCATGAACCAGAATAACTGCACGAGCAGTTTTAGTCCCGTGGGTCATCAATTGTGTCCGGCAGAGGGGGTTCATCTTCTGCGGCTCCTGTGACCGGAAGATATCAATGAGCTGCAAGGCTTCCTGGTAACTCTCTGCAGGCCGGGGATGAGAGAGTAACATCGGGATGTCCCGGGGGGTCAGAATGAGAAATGCAACGGCAAAGATCAGTCCGGTGATCAACGTCAGAATCTCTCCCCGATGAATGCCCTGCATCCGCTTTTGCGCCATCAACGTTTTCCTGATAACAGGTTACCTGTTTTTTGAATCGGCCTGGTTATCGGTCTCTTCCCAGTCGTAACCGAGAATGCCCAGAATGCGCCGGGCGTCCTTGTCGCCAAGGCGTGCGGCTTTTTTTGCATCGGCAAGGGCACCTTCCTTGTCACCGAGCTTGCGCTTTGCCGCACCGCGACTGCCGAAGATTTTAGCCGAGTCAGGGGCCAGTTTTGCCGCCTTGTTGTAGTCCCCGATGGCTCCGAGGTAGTCTTTGCTGTGGTATTTTGCCTTGCCGCTTTTGTAGTAATCTTCTGCGGTCATGCGGGGCGCATGACGGGCTCCGCACAGAAAAACCGTAAGAAGAAGCGCTAAAACATATGGACGGGCACTGCCTGACATGATGATCAAATGGTGCTTTTGCTGCAGGCGCGGTTTCTGTGTTCCTGCGCCACTGTAATAATGTAGTGTACCCTGCAGGATTTCCGCAACTGTTTTTTATCACAACAGCACTCTGAGGTTATTCCATGGAGCTTACCCTGACCGATACGCTGAGCTGTTCCCTGGAATTGCCTTTATAGGTTCCCCTTACCGGCGGCACGTCGGCATAGTCCCGGCCTGAACCGATCTTGATGTAGCGTTCGTCGACTAAAAGCGAGCTGTGTGTCGGGTCCATGCCGATCCATCCTTTTTCCTTTCCGCAGTAGACTTCGCACCATGCATGGCTTGCTTCATCGCGGCCATCGGGTGTGCTGCCTCCGAAAAGGTAACCGCTGACATAGCGGGCCGGCACACCGAGAGAGCGGCAGGATGCAAGCATGATATGGGCGAAATCCTGGCAAACTCCCCGTCCGAGAGCCATAACGACGGCGCTGGTGCTGTGAACGTCAGTTACTCCCGGTTCGTAGATGAACGATTCATTGATGTGGCGGCATATCGATTCAGCAAGCTGAAAACTGTCGGAAGCGGTGGAGAAACGCGACGAGAAATCGCGTATCGCCTGGTCGAAATGCACATAGCGGCTTTCGGCTGAAAAATCCATCAGAAAAATATCCTCATCCTCTGCCGCTTCAGAATGGCCTGTTCCGGTCTCAACAATTGATGTCGCAACGATTTTAACCCTTTTGTGGCTCTGGAGCAGGTTGAAGTGGTTGACGATGTTTCCGTAGAAATCGGTGTATTCAAACAGGGTGGCCGGCGGGTCAACCTGGAGTTTGAAGCTTGCGCATCGCTGCGGAGCCGACGGATTGTTGTCAGGGTGAAGCCTTACTTCCGTAGCTGTTTCATATATGGGATTATCATATTCAAACAGGGTGGAATGTTCAACTTTTAAAATCATGCTCTTTTGGTTTGCGTCCTGTTATTGCTGCTGCTGATGCTGCTGTGCCTGGCTCCAGTTTGCCCGTCCGCCGGCTACTCCGGTGAAGGGGAGCGCTTCATCAATGTCCGGTGACTCTATTTCCGGAGTATGGTAGGCGAAATAGGTCAGGTGAACCTGTTCCCCCACTTTAACCAGCCGCTGTTCAAGGTCTTCCAGATAATTAT
>Ga0268284_1001157_pt1 | contig 14529 bp, 13 predicted proteins | sample saktaG_14_FD_190137 | JGI IMG/M metagenome (GOLD analysis project Ga0268284, IMG submission 190137) | Saline water microbial communities from Sakinaw Lake, British Columbia, Canada - sak_2013_06_06_40m | ecosystem: Environmental > Aquatic > Non-marine Saline and Alkaline > Saline ... | reverse complement strand
CGCTCGCCTTCTGTTTCAGATGAGATGCTCAGCACTCTCCCGAAACAGAAAAAGCGGACAAATCATTTGCTACAAAATCGGACAAATCTATTTGTTGCTAACACAGGTTAACTTGGAAATCAAAAATTTGATGTTGACACTTTCATGCCATTTTGTTACTTGGCCTGATACAAATTGAGACCTTTGAAGAATGTCCAATTTTGTCCGAGTTCAAGCAAGGCAAGAATTTTAACCACAGGAATAGATTGGAGTATTTCGCGGATTAAAATTTGAGCCTGATGATGAAATCGGGCTAAAGGGAGCGTTATGCAAAGGTCACAAATCGGGGCTGTAGCTCAGCTGGGAGAGCGCATGACTGGCAGTCATGAGGCCAGGGGTTCGATCCCCCTCAGCTCCACCAATTAAATCACAAGGGTTTAGCCAGATCATGGTTAAACCTTTTTTATTTATGTTGCCATTTTGTCCCGCTATAGTCCCGCTTTTCAATCTGTATTTCGCGAATAAATAAACCCTTGGATTTTGAAGGGGGGAATGTATTTGGCTACAAGGGACTGCTTGGGATTTGATGGGACTTACCGTGCACGAATGGCGTACCCGTGATGGACTAACTTGTATGATATTACATGGAAAAGAACAGGCTGGAAATTATTTTTAGCCACACGAAAAAACACAAAATAATGCAAATTTAGAACGGCGACCATCTTTTTCAAAATACCCCGTAAATAAAAACACAATCGGCTACAAACTATTTAACGTGCAAGCTCAGGCGCGCCGCTAAGCGGTGTCGCTTGGTGCGGTATGTTGGACGTCATTTTGGCTGCCCCAGAGGCTTGTCTTTCGGAACAATTGACTGTCGAGTAGTAGAGCTTTGCACGAGATTTTCTGCCGCTTCCAACATTACGGCAGCGTTTGACACTGCGCTTTCGCTATCACGCATGCCAGACAACTCCATTTTGAATTCTCCGATCATTTCATCTTTAAGGTATTTGAGGAACGCCGTTGTACCTTCGAGGATATTAGCGTCGTACAATTCAAGAATCTCGGTAGGAGCCGATGCCTTAACCAGGTCTCGTTCGTTAATTCGCCTCCAGATCTCGGCATGGTCAATTGATGGTATAAGAAGCATTGATGCCTTCGTAACTCGAGACACATAGAATCCACTATAGGCTGAGTAGAGCGCCCAGCCACGCTCTGAAATGAAAGGGCGAATGAGCTCTGTATCGTTGAATCTTCCCCCGATAAAATAAAGGCAAGTCCGGGCAAGTCCGGGACGCCCTTTACTTCTAAAGTTTCTTCGCTCGCTCACCTTATCTTAAACCCTGCTAATCGGCCCGATCCGGAAGTTTATGTAGCAGAGCATTTCTGTTAAATTAATAATGACAGGCGGGAACAAAGCTGTTTAAACATATATAACGAATTTATATCACGCGCAACAGTTTGTATTTTATTTGCATTTTAACTGGATTTCCTGAAGCTTTCCGTCGCGAAGGGCCGGGGTTCTCTTGATTGTTTTGAGCAAACTCTACGCTATGCATAGGGTTAAAACCTAAACAAACGTGCCCGAAGGCACGCTTTAAACCGCGGCCTGTGTCCGCAATTCAAAGCCACCCGCTATGCGGGTGGTGGTTTACTCCGCATGGAAAAGCGGAAGTTGCGGGAAGCAGACCGGTCAATGGATATTTGAAAAAGGCGGTTATGAAATCTTTTTTTCGTATTACCCTTATTAATACCCTTATATAAGGGTATTACCCTTTTTCCGCCGCCATCTCGCCCCCGGACCGCGTCCGAGACACTCAACATCTCCTGTGGATTGAAGATTTCGCAGGACAATGCGCACCATATCACGGCTCACTCCCGGGCATGCCCTCTCAAGATCGGTGAGCGTGAAATCATTTTTAAAGTTTCCTACAGCCGTTTCAACAAGATCTGTCTTTGCTCCCCGGGGAGATTTAATCTGCCCCAGCCTTTCCTCAAACTCCCTGTATGCGGTTTTGATGATGAAAAGGGTGTAATTGATGTACGGCCAGGGGTCGTGCTTCCCTTCGTGCCAACCCTGTGAGCTTTGTTCCAGGGTTTCGTAATATCGTTCCTTGTTCTGCTCGATGAGACGCTCCAGACTGATATACCGGCCGACTTCGAATCCAAGGTGATAGCACTGCAAAAGAAGCAGAAGCCTGGATACACGCCCGTTGCCGTCACGGAAAGGATGTATGCAGAGAAAATCCAGATTGAAGGCGGCTAAAACAACAAGATGCGGGGCTTTGCGTTCCCTTATTGCCTCTTCGTAAAGCTCGATAAGTTCCTTCATGCAACCCGGCGTAGCCTTTGCAGAAACTGTTTTGAAGCGGACCCGGGAGCTGCCACCGGGTAACTTTTCAATAATGTCGCCATCTTGATCTTTGTAGTTACCGGCATCCCAAATCTCACCTCGTGTCATGCGGTGGAGTTTTAAAACTGTATCTCCCGATATTGGCAGTTTCACACCCTGCTCATGAATCCATGTCAGGGCCTGCCGATATCCCCGTACTTCCTCTTCATCACGGTCACGCAGTAGCGGCTTGCCAAAAATGATGGTTCCAATTCGTGATTGATCGACTTCAACACCCTCGATCCGGTTGGACGATACCGCGCTTTCAATGAGAGCGTGTTCACGGAGAACTTTGAGACGTTGCGGGGATTGCCGGGTAAAGAGTTCCTGCTTGCCACGAGCCTCTCCAAGGTCTGACAGATACCAGGAAGAGGATGCCGGAACAGATTCAAACTTCCGGGAAAAAAGGCGTAAAGTCATCATAACTTTTCTTCTCCGTAATACCGCTGATTATCACGCACTTTACTCTCTTTTATCAACCCTTATGATCTTTGTTATGATCCTGAATCTTTCCCATCAGAGAATTTCCGGCATTTATAAATGGAAGAAGGAAACAAAGCGGTTCACATACATTAAAAGTTATATCGTGCGCAACAGTTTGTATTTTATTTGCATTTTAATGGGGATTTGTCAAAGGATATTTGAAAAGTGCGGTTATGGTTTTAACTTGCCCAAAATGTAGTTTCAAATTAAAGATAATCAGACGCGCAAATATTCGTGTACTGTTTTTTAAATGTAACCTTTTTGATTGCTCTGCCGTCTTACACATAAACAATTAAACAATCAAAAAGGAGGAAAGACCATGTCAGACAAACAAGATATTCAAATTGCCCTTGCTGCTGCTGTCGGAGCCAACTGTATTCCATGTTTCGACCATTTATTTGAAAAAGCCAACGAAGTCGGTCTGAAAACCGAGGAGATCCAGCATGTGGTTCATCTTGCCACCAAGGTAAAAAACGGGGCGCAGGTTTTTTTAAAAAGGCATATTGATGATACCCTGGGTGTCAAAGAAGAAGATATTTCCGAGAGTTGCTGCGGCCCTTCAGGAAAGGAGGCATGCAGCTGTTAGATGGATGCTTACTGGGAGATATATGAAACACATTATGACCGGGTCCGAAGATTTATCTTCCTGATGGTTAAAGATATGTGGGTTGCCGAGGATCTGCTGCAGGAAACATTTGTAAAGGTTCAAAAAAACCTGCCCCGGTTAAATGATAGCCAAAAAACCTCCTCCTGGATATTCCGGATCGCCTACAATACATGTCAAGAGCATTTCCGGGACTCCAAAAGGAAGATCCGGCAGGAGGATTCAGTCCTGCAGGCAGAAATATTTCCTCACCCGTTATCGTCCCAGAAATTACTGGAACAGCAGCAAATGAGCCAATGCGTTCAGGAGCAGACGAAGCTTTTGCCTGAATCTCTGCGGATTCCTTTGCTGCTGTTTGATACGATGGATTTCAGCCATCGCGAAATTGCAGATATCCTTGGTATCAGTCTGGAAAATACAAAAGTCCGCCTGCACCGGGCACGCAAACAATTAAAAGCCATCTTGAATAAAAAGTGCAATCTTGAAATAGACGAACGCAATATACTGGTTTGCGAACCACGCCTGAAGGAATAGTGCTGTAGAAAATGAGCCGGATATCTCCGGTGCATTTTAAAGTTATCCTGCTATGTATGGAGACCATAAATGACAGATAAAGTTACTCAGGTACTACTGGCCGCGGCATTGATATTGTCAGCAACTGTCGTTTCTGCGGCCGGTAATGGAATCGCTGATTTTAATCACAAATTTATTGGACATAACAAAAAAGCATCTATATAAAACCGACAGATTTTTAAAAAAATAATTTTAACCACCAATGTCCCGAAAGGATGCAAGGAAGATGAACAAAGCACAAAATGCCGTATCATGTTTCAACAACGGGTTTAACTGTTCGCAGGCTGTTTTTGCAGCTTTTTCTCCGGAGCTCGGAATTCCGGAAAAGATTGCATATAAGATTGCGTGCCCTTTCGGGGCCGGAATGGGGAGAATGCAGGAGACATGCGGTGCGGTTACCGGCGCTTTCATGGTCATAGGACTCAAAAACGGAAAAAGCAATCCGGAAGAAGAACATCTGAAAAAATTATCCTATGACCTTGTCAATAAATTCACCGAAATGTTCAAGGCGCGGAATAAAACCATCAAATGCATGGATCTCATAGGGATGGATATTTCCACAAAGGAAGGTCTTGAAAAAGCCCGTGATATGGGATTGTTTACATCATTGTGCGCAAAATATGTTCAGGACGCGGTTGAAATAATTGAAACTATTTTGTAATGGAAAGGTTTTATCAGGATCATCCTTGAGTCGTGGAGATAATATCTTTGAAATAACCGTGATCTTTATCTGAAATCTCAACGATGCAAACTCCGATTCCGACTGTTTTATTTTCACCGTCTATCCCATACATATCCGACCAGACGACTTTTCCTGAAACCTCTATAGCATCGTACTCGGGAGGCCTTATGTGCAATGTATATATTTCATTAAGATGGAGAGGTTCATCGCAGGATATGGAAACCCCCTGAGCGCTTATATTCGTTGCTTCACACTCAACAGTTCCGCTGCTCATGATAATCGTGACGGGCCATTTGACATCCATCCTGTAATGCTTCCGTCTGTCGGCAGGGTCGCTCAATGTTAAACCTCCTGTGTTAAAATAAACACTCTCTTTGAAGAATTTGCAGATGAAGTAACTATTTAAATTTTATCTATTAGAAAACCGATTTAAAGTCAAACATAACCTGCCTTATCTTATTATCCTTCATCCCATGAAGACGGAAAGAACGTCCCTTCTGGCATTAACATGCATGATTGTAATCTGGATCAGATCCTCCGGCTTTAAATCTATACCGCTTGAGGATGGAAGCTCGCATTCCAGCATGTATTCGGGTATGAGTATCTGGTAGCTGCTTTTCCTTTTCCCGAGAACAATGGCTTCTTCTTTCTGGCCGGTTCTTTTTTCCAGATACTTCAGCAGCCAGTACCTGTTTCTTTTTGACTGGATGATTGACACATTTGCCATCGGTTGCCCGACCTGCCGTATCAGGCTGTCTATCTCTTCCGGCGCGTATGGTGTGTCGAGACCGTGTATAGCGCGTATCTGACGCTGGGTAATGAGATCATAATATTTCCTTATAGGAGAAGTCGCCGTAACATAGCAATCGAGTCCGAGTCCCGAGTGGCGTTCCGGCCTGGAACCGAGAACGAACCTGCTCAAAAGCCTCCTTTGCATGTAGTTCTGAAACAATGTGCCTTCTTCCCCCTTATAAAGACGGTCCCTGGGGCCGGGCTGTGTCCTGAAAACGGCAGGAGTATTATTTTCAGCAAGAAACCTTGCCATGAGCCAGTTGGCCATTATCATGATTTCGGATACCATCATCCTGCCTGGACTCTCCCTGTTTATCCTGTTTACCGATATTACCCCGTTTTCATCTACCCATATATTGATATCGGGCATTGTAATGTGAACAGCGCCCGAATTGAGCCTCGTCTGGCGGAACTTTTTGGCAAGATCGCAGAGTATAGATATTCCCTTATTATCTTCAACAGCAGTATTCGCATCATAATAGGTCATCTGGTGCTTAACCCTGACAAGGCTTGGAAAAATATCATATCCTGTGATATCGGCCGATGGCTTTATGCTTGCCATTATGCTTATACATGGACGCAGTTCTCCTGCTTTAAGGCTGCAGAAGTCTTCAGCAAAAGCCGGGGGAAGCATGGGTATTTTCATATCAGGCATATAAATCGAACTTCCCCGGTTAAGCGCCTCCCTGTCGATTAAATCTCCCTTTTTTATAAAATGAGCCACATCCGCTATATGGATGCCGAGGCGGTAATGATCTCCCATATCTTCAATGCTCAATGCATCGTCAAAATCGAGAGTCGCCTGACCGTCAATTGTAACTACCGGAAGGTCAGTCAGGTCTGTCCTCTTTCCATTCGAAGAAAAATTCTCCGGAGATAAGAGCGTCTCGCTGACCGTTTTCAATACGGGCTCCGGAAAGGAAGTGGGTATGTTCAGCCTGTACAGATCTACGTTTTCATTCTCATCAAATATACCTAGTCGCACAAAAAGACGGAAAAGACCTTCTCCCTGGTCAATACCGGCTTTTTCTAAAATCGCATTCCCGACTGCATAATGGCTGCTCTCTTTTCCCAGCATAAACAGCGACTTGAGAATATCGGCAAATTCCCTGCTCTTATCATCAAGGACTCCGGGCATAAAAGGCTTGCTGATTGTTTCTCTGACCCACCTGCTTCCTTCCGCAATCAGCCTGTTTTTCCTTGCGATCTCCTTTTCCTTTGCATCAATCTGCTCAACCATCTCTTCCGAATTCGGGAAAAACCTGTCGTTATCGAACTTGAAATACATCCTGTTGTTGAAAAAAGCCCTAACAACAGCGGATTCATGGTCACCGTTAGGCTTTTCCGGAAAACAGAAATGAGTCATTGTGGGAAGGTCTATCCACTCCTTCTCCAAGTTCAAAACTCCCCATAACTCCCTGATATTTATACTATTTATAAGCGATTTTCGCCTGGTTGAAATTTCCTTGAGAGCATCCACAATCCTGTTCCTGCCCATAGAGAGGTTAAGATTCATTTTGCACTTGTGAGAAAGCCGGTGCATCGACAGGTTAACTTCCCGATCCGTTTCGGTTAAGAGCTTTAGCCTTTGATTTTTAACCTCTAATACAACCGCGCACATGATTTTCTGTGAGTCTATATACTCAACTATATTTCCTGATTCCATGGGCTTCTAATAACAGTCAGGCCTTTAAAAGTCAATGTAGTTAGTTTTCATCCGGGAATGGCCCTTTTGAGCGATCTCGGCGGCAATCTGCGGAATTTCTTGTACGGCATGCATTGTGTATGCCTCCGCGCAATTCCTTGATTTCCTTGAGCTTGCCCAAAATCACCTATTTCCGAATTGAAAACGCACTTGTTTCCATAATTTGTTTCCGTATTGACACTAATTACATATCAAGTGACATATACTTCAATTGTTTGACCGGAGGCCGTTTTGTATTATATTAGAGTTTTATGCCTTTGTGCCTTTGTGTCAGAAAATGAAATTCTTTTGTTTCCGGTTTGCCCGGGGTTGGAACATGTTGTGAAAGTTGTGAAATCGGTTAATTTAATAAAACCCTATTTTGTCGAAAACCGCCTTGCAATAGCCGCCGGGTTGTTGTGCCTTATTGCCGTAGATTTTCTGCAGCTTGTAATCCCGCGCATAATAAAAAGGGTAATCGATGACCTTACTTTTTTCCGGGCAGATCCCGAAAAGCTTGCCATATATGCCCTCTATATTATCGGCATTGCATTAATAATGTCTTTTTTCAGATATTTATGGCGAAAATATCTCATAGGCACCTCAAGAATTGTGGAAGAAGGCTTAAGGAACAGGCTGTTTGCCCATATTCAGACCCTTTCTCCATCTTACTTTGATAAAACAAAGACCGGCGATCTCATGGCACATGCCACAAACGACATACAGCATGTCAGAATGGCCATAGGAATGGGAATAGTCGCCTTAACAGACGCGGTAATTTTAGGTTCGGCAGCTATTGTTTTCATGGCCTATATCAATACAACCCTTACCTTGTTTGCTCTTATACCGATGCCGTTTATTATTTTCGGAACAAGGTTTTTCAGCAGGAAAATGCACAGGCTTTACAAATCGGTTCAGGAATCCTTTTCCGAACTCACAGAAGCAGTACGCGAACAGTTTGCAGGAATTCAGATAATCAAGGCTTATACTCTGGAAAAAGAAGAGAGCATCCATATTGAAGTAAAGTCAAAAGATTACATCGACAGGAATATCAGGCTTGTCAGGATTACCGGCTCTTTTTTCCCCATGATGCTCCTTCTGTCAAATATCAGCCTTGCCACTGTGCTTTATCTTGGAGGAAGGCAGACAATATATTCTACAATAACACCCGGCGATTTTGTAGCGTTCATAAACTATCTCGGTCTTATCACCTGGCCGATGATGGCAATGGGATGGGTCACAAATCTGATCCAGCGGGGGAAAGCATCCCTCGACAGGATAAACAGCATACTGGAAACTGCTCCCGAAATTTGCGATGCCGGTGATGCAAAAAGGATAAAATACGAGCTCGGAGAAATAACCTTTGAAGATGTGTCTTTTTCATTCAACCACGGCTCTCCCCCGGGCTTATCGGCCATCAATATCAGTGTTGAAAAAGGGGAAATACTTGGGATTGCCGGGCCTCCGGGAAGCGGAAAAACTACTTTTTTAAGTCTTATTCCAAGGCTGCGCGATGTTTCGGGCGGACGGATACTTATAGACGGTGAAGATATCCGCTCAATAAAGCTTTCCGATATAAGATCAATTGTCTCTTTCATGCCCCAGGAGCCTTTTTTGTTTGATGGAACAATCCGCGACAACATAACCCTTGGAGACAGAAGCATAAAGGATTCCGATCTGGAAGGTCTGATGGAAAAAGCCTCTCTTTCCGGAACAATAAAGAATTTTCCGGCAGGCCTTGATACGATCGTGGGAGAAAAAGGGATTATCCTCTCAGGAGGCCAGAAGCAAAGAATTGCCCTTGCAAGATCGCTTCATTCCGATTCACCCATACTCATTCTTGATGACCCGGTAAGCCAGGTGGACACAGAAACTGGCTCAGCAATCATAAAAAATATACGATCCATGAAGGAAGAGAAGACAATTATCATAGTTTCGCACCGTCTTTCCGCACTCTCTTTTGCCGATAAGATAATCGTTATAGACAGGGGCAGGATCACTGAAGCGGGAGACCATGCTCTCCTCATGAAACTTGGAAAGTATTATGCGAAAACATTCGAAATGCAGGCAATCGAAGAGGAAATGAATGCGATTTGATTACGGGTACGAGGAAGAAAAGCCGGGCAGGAATTACGACCTGAATATGCTGAAAAGGCTTTTTATGTTTGGAAAGCCTTACAGGCTCCTTTTTTTCTGGACTGTTCTTCTTGTCATATCCATAACACTGCTCGATCTGTCTCTTCCGTACATAACCAAGATTGCAATAGACCGATATATAGTTCCGCATGAAAATATTCTGAAAACCGACAAAAACAAGGCCGGCTTGTACAGAGCAGGCTTAAGTGATCCCGCTGTCCGAAATCTTCTTTCAAAGCGCGATATCGAATTTAAAGAGGAAGACGCTTTTGCCCTTATTCCGTTAGACAAGATCGGGAAAATGGATAAGGAAGATATTTATATTTTGAGAAAAAATGATTTAAAGGGAGTCGGAATTGCAGCGGCCATTCTCCTTCTGCTTGTGATAGCCGGTTTCTGTCTTAACTTTTTTGAAGCCATACTGATGGAATATGCGGGACAGATGATAATGCATGATCTCAGGATGCGCCTTTTTAACCATATCCAGGCGCTCCCTGTTCCTTTCTTTGCAAAAAATCCGACTGGGCGGCTCGTAACAAGGGTTACGAGCGATGTTCAGAATATGCACGAATTTTTTACTTCCGTCATCGCTTTTGTTTTCAAAGACATCTTCCTGCTCGCTGGAATAATGGTTGTGCTGATCGGCATAAACTGGAAACTCGCTCTTGCTTCATTTACAGTGATTCCTTTCGTCATACTTGCCTCATTCCGTTTTTCAGGCCAGGCAAGAGACGCCTTCAGGACGCTTCGAATCAAAATTGCCGAAATAAATTCAAGTATCGCCGAAACCATAGGCGGCATCAAGGTGATACAGCTTTTCGGGAAGGAAAATCAAAATTATGACAGATTCGAAAAGTTAAACCATGAAAACTATATTGCAGGAATGAAACAGATCCGGGTTCTCGCGGTCTTTATGCCTTTAATAGAACTTCTCGGGTCGGTTGCCGTCGCTTTAGTGATCTTTTACGGCGGAATCAGTGTTCTTGATGAAAAAGTAACTCTTGGCGCGCTGGTCGCTTTCATATCCTACATGAAAATGTTCTTCAGACCCATAAGGGATATAGCCGACAAATACAATATACTTCAAAACGCCATGTCATCGGCTGAAAGAATATTCATCATCCTGGATACAAACGATACAAAGAATACAAAAGCCGGGGAATCCGAATCTTTAATATCATCTGCCGACCAACCGGAATTCGATAAAATAAATAGCGTCGAATTCAGAAATGTTTCATTCAGCTACGTTCCGGGAGAAGAAGTGCTTTCAAATATCTCGTTTGACTTGAAGGCCGGCGAAAAAGTCGCGATCGTCGGGCCTACCGGAACCGGTAAAACAACTCTTCTCAATCTCCTGACAGGATTTTACGAACCCTCATCGGGGCAAATTCTTATAAACGGAACCGGCATGAAAAAGATTCCTTCTTCTTTCCTTAGATCGAAAATGGCGATAGTCATGCAGGATTCTTTTTTGTTTTCAGGGACAGTGCGTGAGAATATTGCAAGGGGAAAGAGCGGCATCACTGATAAGGATATGGATCACATCATGGATGTTTCAAATTGCAGGGATATTATCGAGAGACTCCCCCAGGGTCTTGATACCGTTTTATCTGAAGGAGGAAAATCGATCTCAAGCGGGGAGCGACAGCTCATATCTATAGCAAGAGCTTTCACCCGCGACCCTGAAATCATCATGCTTGATGAGGCTACATCCTATGTCGACTCGGAAACGGAACTGCGGATCGAAACCGCATTAAACAATCTCATGGAAGGCAGAACTTCAATAATTGTTGCGCACCGCCTGACGACTGCCCAAAGAGCGGACAGGATAATTGTATTAAATAAAGGAAGATTGATAGAATCGGGAACCCACGAAGAACTGATGAAGATAAGGGGATTCTATTACAGGCTGAACAACATATAAAAGAAGAGACCTTTGCGACATGCAAAGGTCTCTTTGTATGGAAATGTATAAAGGATCAGCCTATAGCGTCTTTTAATGCTTTTGCAGCAGAAAATTTTGCGGCTTTTCTTTTTTCGATCTTGATTTCAGCCCCAGTCTGGGGATTTCTTCCGGTTCTTGCTTTTCTTTCTTTTACCTTGAATGAGCCGAATCCCGCCAGCTTGACTTCTTCCCCTTTTTTCAAGGCAGCGGTCATGCTATCAAATATACAATCAACAACTGCCTTTGCCTCTTTGGATGTACCTACAATACCTGCAACTTCAGTTACTAAATCAGCTTTGTTCATATTCTTTCCCCCTTCCGGTAACCATTAAAAAAACAGACGTTATTATTTGATTGTTAGAGATTCCATGCCCGGTTTATCGGCTTCCCCTGAGATCTTCGCATACAACCCGTTAAAGGCAAAGTCAGTGTACGCAAAGCTCCCGCTCTTTTTCTTGTTCCCGTATATACTTTTTCCAAATCCTTAAGTCAATCGTTTTGGAAATTTCCCGAATAATATACCTTCAGCCTGTGGCGCAGATGTTTCCGGATGGACGCTGTTTGCTAATTAAATCATCATGTTACTATTTTTTTATTAAAATAAAGAACTATGCTTTTCCCGAAAAAAGGATTCAACAACCCGTCAAGAAAGCGTGTAATCTTCGGCTTTTTCATAAGATCCCATACCAGAAACCGGTGATAAAGATTTACTATCCTGCTATCGTTTCTTGTCGGGCCGGCAAGGCATTTAATCCACCAGTATGGGGTATGAAGGCTGTGCGCAAAATGAGAAGCCCAGAGTTTTGCCCCTGAATTTTCAAGAAGGCTTACAAGTTCTTTTTTTTTATATATGCGGATATGCCCACTGTTCGCGTTATGGTATTCATCGGAAAGAGCCCAGCATATCTTTTCAGGCATATATCTTGGAACACTAACTACAAGGTTGCAGCCGGGCTTTAAGACCCTCATGATCTCAAAAACAGCCGTTTCATGATCGGGTATATGTTCAAGAACCTCGGAGCAGATGACAAGGTCGAATGAGTTTTTTTTAAAAGGCAGATTATTTACATCGGCTGCCGAAAGAGCCCAAACCCCTCCGCCGTGTTCACCGACCTTTTCATGAAAATTAAGCTTTCCCCTTGCCTCTACCATATCATCGAAATTTACATCCGCCCCTACAGCCACGACACCTTCAATACGGAAAGCCTCGCAGATATGGCGCCCCGACCCGCATCCTATATCAAGTATTTTAGCGCCGGGCTTAACGGAAAGCTTTTTAAACTTTACGGTAATCACAAATTACCTCTCTGTATGCTTCAACCGTTTTTTCCGCGGCCCTTTTCCATGTGAAACCATCCTGCACCCTTTTATATCCGGCCCGGCCGAGTTCATCCGCCCTTTCGGGACTGTCGAGAAGAGCCTTAATAGCTTCTCCCAGCAAAAGGTGATCGGCGGGAGGAACAAGTATGCCCGCATCTCCCACTACCTCGGGGAGAGCTCCGCCGGTGGTGCTTATCACGGGAACACCGCATGCCATGGCCTCTCCCGCAGGAAGGCCGAATCCTTCATAAACAGATGGAACGACCGCCATTGCCGCCCTTGCATACTGCCGGACAAACTCGCCGTCATCTATCCGGCCGGTAAAGGTTACCAGATGTCCTATACCCAGAGTCTTTATAAGTTTTACGACAGCGCCGTTTTTCTTCGGTGTCCCGACCACAATGAGCCTTACCTTGCGGGTTTTTGATATTTCGGCAAGAGCCTTAAGCAGATAAAAAAGACCTTTTAACGGTGTATCGGCGCTGTTTGTAACGATAATTCTTCCTTTTTCCCTTTCAATTCCGGAAATCGGATAAAAAATATCCGTGTTGATGCCGTTCGGGACAATCCTGAACCTGTTTTGAGGTATATCAAACTCCCTGCTGATATCACTCCCGGCGCACTCCGATACGGTAATTATATGAGAAAATGCCCTTGCAACCCTTTTCTGCATTCCTATGAAAGAAAACCAGCGCATCTGCTTTGCTTTTTTCCATAAGGATGAGAGGGTGGAAATTGATATGTCTCTGTCGATTGTAATCGGATGATGTATGGTTGCGGTTGTCGGAACCTTCCTGCTTATGGCCCAGATTCCGTATGAAAGAGACTGGTTGTCATGCACAACGTCATAATTATCGAATTTGTTTTTTAAAAAATTGCATGCCCTTACACCGAACGTAAAGGGCTCGGGAAAACCCATTGTCGATACACCGAGCCATTCGTACAGATTTACCGGGTCCGAAAGCTCTTTCAAAGATGGTACCCTGAAGGGATTTTTTTCATTGTACAGGTCAAGACACGGAATGTGGTGAACCGGGATATCCCTGTCGAGAAGCGGGTCGGGAGGCCCTGATACAACTTCAACATGATGCCCCAGGTCTTTTAATGCGCGACTTAAGTTCTTAAGATAGACCCCCTGCCCGCCGCAATGAGGATTGCTCCTGTAACTTAAAAGACATATTCTTAATTTTTCCGGTGTGTTCATATTTATTCTTGACCTGCAAAGGCATTGGATTCTAAGATAACCGCCCGGGAAAAATTTCACATATTTTCATTAAAAGCAAGGAATGATTGGAAAGACCATGAACCTTCCGGAAAAAGTAACTCTTATTGAAGTCGGCCCGCGAGACGGATTCCAGTTTGAAAAAAAAATAATCCCGACAGAGTTAAAGCTCCGGATAATAAACGGGCTTCTTGAGGCAGGTATAAGGAACATTCAGATAACATCATTTGTAAATCCTGCCGTTGTTCCCCAGATGGGGGATGCCGAAGAACTGATAAAACTTCTGCCTGAAAATAAAGATACGGCTTTCAGCTGCCTTCTTCTTAATGAAAGAGGGCTTCACAGAGCCCTTAAGGCAGGAATAAATCATGTTGAAATATCGGTTTCAGCAAGCGATACACACAGCCGTAAAAATACCGGAATGCCTTATGAGGCGGCTTTTAAATCGACTCAAAAGATGATCGAAGAGGCAAAATCACATAAAATGCAGGTGCGGGCCGGAATTCAGTGCGCATTCGGCTGCTCTTACGAAGGAAGCATCCCTGCCGACCGTGTGATCGCAATCGCCGGAAAATTTGCGGATTCCGGCGCGGATATGATAGCCGTATCCGACACGACCGGAATGGCTGATCCGCTTTCAGTACGTATGCTTATAGACAAATTACGGGCAATCATAAATTTACCCGTCGTTCTACACCTTCATGATACACGAGGATTGGA
>Ga0268284_1001155_pt1 | contig 14533 bp, 12 predicted proteins | sample saktaG_14_FD_190137 | JGI IMG/M metagenome (GOLD analysis project Ga0268284, IMG submission 190137) | Saline water microbial communities from Sakinaw Lake, British Columbia, Canada - sak_2013_06_06_40m | ecosystem: Environmental > Aquatic > Non-marine Saline and Alkaline > Saline ... | reverse complement strand
GCTTCTTCCTTTTTTTTAGCTTTTTCTGCTTGTATCTTCAAGTTTTCTTCATTGGCATAAACGGCATCGGGGTCGAAAGGAAATCCAGCGATGTTTTCCGGAACAACCGACCAGGAAATGGTGTCAGGATCGTTATTGTGAAAAGTTTTACCAAAACCAACAGTTGTATATCCGTTATCTTTAAAAAACTGGGGAAGGGTAACTACATCGGAGAGAATATCTCTGAAATGTATTTTTAAATCCCATATTTCCGTGGAGTCAGGGCGAAGTCCTGTAAGTAAACTCACCCTTGATGGATTACAAACTGCCTGTTGACAATAGGTTCGGTTAAAAACAACTCCTTGTGCAGCCAATCGGTCGATATTTGGAGTTTTAATATTTGTATCGCCATAACAGCCTAATTCAGGACGAAGGTCATCTACTGGTATAAATAAAACATTAAGCGGTCTTTCAGATTTTTCATTTTTTGCTTCCTGCTCTTTCATTGAACATGAATTCATCGCAATAAGTGATGAAATTGATACTAAAAATAAATTATTATTGTATTTCATAATAAAGGAGGTATTAATTAATGTTCATTCATTGCTAAATAAGCACTGTTATGTGAAGTATAACTATTCTTTCTTTTTTAAAAATAGCACATCTAAAATACAGATTTATTCAAACACCAATCGATAGTTGTTTCATTATTACTAAACGTAAAAGTATAAAAAATTATATAATATTACAATTAATATATAAAATATTATATATTGTTCATTCCATATATTGATGGATGGAAAAGCTGAACTATTGCTCAATTAAAAATCAGAAAAAATTAATTTGGCAGATTTTGAATATATTCCTGAGAAAAAAATGTTTATTATACCAACTTTGGTAGATAACAGATTACTTGAATATAAGATTATTGAAGAATAACACTTTTATTTATTTACAAAAAGAAACTAAAAGATATTCGGATTTTTAAATTAAACTATATAAATAAAAACTTGATTACTTTTCATGATATTTTTTTAGGCTCTTGATTGCTGCATGTCGACCAATTTCGACTAATTCCTCTGCTTTGTAAAAGTCATAGGTGCTGCACGAATCACGAGAAATATTTATTAGAATATCAGGATTGTACTTTTCGAGCAACATTTGTGCATTGTGATAGGTCATCAATTGAAAGGTTTTATTCATTAGTTCAAAATAGCCAAGTTTTTCCGTTTTGCTTATGGGATGGGTTTTATGTAAGTGATGATAAAAATCTTTAATCTTTTTTTGATAGATGGATTGTTTTATTTCAGTTTCTTTTCTCGAGATAGCTGGTTTATCAACAGGGATATTGGCATTTACATTTACTACAATTAAAATATCGCCTGAGGTTCTGTGAGCATGATTAATGGGGATATTATTTATCACACCTCCATCCACCAATAATCCATCATTGGTTTTGACAGGCGTAAAAATGGTTGGAATAGAAATAGATGCCCTAATGGCTTCAAAAATACTTCCTTTGGTAAATACCACTTCTTCTTTATTTATAATATCAGCTGCTACAGCAGTATAGAAAATATTTAAGTCCTCAATATTTATGTCGGAGATAAACTCTTTCATTTTATTAAAAACTTTGTCGCCTTTAACCAAGCCCTGAATACTGAATGAAAAATCTACCAAACTGAATACTTTCAATTTATCGAGCGTATAAAACCAATTTTTAAAAGCATCCATTTTACCTAACGCATAAACACCTCCCACCAAAGCTCCCATCGAAGTTCCGGCAACTGAAAAAATTTCAAAACCCTGCTTCTCAATTTCCTCTATTACTCCGATGTGAGCAATTCCTCTGGCTCCTCCACCCGATAATACCAATGATACTTTTTGTTTCATTTTTCAGACAACTTGATGATTGATCAAATATAATAATAACTGAACCATTCTTATCCGATATTTATTTGGCAAAATAGATTTATAAGAGTAATAAAATTTGTCTAAAACATTCAAAAATGAAAAGCAAAGAATTAGTCAAGTTTTGGGACATTTTTTTAACTTCGTATAAAATTAAATGGGTATAATATTTTAAACAGTTTCTCGTGGATGTCTATTTTCAAGATTGTTTTTTGGGTTTATGCAAAACTCCCTAAAAAATTATGTTACTTTCTTTCTGATGAAAGTGAATTAAAAAGACTCTATTATCGTTATTATGGTTACTTCCCGGATTTAAATAAGCCAAGAACAATCGATGAAAAAATTCAATGGCTAAAACTTTATTACAGGGATTCTCTTATGAGCAATTTAGCTGATAAATTCGAGGTTAGGAATTATCTGATAAAATTAAACCTTGAACACATTCTTAACGATATTTATGGTGTTTATGAGAACGTGGAAGAAATTGATATTAATAAATTACCGGAACAATTTGTTTTAAAAACAACCCATGGATGCTCCATGAATATTCTGTGTAAAGATAAAACCACCCTTGACTGGGGAAAGGCCAAAAAACAATTGAAAAAATGGCTCAAGGTAAATTATTACCATAGAGGCAGGCAATGGGTTTACAAGGATATTAAACCCAGGATTATTTGTGAAAAATACCTGGAATCAGAATCGGAAGCTCTTGTAGATTATAAAATATATTGTTTCAATGGAAAACCAAGTGCAATTGATATATATTCTGGCAGGAACTCAAAAGACGGAATTAAATACGATGCTTATGACCTTTCATGGAATTTTCTTGCCAGAGGAGATTCAATACCCGGTTATAACTCGAATATGAACTTTGATGTAAAAAAAATTGATCAAAAAATATTAAATAATTTATTAGTTATAGCAGGGAAACTTGCCAAGATACTTCTGTTTGCAAGGGTTGACTTTTACATCGTAGATTCAAAAATTATCTTTGGTGAAATTACATTTTATCCGGGTAATGGATTATCTTATGTGAATTACCCCGAAAGAGATAAATATTTGGGATCTTTATTTAAGTTGCCTCATTAAATAAGTTTTAGCCACATATTCTTAAGAAATTTTATTTTTATGAAACCTTTAAAAATAATATTGTGGTTTTATAGCAAGCTCCCCAAAATAGTTTGTAGGCCTTTATCCGATATCATCGAGGTTAAGCGACTTTTTTATCGATATTATCATTATTTCCCCAATCTTATAACTCCCAAAATCTTTGATGAGAAAATTCAATGGTATAAATTGTACCATCGAAAACCGGTTATGAATGAAATGGCTGATAAATATCTTGTAAGGAATTTTATTAACAAAATGGGACTTGGGCACATATTAAATGAGCTTTATGGTGTTTACGATCACCCAGATGAAATTGATTTTAATTCCTTACCGGATAAGTTTGTTTTAAAAGCCACTCATGGAAGTGCAATGAATATTATCTGTAAGGATAAGAATAAATTGGACTGGAAGTTATCCAAGAGGATAATGGAAAGGTGGTTAAAGATCAGTTATTATTACAGAGGCCGTCAATGGGTGTATAAAGATCTTAAACCAAAACTTATCTGCGAAAAATATCTTGAAAATGAAGAATATCACGAGCTAATTGATTATAAATTTTATTGTTATGAAGGGAAACCTGAAGTTGTATTTGTTTGTGTAGATAGATATTCAGAAACAGGTGTAAAATACGATGCCTATGATATGGAATGGAATTATATCCCTGTTTTTAAAGGGAAACCGGGTACTATGATGAATTTTGATAGACCAAAAGTTCTTGGTGAAATGATAAAAATTTGTGAGAAGCTATCACAAAATTTCCCCTTTGTAAGGGTTGACCTATACCTGATAAAAAATAAAATACTTTTCGGGGAATTGACTTTTTATCCTGATAATGGGCTAATTGCATTTACTCCTGAGCATTATAATAATTTCTTTGGCGATCTGTTCCAAATACCCAAAAGAAGCGATTTTAGTTAAATAGTTTAACTACTAGTCGTAAATAAATACCCGTAAGGCTGGGATATTCCTAAACTTGTATAAATCCTGTTTGCATTTAAGTCTTGAGATTAAATATTTTATAACTTTCACGCTTTAAATAAAACTAATTTAGAATAAAGCTACAAACTTAGTTTTTAACCATAATTAAACCCTTATTTTATGAAACGAACTTTAATGTTTTTATCAGTTTTTGTTTTTTTATTCATAAATGTTACAACTTTTGCACAATCAAAAAAAGTAGTTGACCGCATTATTGAATTAGGAACGACCGACAATCAGACCATGAATCATCTTGATGTTTTTTCGAACCGTTTTGGGGGACGACTTATTGGATCTGATGCCTATGAAAATGCTGCCGAATGGGCTGCTAGTAAATTCAAAGAATGGGGTATGCAAGTGGAAATGGATTATTCCGGCACCCTTCCGGTTGGATTTAATCGTGGTCCTTGGTTTGGAAGATTATTAAGTGATAATGGGATGCAATTACATTTTGCTACTCCTTCATATACTTCTGGCACTAAAGGAGTTCAAAAAGGACATGTAGTAATTGAACCAAAATCCCAGAGTCAGTTTGATAATATGAAAGGCAAATTAAAAGGTGCCTGGGTTTTAATTGGTGGTGATAACAGTGGCTGGCCTATTGATATTTCTGCCAAAGCCGATCATTTGAGAGATTCAATTATCGCGATAAATGAAGAAATCGCAAAAAAGAATAACGAAACACGAAGATATAATTATAGTCATCAAGGTGAAGAACAAAAAGAAATGTTGCCTTTGGTTGAAGAGCCAGCTTTATTTTATCATCAGATGAAAGATGCCGGAATTCTTGGAATTATTCAATCATCAGCTAATCCGATACGAGCACTATACGACCGAAAGAATATTGATAATATGACATTTGATAACTTACCGACTATCCCGGATATTAAATTGGATGAACATCAATATGCGATAATTAAGCAGATGGCTGAAGAAAGACAACGATTCGAACTTGAATTCGATATTCGAAATCATTTTAAAATGGGGCCTATAAAGTATCATAATGTAATTGGAATTATCCGCGGAACCAAATATCCTGACGAATATGTAATGGTGGGTGGTCATTTAGATGCTTTTGATGTTGCTACAGGTGGAGTTGATTGTGGTACAGGTATCGCCGTTGCTATGGAAACTGCCAGATTAATTATGGAAGCCGGAGGAAAACCTAAACGAACTATTTTGATTTGTTTATGGGCTGGTGAAGAATTCGGACTCTTAGGTTCAAAAAGCTGGGTAGAGAATCATAAAGATAAATGGGGTAAAATCTCGAATTATTTTAACCGTGACGGAGGCCCGACAGTTGCAAATAGTTTGAGTGTACCAGAAGCTATGTACGCAGATATGGAAAAAATTTGTGAACCATTAAATGATATTAATCCTGATTTTCCATTTACATTAAGTAAAAAAGAAGCATCAACCCGACCAACCAGAGCAGGTGGATCTGATCACGCATATTTTGCTATAAATGGGATTCCAACTGTTTCTTTTGGAACAGCCGATCCGAAAGGGTATGATTTTAATTATGGTGAAATTTGGCATACTGAACGTGACCTATATAACATGAGTATCCCAGAATATATGGATCATACATCAGTTGTAACAGCCATTGTAACTTTAGGTATCGCAAATCTCGATCACCTTTTGTCAAGAGAAGGATATTATATTGAGGAGAAGAAATAGGATAACCGTAATTTTAAAAAAGCCCTTGTGTCAATTTTAGATACAAGGGCTTTTTTTATGAATGATATTAAAATCTTATGAAAAAATAATTTACAATTTTGTTTCAAGAAATTAAAAGCTAATAAATTGAGATGAATCATTAAATAAAATATAAAATAATCCCCAAATCTAATTTCAATTATTTGCACAGAAAAAATCCTGAAGATTTTTGTGTTAAATTATTAACAGTTAAGAGGATACAAAAAAACTATATCTTTACTTCGATAATCATGTTGTATTATATTGCCAATAATTTGAATAATTGAAGAGTTGGCAACACCTTAAAAAACTGTTTACATGATAAAGAAAGTATTGGTCGCCAATCGGGGCGAAATTGCAGTAAGGATCATCAGATCATGTCGGGAAATGGGGATCAAATCTGTGGCTGTTTATTCAGATGCGGATCGAACCTCAATGCATGTTAGGTATGCAGATGAAGCATATAATATAGGACCGGCTCCATCAAACGAAAGCTATTTGGTGATAGATAAAATTATTGCAGTTGCAAAAAAAACAAATGCCGATGCAATCCATCCGGGCTATGGGTTTCTCTCCGAAAATGCAAAGTTTTCTGAAAGATGCAAGGAAGAAGGTATTATTTTTATTGGACCTTCAGCTTATGCCATCAGAACCATGGGCGATAAAATTACTGCCCGAAAAACAATGTTGGCGGCGAATGTACCGGTAGTACCAGGTACTACAGAACCATTAAAAGATATTGAATCTGCCATAAAAACAATTAAAGAAATCGGCTTACCGGTAATGGTAAAAGCTTCTGCGGGTGGTGGTGGCAAGGGTATGCGGCTGGTAAGAAAAGAATCCGAAATTGTGAGTTCAGTAAGTGCTGCAAAATCGGAAGCAATGGCTGCTTTTGGTGATGATGCCATTTATGTTGAAAAATATATTGAATCACCCCACCACATCGAGTTTCAGATCCTTGCCGATCAACATCACAATGCCATACACCTATTTGAGCGGGAATGTTCAGTACAACGCCGACATCAAAAAGTGGTTGAAGAAACTCCGTCTCCATTGATGACTGAAAAAATTAGAGCAGAAATGGGTGCGTATGCTGTAGCTGCCGCAAAAGCAGTTGATTATTGCGGTGCGGGAACCATTGAGTTTATTGTGGACGATCAATTGAATTATTATTTCCTGGAAATGAATACGCGCTTACAGGTCGAACATCCGATTACTGAAAGGGTAGTTGGGGTTGATTTGGTAAAAGAACAGATAAAAATCGCAAATGGTGACATTTTATCATTTAAACAAGAAGATCTCAGACAAGAGGGTCATGCCATTGAATGTCGTATTTATGCAGAAGATCCGGATAATAATTTTATGCCAAGCCCGGGTGTTATTAAGCATATTTCAGAGCCATTGGGTTTGGGTGTTCGTCATGATGGTTATGTTTACGAAGGTTATGAAATTCCAATGTATTACGATCCTCTCATCTCAAAACTAATTGTTTGGGCCAAAACACGTGATGAAGCTATCGCCCGCTTAAGAAGGGCTCTGTATAATTATAAAATTACCGGCATCAAAACATCTATCAAATTTCTTGAGCGTATTATGGATTGTGAAGATTTTAAGACGGGAAACTACAATACAAACTTCATCGAAAAAAATTACGAATTCCTTATGACAAAAATTCCAAGTTCGGGTAATTGTGAAGAGGTTGCAATTATTGCTGCATTTATTGATTATATGGATAAATCAAGTTGTCCGCAATGTGAAAAATCAAAGCAACAATTAGGAAATAATTGGAAGGATTTCGGAAGGAAAAAGAATGTATTGCGCTTTTAATAGAAAAAACAGATTTTATGTCGTACGAAGTTAGATTAAACGATAGAATAGCAAATGTTGAGCTTATCGATCGGGATAAAAATAAGGTAAAAATTTTGGTCGATGATAAAGAATTCGATGCTGATGTTATCATGGTTGAAAGAGGGGTTTATTCAATAATTATGAACGGAATTTCATATAATGTGGAAATGATTGAGAATGGATCTGCTAAAAATTATTTAGTAAACACACTTCATGATTCATTTGATATTGAAATTATTGATGCTGAAAGTAAATACCAAAAGAGTAGAATTAAAAATGTAGGAGATGATTCAAATGTGATGTCTACTCCCATGCCAGGAAAGGTTGTTAAAGTTTTGGTAAAACCTGGTGATAAAGTTAAAGCTGGCGACACTCTCATCATTATCTCAGCCATGAAAATGGAAAGCGAGTATAAAGTTAAAAAAGATAGGTTGATTAAGGAAGTTCTAGTGAAGGAAGGCGATATTGTTGGTGGTCATCAGGCCTTAATTATTATAGAATAAAAATATTTGTTATGATGAACCTTGAAGATAAGTACAAAAAGTTTGAGCTAATAAATAAGCAAGCCGAACTTGGTGGTGGAATCGAAAGAACCGAAAGACAGCATAAAGCAGGAAGATTAACTGCTAGAGAGCGAGTTGAAATTTTACTCGATACAGATACTTTTGTTGAGTTGGACAAATTTGTTGTACACAAGGCAACAGATTTTGGAATGGACAAAAATAAATTCCTGGGCGATGGGGTTGTATCAGGATATGGTAAAATTGATGGAAGACTTGTTTATGTTTTCGCTCAGGATTTTACTGTTTTTGGAGGAACTTTAAGTCGGGCTAATGCCAATAAAATTATTAAGGTAATGGATTTGGCAATGAAAATGGGCGCACCGGTTATTGGGCTTAATGATTCGGGTGGAGCGCGAATACAGGAAGGTGTCGAAAGCCTGGGTGGATATGCGGATATTTTTTATCGTAATGTGATGTCTTCAGGGGTTATTCCTCAAATTTCTGCAATTCTTGGACCATGTGCAGGCGGTGCTGTATATTCACCGGCAATGACTGATTTCATTTTAATGGTAAAAGAATCGAGTTATATGTTTGTTACAGGGCCGGAAGTAATAAAAACGGTAACCCATGAGGAGGTAACAAAAGAAGAGCTCGGTGGTGCAATGACCCATAACTCAACAAGTGGAGTCGCTCATTTTATGGCTGATGATGATGAGCAGGCCATGATGATGATTCGGGAATTATTTAGTTACATTCCTTCCAATAATATGGAAGAAGCTCCGCTAAAATCTTGTACAGATGATATTAGAAGAGAGGATGAAAAACTTCAAACACTCATTCCTGCAGATCCGAACAAACCTTATAATATGTTGGATTTGATTACAACGGTTGTTGATGATCATAACTTTTTTGAGGTTCAACCTCATTTCGCTCCAAATATCGTGATTGGATTTGCCCGTCTGGGAGGTCGATCCGTTGGCATTCTGGCCAATCAACCTGCTTATCTTGCAGGTGTTTTAGATATTAATTCGTCAATTAAAGGAGCTCGTTTTGTGCGTTTTTGTGATGCTTTTAATATTCCGATTATTACTTTTGAGGATGTACCTGGGTTTTTACCCGGAACTGCTCAAGAGTTTGGAGGGATTATAAAGCATGGGGCAAAACTTTTATACGCATTTGCGGAGGCTACAGTACCAAAAATTACCTTAATCACACGTAAGGCTTATGGTGGAGCTTATGATGTGATGTCGAGCAAACATATTGGTGCCGATATAAATTTTGCCTATCCAACAGCTGAAATTGCAGTCATGGGTGCTGATGGAGCGGTTAATATTATTTTCAGAAATGCTTTGACAGAAGAAGAAAAACAAAAAGCTGTTGAGGATTACAGAGAAACTTTTGCCAGTCCATACAAAGCTGCTGAATTGGGTTATATCGACGAAATTATTTACCCCAGACAAACACGTTATAAGCTGATTGAAGCATTGGAAATGACGAGTAATAAGAGCAAATCAAATCCATCAAAAAAGCATGGAAATATTCCTTTATAATTATTAAGTATTAATATTAAAATCTTCTCTGAGTTCTTTCATGGCACTTAGAAGTTCTTGTTCAAGTTTATGGATCAATGAAGGAAGCAATTCTAAATTTGATCTATTGCGGGCATAATCATCTATAAGACGAATTTCGCTCGTAATCGACTTTATATTGAAATGATCGATACTGGTTTTTAATTTGTGTGCGTTAAATGCAAGAACCTGATAATCTTTGTTAATGAGGCTGTTTTGGATAGAGTTCAATATTTGTGGCCCATTTTCTAAGAAAATCTTAATCAATTTAATTAACATTTCTTGATCATCGCCAATAAATGCTTTAATCCTATCAAGATTGTATGTTTTCATTGATTCCCAAATATTTAAATTTCATTCCCTTTTAACATTCTATAAATAGTCGATTTCCCTATATCAAGCTTTTTAGCTACTTGTAATACATTATTATTATATTTCTGTAAATAAAACTTGATTATTTTACGCTCATAACCCTGCAATGTATCTTCTTCTATTAAGAAATCACTCGTTCCATGAGCAGAATTGAAGGAAATATTTGATTCTGTAATAATATTGTCATTCGCTAGAACTGCTGCTAATTCAATTATAGCTTTTAATTCACGAACATTACCCGGATAAGGATATTTTAATAATTTTTCAGAGGCTTCAGCTGAGATGCTTGGCAAATCGACTTTATTCTCTTTAGCGTATTCTTCCAAAAAATATTTTGCAAGTACAATGATATCGTCTCCTCTATGCCTTAGAGGTGGCATTTCAATTGGCAATCCTAAAAGCCTATAGTACAAATCCTCGCGTAAATTTCCTTTGTGAACTTCTTCTGGTAAATCTTTATTAGTGGCTACAATTAGGCGGACGTCTATTTTAATAATTTCATGTCCTCCAACTCGCGAAAATTCTCTCTCTTGCAAAACCCTAAGTAATTTAGTTTGCATATTGATATCCATCTCAGCAATTTCATCTAAAAACAAGGTGCCCTTATTTGCAATTTCAAATTTTCCAAGCTTTCTGGTTTGTGCCCCGGTAAATGATCCCTTTTCATGTCCAAACAATTCACTTTCAATCAACTCTCTTGGTACCGCAGAAACATTAATAGCAATAAATGGCTTTTTTGAGCGCGAAGAATTATAGTGAATGGCACGGGCAGCCAACTCCTTTCCTGTACCGGTTTCTCCTGATAATGAAACAGTAATGTTTGATTTTGCCGCCTTCTCTATTAAATCGAAAATTCCTTTAATTGACTGACTCTTACCTTTAATAGCCTTATCAATTTTATATTTTTTTCCAATTTCTTCCTTCAATGTTGAAATTTCCTGCTTTAATCCAATGTTTTCTTTTATCTTGATGAGCGAATTCCATAACCTGTCTTTGGTTTCGTCATTTTTTTCAAGATAGTCATAGGCTCCTTCTTTAAGTAACTTGACCGCTGTAGCAATTTCTTCCTGTCCGGAAACAATAATGATTTGAATATCCTGATCATATTCTCTGATTTTTTTCATAACCTCGTAACCTGTAGTATCAGGAAGTGTAAAATCAAGAGAAATTACTGAGGGTTTTTTATGTAAGTTGGCAAGACACTCTTTCCCAGTAAGATAAAGTTCTACCTCGTAGTCAGGGTTTTTAGAAAGATGGTGCTTTAACATCTCTCCATAGAACTCATCGTCTTCAACAATGAATATGCGAAATGGGTTCATGTTCGTTCTCTTTAAGTTATAAATATATCCATTTGAGATTGATTCCCAAAAGGAGATTTTGTATTTAAACGTGTGTTTCTAAGAATAGTTCCCATAATGGGAAAATAAATAGGTCTTTTGTTCGTATCTGTTTCGAAATCTTATTGAAAGACTTGAGAGGTGACCAGATTTTATTTAATGTTTTTTATCGCGATGGCTGTAGCCTTTTTAAAATAATTGAATATTATGAATAAATTTATTTAAGTGAATATATATTCATTATATTTGTAGCGTGAGACTAAAGGATGATAATAAGATAATGGCAATTTATACAGCCACTTTACACCTGAACGAGGATTTGGGTTTTACTGGGATGACTATGGCCAAAATAGCGAAGGAGGCTGGAATTGCAACAGGTACATTATATGTTTATTTTAAAAATAAGCATGAGCTGATTAACAGTTTATATTTGTATTTAAAAAAGCAAAAGGCAAAAAACATACTTTATGAACTAAACTTAAACCAACCATATAAAGCTTTGTTTAAGAGTCTTTTTATTAGCAGTATTGCTAACGCAATAGCTGATTTCAGAGAGTCGGCATTTCTCGAACAATATTACCGATCTCCATTTATTAACGAATCGGTTAAGATAGAAGGGATGCAGCCATTTACTCCTATCTTCCAAATAATTGAAGAAGCCAAAAAGGACTTGGTAATAAAGGATGTAGATACTGCGTATATATTTTCCTGCTTGAATGGATTGCTTAATGAATTCACAAAATCAATGAAGGAAAATCAGATTTCATGGAATGAAAGTAGTCAGCAAATAATGTTTGATATGCTTTGGGGTTCTATCAAAAATTAAAAAAATTTATCATAAAAATGAATAAAAATTCAGTTAAAATGAAAAAAGAAGTGGGTTTAATTACCGGAGCTTCCAGTGGAATTGGAAAAGCAACTGCTATATTATTAAATAAAAATGGTTTTACTGTTTATGCAGCAGCAAGAAGGCTAGATAGAATGAAAGATATTGAAAACCAAGGGGTACATATTTTATTAATGGATGTCACTGATGACAAATCATTGATGGAAGGCGTTGAACTAATAATTAAAAAAGAAAACCATATTGATGTATTGGTAAATAATGCAGGATATGGATCTTATGGAGCACTTGAGGATGTTACAATAGCTGAAGCTAAGCGTCAATTTGATGTAAATATTTTTGGATTGGCCAGATTGACCCAATTGGTACTTCCTTTTATGAGAAAGCAAAAGTCTGGTAGGATTATCAATATTTCATCAATTGGTGGCAAATTTGGGGAGCCTCTTGGTGTATGGTATCACGCCACGAAATATGCCGTTGAGGGTTTAAGCGACAGTCTTAGACCGGAGTTAAAACCTTTTGGAATTGACACAATTATTGTACAACCTGGTGCAATTAATACAGAATGGGGTGGAATTTCATTTGAAAGCATGGAAAAAGCTTCCGGTAAAACAGCCTATGCTCCTTTGGTGAAATTAAACGAACCCATGTACCGCAGGATGACAGATAAACAAGAGGGTTCAGATCCGATTGTTATAGCAAAAGTGATTTTAAAAGCAATTAGGGCAAAACAACCTAAAACTCGTTATGCTGCGGGAAAATTTGCCAAACTCTCATTGTTAGCCCGAAGCATTTTAAGTGATCGTTGTTTCGATTGGATGATGGATAAAGTGCGAAAAATGGGTTAATTAATAATTAAATGAAGATTCGAAAAAGAATGATAATTTTCTACGTAATAATGGTAATCATCCTATTGGGATGGATTATCTATAATTTTAATCCCGCCACAGGAGGAAAAATAAGTGAGGAATACAAATTGGTTCTGAAAAACTCGCCAAATTTTGATGGAGAGCGATTTAAAAATCCGATTGCAACAGTAATGACAGCACCAAAGTGGGGAACCATGAAAAAATTCTTTAAAACCGAGACTGATCAAATTCCCGGACATCCGATTCCCTCCGGAAAATTTGATCTAAAAGGATTTGAAAACGATAAAAATAAATCAGAAATTAAATTTAGTTGGTTTGGACACTCCTCGGTGTTGCTGCAAATTGAAGGTTTAAATTTGTTAATTGATCCGGTTTTTAGCAAACGGGCATCAATGTTCTCATGGTTGGGCCCAAAGCAATTTGATTATATTAGTCACATGACTGTAGACGATTTACCTGAGATTGATGCAGTTTTGATCTCACATGATCATTATGATCATTTGGATTATAAGGTAATTCGAAAGTTGAAAAATAAAGTCAAGCGTTTTTATGTTCCATTGGGTGTGCGGGTTCATCTTGAAAAGTGGGGTGTTCCGGCAGAAAATATTATTGATTTGGATTTGTGGAATAGTACTGCAATTAATGATGATTTAAATCTGGTTCTGACCCCGGCTCGTCATTTTACAGGTAGAGGTTTAACGAATCGTTTTACAACATTGTGGGGTGGATGGGCAATTTTAGGTAAGCATCAAAAAGTGTTTTTCAGTGCAGATTCCGGTTATTTTAATGGGTTTACAGAAATTGGTGAAAAATTGGGTTCTTTCGATCTGGCTTTTATTGAATGTGGTCAATATAATCTGGATTGGCAAGCAATTCACATGTTGCCTGAACAATCGGCGCAAGCAGCCGAGGATGTGAAGGCCAAATTTGTTGTGCCTATTCATTGGGGGAAATTCAAACTCAGCGTCCATCCCTGGATTGAGCCCATTGAAAGGTTTTTAAAAGCCTCAGAAAATAAGTCTTTTCAAACTTTAACACCAAAACCGAATGAGGTTATTTCTCTTTCTGAAAATAATTTAATTAATTATTGGTGGAGGGAATAAAATTTAATAGAAATCACTTCGAGAAGTCCGTTGAGCATCGCTGAAACGAGTCGAGAAGTGTCAAGTTTTAGAATATGTTGGCTTTTGGGAGAGCCTCACCACACCTGTGTTTTTACCTCCCAATCATCTTCTTAGGATCTACCCATTCCGTAAATTGTTCATCGGATACCAAACCAAGTGAGATGGCAGCTTCACGTAAAGTGCTTCTATCTTCATGTGTTTTCTTTCCAATTTTAGTTACATTTTTGCTACCGATTTGAATTATTTTTAATCAATGACAAAAATTTTTAGGTTTTAAGGGTTACCTTTTTGCTTCTTTTGAAATAAACTAATTGCTCCCCAATTTTTTATTGATTGATTTTTTTCAATTAATCATTGTTTTATTTAAAATAAACTGATTATGGATTATATCT
>Ga0268284_1001153_pt1 | contig 14553 bp, 15 predicted proteins | sample saktaG_14_FD_190137 | JGI IMG/M metagenome (GOLD analysis project Ga0268284, IMG submission 190137) | Saline water microbial communities from Sakinaw Lake, British Columbia, Canada - sak_2013_06_06_40m | ecosystem: Environmental > Aquatic > Non-marine Saline and Alkaline > Saline ... | reverse complement strand
GACTAGACTTTTCTCCATATCTTTCTAAAGGAGCTATGTCCCCTTCTTTTAAATCAAATAAATCAGCAGCATCTTGAATTAACCCTTCATCCAAAAACCTGTTAATTAATTTTGGACCAATACCTTTTATATCAAATGCCCCTTTACCAATAAAATGATATAGCCTTTCTTGAAAACGAGCAGAACAATTTTTATTAGAACAACGAACTAATATTCCCCCATCATCTTCTTCAACATCATACCCACAAACAGGACATTTTTTGGGCATATGAAAAATCTTTTCATTTCCAGTTCGTAAATCTTTTAAAACTTTTACAACATGGGGAATAACATCACCAGCTCTATTTACTATTACAGTATCCCCTATCTTTAATCCTAGTCTTTTTATTTCTTCTTTGTTATGAAGAGTAGCTCTAGTAATAGTCACCCCGCTTATCTGAACAGGTTTTAAAATAACTACTGGAGTCAGAACGCCAGTTCTTCCTACCTGAATAATGATATTTTCTACTATTGTCGTAGCTTCTTTTGAAGGAAATTTATATGCTATTGCTCCGCGAGGGGCTTTACCAACTGCTCCTAATTTTTTAAAATGTTCTTCGTTATTTACTATAACAACTACACCATCAATTTCATAGGGCAAATTATCCCTTTGTTTTTTTATTTGTTCATGAATAAGAAAAACTTCTTCTAGTGAATTAACCTTTTTATTATCATGATGAGTTTTAAAACCAAATGCTTTTAAAATTAAATGTTCCTGTTCATGTGTTTCCTGCCCTAAATCTGTTACTAATTCATAGGTATAAGAATCTAAACGACGACTTGATGTAATCTTTGGATTTAATTGTCGTATTGAACCAGCGGCAACATTACGCGGATTAGCATAAAGTGGAAGCCCTTGTTTTATTCGTTCTTGATTAATTCGTTGAAATTCTTTTTTATCCAAAAGAACTTCTCCCCTAACTTCTAAATAACGAGGAAAGTTTTTCTTCAAACGATTAGCTACTTCCTTCATCCCCGCTTTAACTAAATTATCAATAATTTTTTCTTTATCCAGTAAACGTAAAGGAATTGCTTCAATTGTTTTAAGATTCTGTGTTATATCCTCCCCTATTTTTCCATTTCCTCTAGTTGAACCAATTTTCAAAATTCCATCTTCATATTCTAAAGAAATTGCCAAACCATCAAATTTATACTCGCAATAAAAATCTATCTTAGCGGAGGAAGGAAGCAATTTTTTTATTCTTTCATACCAATCATACATATCTTCTTCACTAAAAGCATCGTTTAATGAAAACATCGGAACTTTATGTTCTGCTTTCTTAAAACTCTTTAATGGTTTTCCTCCCACTCGTTGAGTAGGAGAATCAGGAGTAATAAATTCTGGATATTGTTGTTCTAAATCAAATAATTCTTTTTTCAAAGAATCTAATGCCTCATCTGAAATTACAGATTGATTCAAAACATGATAAGCATAACGGCATTTATCAATTTCTTTTCTTAATTTCTCAATTCTTTTTTTTACCTGTTCCTTAGTCATAATACACAATACTAATATATGAATTGATTCAAACTATACCAATAAACCACATAATACAATAAATTAGTATTATTAATGTGCATCAATATATTGGTATTTTATTCTGCTGAAAAATTAACTTCTAATCCGCGACTAACTTTTTTTGAAGTACCAACGGTCCTAATATTATTACTCGCATCAAAATTATTTTCCGAAATAAAACTAGTACCATTCTTCATAACTGGCTCATCAACATCAGGATCATTCAAGCTATTATAAATCTGCCACTCCATAGCTGCATCAGCAGCATAAAATGCTTTAACAGATTCTGATGTTTCTATGGACTGACGAAAATCTTTAATGAAAATGGACATTAAAAACAAAGCTGAAGCCATTACAGCACCCAAAACCAAAATACTCATTAAAAATATCTGGCCTGATGGTTTGTTTTGTATATTTAAATTTTTCATAATTAAATTGCCTCCCCCAAAGATCTTGGGGTTACGGCGGTTTGTAAATTAAATAAATATTCTTGTTGCTTAACTTTTGTAGAAACTTCTAAAACAATAATTATTGCTAATTGTGAATCAGAAATACCTCCTTTCTTATAGAATTTACCATAATTAACTTCTAACTCTGGATCAAACATAGATATAAAAGGACCTCCTTCAGAAGATTTTTCTAACGTATTGTTATAAACATTGAAACGATAACAAGTATTCTTCCAGATTTCCTCTGAATAATAATTAAAACATAATTTTTCACCTTCAGCTTCTGATAAAATTTTAAAATCCTTTCCAAGCCTGATAGAACGAGCCATAATTTCTAAACTATTCCTAATGCTATTTTCACTATTCAAAAGAGCATAAGCAACTCTTTCTGAACGTATAACTGATATATATACTTGTGAAAGAGCTATGATAGCCATTGCAAAAAGACTTACTGAAACTAAAACTTCGATAAGAGTAAAAGCTTTTTGCTTTTTTTTAAGATTTGTTGAAATTTGTTGAAATTTATTAAAATTCATTTTTTATATATTTAGAATTTCAACCAATTAAATAAATGATCTTCAACAGTTAAATTAAAATCTATCGTTCTAGTTTTCCATTTCATTATAGACTCGACACGAATTTCATCATCATTTATAGTTGTGATTTTTATTTCTCGATTAAAAGTCGTTGGTTCTCCAGTTGTATAATTATAAATTTTAGTATCATCATTATAACGAAAATTAGATCCTTCTCCTGTATCAACAGAAGTTAAAGTTATAGGTTGTTCACTTCCAGCCTTTGATTCAATAGTATAGCTACCATCTGCTAATCCATCTTTCCATTCTACAGATTCTCCATTCATTATTTGTAAAAAATTACTATCCCTAACCTGCCGTACTAATTCTATACCTTCTTGCGTTAAAAAACTTGCAGTTAACCTGTCTTGAATAACTGCAGTATTATAAAGCACTTTGGTAATAAGAATAAAACCAGAAAGAATCCCAATAGTTAAAATTGAGATAGCTATTAAAACTTCAACAAGAGTAAAAGCCTTTTGCTTTTTTTTAAAATTCGTTGAGATTTGTTGAAGTTTATTAAAATTCATTTTATTTATTTAATGCTTTAATTCGATTGTAATCCTTTGTAAATCTGTCCCACTTCAGAAACCTCTATTTCATAATATCTTTCAGGTTGATTTTTTAATCGGATTTGAATATTTGCATTGTCTCCATAAGGTAAATTAGGTTCAAATTTTACTCTGGGCTCTGGAGGAATAAACAGAACAGAAGAAACATTGCTTTGAAAAATCTCTACTCCTTTTAAAAGAGAGATTGTTTCAACTTCCTCTCCTGAATCATATTTTTCATTTCCTTTTGATCCTCCTGTTAAACATAAATCTGCAAATAAAAAGAATTGTTCTTGTGGAAGATTTACTTGGTCTATATGAATTCCCCAACCACAAACTTTTTCACTTTCAGAATTTTGTTGCAACATTAACATTGCCTGATTTTGAGCTCTTCGTAATTCAAATACTATATGATTACCTTCGCGAACAAGATAAGTAGTTGTCTCGCTTTTCCTTGAATAACCTAAAACCATAGCACTTAAGGCAGTAATAATACCTAAGGTTACTAACATTTCAATAAGAGTAAATCCTGAAAAAAATTTTAAATTTTTGATTTTTAATTTCACAATTTTTAAAATAATAAGGATAAATACTTCTCTATTATTATATCACCAAAAAACATAACTGTCAGGGCTCCAAAAGATAAAAACGGCGCAAACGGAAGGTAGCTTTTCATAGTTTTCTTTTTAAGGAATAAAAGAATTAAAGCAACGCTTCCTCCTGACAGAAAAGCGATTATTAATGCTACTAGCGCTTCTGGCCATCCCAAAATAATTCCTAGAAAAAGTGCCAATATAGCATCACCCCATCCCATAGCTTTTTCCTTTGTCACCCATGCCAAAAAAGAAATAATACCACAAGCAAAAATTATTCCAAAAAACATAGAAATAAAATACGAATAGTAGCCAAAAATAAAACTTTTATCACCAAGAAAATGAGTAAGATAAGGAATAAAATAAAAAGATTGCTTTTGAATTAAAAATCCTAAAATTATTTTCCAAAAAAAACTAAAAATTATTGCAGGAATTAATACTTCATTTAAAATTAAATATTTATTCAAATCATAAACAGAAATAACAATTAGAACAGCAACCCAGTATAGCCAAATGAAAAAGATAAAATAAATAAATAAACTTTCAAAAGTAATATTTTGCAATAAAGAAAAATTTATAAGCGGAAAACGAAAAAGTCGCCAAAAAAGAAATACAAAAAACAAACCTGTTCCTGTTTCCACTAAAGGATACTGCCAAGAAAGCTTATGCTTACATGAATAACATTTACCTTTTAATAAAAAGAAACTTAGAATAGGAATTAATTCCCACCAAGCTAAAATTTTATGACAATGAGGACAAAAAGAATGCCCCTTTACAGGGGATTCTTTCATATCAGCTCTATCAATAACAACGTTCAAAAAGCTGCCGATTATGGTCCCAAAAATAAAAACCAAAAAGGATAATGGAATCATCATTAATATTATTTAACTATGGTCGGATACAATAAACAGGACTACCTTCAGTATCTTCACAATCAACTGTATAAACAGTCCCATCAATATCATTATCCAATGCTGCGTCTGGTGTTTCCAATGTAGCGCCTAAAACATAGTCTTGATAATCAGTATCCTCCACGCCATATTTATAAGTTTTTCCAGTGCTTTTGAGAGGGTCATAAGGAATTCTGGAAACTCCAATACTTGCGCCAGTTAATTCAGTATCTAAATCTATCCATGTGCTAATATTTTGGGGATAATAAGAATTTTTAGCATAATAGAGCTCTAAAGCATTCATCACATTATGCAAATCCGCTATTCTTCGTGCATCCCTGGTCTTAGCTCTAGCTCCACCCATACCTACTAAAATCAAGGAAGCTAAAAGAGCAATGATGGTTATTACTATTAACATTTCAATAAGAGTAAAACCTTTTCTAAATTTTTTCATTTTTTTATTTATTTTAAATTTATTAAATATATATTTATACGCTTTGCGCTAATTGATATATTGGAAGCAAAACTGCCGACACAAGAAATGCTACCAAAATACCTATTATTACTACCAAAATTGGTTGTAATAAATCAATCATAGTACCAAAAGACCTATCTACTTCTTTTTGAAAATATCCTGCCACTTTTCTTAAAATTGAATCCAAACGACCAGTACTTTCTCCAACAGCCACCATTTGACTAACTAATGGAGGTAAATATTTATAATCCTTTTTTAAAATACTGCTTATGCTTTCACCTTTTTTTACAGCATCAGCCACTTTATATCCAATTTTCTGGTAAATATAATTACCAGTAGATTCTCCAGCAACTTCAAAAGCAGTAACCACAGGAATGCCCCCATGAATTAAAGTACCAGCTGTTTCACAAAAACGAGAAATGTATATCTTTTTATAAACTTCGCCTATAACAGGGATTTTTAAAGTATATACACCCCCAACTCTTCTTCCCTCAACAGAACGAAAATAATTAATAAAGAGCCATATCATTCCTAAAAGAAAAACTAAAGCTAAAATTCCCCAATTTCTGAAAAATTCTCCAATGAAAATTAAAATTTTTGTTCCTAATGGTGGAACTGCTCCAAATTCTTCAAAAATAGAAATCATTTGAGGAGCCAAAGCAACTGTAATAACAACTGATATTAATGCAAAAGTACCAAATAAAAAGGCTGGATAAGTTGCAGCTGATTTTGCTCTATTTATTAAATCATTCTCGTGCTCAGCATAATCAGCTAAATAAGATAAAACTTCTTCCAATCGACCGGATATTTCACCTGATTTTATCATTTGTATATAAAATTCCCCAAATATATCAGTCTTCTTTTCCATTGACTTGGAAAGAGGCAAACCAGCATCTAAATCTGATACCAATTCAAAAACCAAATCTTTAATTGCAGGAGTAGCTGCCTGAAGATAAAGAGTTCTTAAAGCTTCTCCTAAAGGAACCTGCGATTCTAATAAAGTAGAAAACTGACGCATAAAAATGGCCAAATCTTTTTTTGAAATACGCGTCTTTCTACCAAAAATTTCATCCAAAAATGTAATCTTTTTTTCAGGTGAGATTTCTAAAACAATTAAATCATAGCCCTGAAGAATACTAACAGCAGTATCCAAAGAACGGGCTTCAACTTTTCCTGCGCGAACATTTCCTTGTTGATCTTTAGCTCGATAAATAAATTTCATATTATCCTAATAATTGTCTTAATTCTGAAGGATTTAATGAATAAGTTTCTGCTGATTCTAAAGAAATTTCTCTTTTACGAACTAATTCAACTAATGAACGATTCAAAGACGTCATTCCCTCTTGGACACTTGTATCAATAACTAAATCAATTTGATAAGTTTTCTTTTCGCGAATAAGATTTTTTATAGCAGAATTAACAAACATTATTTCACAAGCAGGAATTCTGCCACCGGCAATTCTCGGAACAAGCCTTTGCGAAACAATCCCTATTAATGTAGTAGCTAACTGAGAACGAATTTGTCCTTGTTGTGCTCCAGGAAAGCTATCAACAATTCTATCAATTGTTTGGCTAACTGAATTAGTATGAAGAGTAGAAAAAACCAAATGTCCTGTTTCTGCCGCAGTTAAAGCAATTGATATAGATTCAGGATCCCGCATTTCTCCAACCATAATAACATCAGGATCTTGACGAAGTATTGAACGTAATCCACGATGAAAACTTATTGTATCAGTTCCAACTTCTCTTTGATCAATTAATGCCCTATCTTGAACAAAGGTATACTCAATTGGATCTTCAATGGTAATAATATGTTCCATCTTACTATGATTTATTTCATCAATCAAAGCAGCTAATGTAGTTGTTTTTCCATGTCCAGCAGGTCCTACTGCCAAGAAGAACCCTTGTTGAGATTTAGTAAATTCATGAAGTATTGAAGGCAAACCTAATTCTTCGACTGTTCTAATATGCACAGGAATTAACCTTAAAGCAGCAGAAAGATATCCTCTTTGGAAATAAACATTAATTCTAAAACGAATTTTATCCTCATAAGAAAAAGCAAAATCAATTTCTTTTTCAGTGATTAACTTTTCTTGTTGATCTGTTGTTAATAAAGCTCCTATCAAACCAGCAGTCATTTCTGGAGTCAAAATTGATTCATTAGAAACTGGCACTAAATTCCCATCGATCCTTACTGTTGGATGTTTTCCAACACTTAAATGCAAATCAGATGCTCCTTGCTGAGCAGCTAAAATCATTAACTCTGCTAATTTATTTTGATAATCAATGGGCATACTTTTTAAAAATTAATACTTTGTATATATTATACAATTATACCAAAAAAACATCAAGAAAGTATAGGGCCAAACCAAAAGCAGCAACTACACCCGAGATAAGCCAGAACCGCATTGTCACTTTTGTTTCTGGCCAACCCTTGGCTTCAAAATGATGATGAAGGGGAGAAGAAAGAAAAAGTTTTTTATGCGTTATCTTTTTATAAACTTTTTGGATTATTACAGACAATGATTCTACAACTAAGATAAAAGCAAAGAATGGAAGAAATAAAGCAGTATCAGTTATCATCGCCACAACTCCCATTGTAATTCCCAAAGCCATAGCTCCAGTATCCCCCATAAAAAAACGAGCTGGATAAACATTAAACCAAAGAAAAGCTACAATAGTTCCAATAAGCACACTGAGAAAAGCAGCTAAATTATACATGCCCTGAGAAAAAGCTACAATTAATAAACAAGCAAACCCAATTAAAGATACTCCTCCTGCTAAACCATCTAATCCATCTGCCTCATTCATAGAAAATGTAGTAGCTACTAAAACAAAAACAAAGAAAAGAATATACCAAATTCCTAATCCTACTTCACCATAAAAAGGAATATATATTGCATTTCTTTCTAATTTAGCCCAAAACCACCATGCTCCAATCAATGCAATTAATGTATAAATGACAATTTTTTGTTTTATTTTTAATCCCCCTCCTTTTACTCCAATATGAAAAACTCCTAACACATCATCTGCCAAACCAACAACAGCAGCACCAGCCATTGCTCCTAATGGCAACCATGTTTCAGAACGAGAAAGAAAATTTAAAGCTCCAAAAAACCCATTGGTTATCTTGGAGTAACAAAAGAACAAAAACGTAACAACTAATGTGCATCCCCACATAAGAATACCGCCCATAGTTGGAGTACCTTCTTTTTTCTTATGCAAAGACATAAATACCGGAGCATTTTTATCTTCGCGGATTTGTTTTCTCAAACTATATTTATAAAGAAAATGAGTAAGAATTGGAGTTAAAAGAATGGCTAAAATAGAAGAAAATACACCCAGGAATAGAATACGAATAATTTGAAAAGCTGGAGAAGCAAAAATCATAAAATTAATTATTTGTTAATTGTTCTTTAACCCAATCATAAAGTTTTATTGTATCTCCAAAACGATCAGAAGAATTTAAAACTATAATCGCTACAACCATTTTATCATTTTTATCAGGAAAAGAAAATTCATAAATTGTTAAAAGACAATCTTTTGCTTCAGGGGTAGATCCTGTTTTTCCGCCCCATAAATTAGAAATTTCACCAGCTAAAATATTGGTATTTTCCAAATTATGAACTATTTCTTTATCTATTGAATAAACAACATCCTCTTTCTTCCTAGTAATTTCCCCTATATATGGATAATCTTTGTATATCTTCTGGCTTAATTTAAATAAATCTTCAATGCTAGTAAAATTCCCTTTTCTATCCAATCCACTAGCATCAAAAAATGCGCTATTGAATAATTTAAATTCACGCGCCTTTTGATTCATTAAACCAACAAAACTTCCATCCTTTTTTTCTAGCGTTTCTTCAAAAGCAACAGCTGCGTCATTAGAAGAAGAAATCAAAAGAACTTTTAATAAATCATCCGTCTTAATCTTTTCATTAACAAGCAATCCCCCTTCTTCTCCTTCAATACTAATTGCATAAGGACTAATAATAATTTCCTCATCTAAAGAAAAATTCTCCAAAACAATTACTGCTGCCATTAATTTACTCAAAGAAGCAGGAAAAAGATGAAGATCGCCATTTTTTTTAGCTAATAATTTACCTGAATTAATTTCTCCGACAAGATAAGAAACAGCGCTTATATCAACAGGAAGATTATTAATTTTAACATCGGCATCAATTAATAAATTATCTTTCTGCTGATTAAGAAAATGTCCATAAAATATTAAAAACAAACAAAAAATAAAAGTTGTCCAAAAAGAATAAAATTTATTTGTTTTTTTTGCTAAATTCATCATATTGAGATAATTCTTTAACATTATTAATTCCTAAATGCTGAAGAAACTCAAAAGAAATATTGTAAAGATATGCTTTGTATTTTTCAGTATGCACAGAACGTTCAATTAACCCCCTTAAAAGAAGTTGATGGAGTATATAACTGGAATCCACTCCCCTAATTTCATTTATTCCTGCGCGTGTTATTGGCTCTCTGTACGCTATAATAGCTAAAGTTTCCTGACTAGCTGGACTCAGGTCTCCTTCAATAACTTCTTTTTTTAATTTCTGGATAAAAGAAGTTGATTCTGGAGCTGTAGTTATCAACCATTCTTCATTATTATTAATTAACCTTATTCCTCTATTCTGATTTTGAAATTCTTCTTTCAATTCCTCAAGAACCTCTTTTATTTTTCCTTCTTTTTCATTAATAATTTGACCTAATTTTTTTACAGAAAGAGGTTCTCCAGCAGCAAAAAGTAAACTTTCTATTGTTAATTTGATATCCATATTGATCCAAAATTTTTTTCTTGTTTTATTTTTACTATATCTTCCTTAACCAAATAAAGAATCGCTAAAAATGTAAGGACTAATTCAACCCTCTTGTCTTTATCAGGTACTAATTCCTCTAAATTATAATCTTTTCCTTGAGTCAGTTTCTGAATTAATTCTTTAATTCTTTGTTCAAGCGTTACTATTTTAACTATTTTCTTTTCTTCAAGCGGAACTTCTTCTTCAAAAGATTCTAAAACTTTTTTAAAAGATTCCGTTAAATGAGAAAGTGAAAAGTCATGAGGTGGAGAAAATTTAGCTTCTGTGTCTTTCCAAGGCAAACGAGTAAAAAGATAAAAACCTTTATTCCATATTTCATACATCTTTATCCCCTGCTCTTTATATATTTTATATAATTGAAGACGATTTTCTAAATCTAATATTTCTTCCTGCTCTTCAGTTTTTAACTCCAATGTTGGTAAAAGAGATTTTGATTTTATTAAAAGAAGAGTAGAGGCAATAACTAAAAAATCCGCTAATTCCTCAGGATGAACTAATGCTTGATCACCAATATAGGTTATGTAATCCTGAGTAACCTGAGCCAAAGAAATTTCAGTAATTTCCAAATTTTTCTTTTCTACTAATTGTAAAAGAAGGTCTAATGGTCCAGAGAATTTTTCTGTGGTGATTTCATACATATTATCGCATTTTTATTTCTGCTGAAAGTATCTTCTTAACATTGTTTACCAAAAAGACTTTAAACCTCTGTTCCAAATCCCTATAAAAATGATAACTTTCTTTCTTGTATTCTACCAAAGGATCTTTTCCTCCATAAGCTCGAAGAGATGTAGAATCCCGCAAGAATTCCATTTTCTCAATATGTTCCAACCATAAAGTGTCTAACAATCTTAAAGTAATAGCTTTTAATATTTCTAATAACTTTTTTTCTTCTATCACAGATGCTCTTTCTTGAAAATCTTTTTCTGGGAATTTTTCATTTATTTCCAAGAAAAGATTTATAACATAATCTTTTAATTGATTATCTTCAGCTTTTTGCAATATATCATCCCTTATTTTATAAAATGCTGTTCGTTGTCTGTTAATGACATCATCATATTCCAAAACATGCCTTCTAATATCAAAATACAATCCCTCTATTTTTGATTGAGACATTTCTATAGATTTGGTAACCATTTTATGTTCAATTGGTTCATCTTCTGGCCAACCTAATTTTTGCATCATTCCAGATAAATACTTAGGAGCAAAAACACGCATTAAATCATCTTCAAGAGAAATAAAGAATTGGGAAAAACCTGGATCTCCTTGCCTACCAGATCTTCCTCTTAACTGATCATCAATTCGTCTGGCCTCATGCCTCTCAGTTCCTAAAACATAAAGGCCGCCTAATTCCAAAACTTTTCTTTTTTCTTCTTCATCAAGGGGATTACCCCCTAAAACAATATCAACACCTCTACCAGCCATATTAGTAGCCACTGTGACAGCACTCAATCTTCCTGCTTGAGCAATTATTTCCCCTTCTTTTTCATTATTCTTAGCATTTAGAACATTATGAGAAACGCCCTCTCTTTTTAGATACAAACTCAATAATTCATTTTTTGCCACAGAAGGAGTTCCTATTAATATTGGTTGTCCTTTTTCATTTCTTTCTTTCACTTCTCTTGCAATAGCTTTTAATTTACCTTCTTCTTTACCATAGATTCTATCAGGTAGACCTTTTCTTATCATTGGTTTATTAGTTGGAATAACTATAACTTCTGCATCATAAACTTTTTTAAACTCTTCTGCTGAAGTAATGGCAGTTCCAGTCATTCCTGATAATTTTTTATACATTCTAAAATAATTTTGCAAAGTAATTGTCGCAACCGTTCTGCTTTCTCTTTCTATTTGGACTCTTTCTTTTGCTTCTAAAGCCTGATGAAGACCACCGGAATATCTTCGCCCAGGCAAAAGCCTACCAGTAAATTCATCAACAATAATTATTTTTCCATCTTTTACTAAATAGTCACGGTCTTTTAGAAAAAGATAATTGGCTTTCAAAGCTGTTTCTAAATGATGTACATACAACAGTCCTCTTTCATCAAAAATATTAAACCCAAAAATCTTTTCTATTTTATTAAGCCCTTCTTCAGTCAAATTTACTGCCTTGTCTTTTTCATCTATTATAAAATCCCAATCTTTTTTAAGCTTTGGGACTATTTGAGTAAATTCCTGATATAGTTTTGCCGCTTGTTGATCTGGAACAGATATGATAAGCGGAGTTCTAGCTTCATCAATTAAAACACTATCCACTTCATCAATAATGACATAATTATGCCCTCTTTGAACTTTTTCTTCTAAAGAAGAAACTAAATGATCACGTAAATAATCAAATCCAAATTCTGTATTAGTTCCATAGGTAATATCTGCCAAATACGCTTCTTTTCTATCAACAGGGCGTAAAAATTCTTCAAACACTTTAAATGATCCTAATTCATCTCTTTTTTGATCTAATTCTTTTCTTTCTTTTTCTGTTTCTAATTTATACTCAGGATCATAAATATATGCCCCATCATGACCTAAACACCCTACAGTTAATCCTAAGTAGTTATAAATCTGCCCCATCCAAACAGCATCTCTTTTTGATAAATAATCATTAACAGTAACAACATGTACTCCTTTACCTTCTATAGCATTTAATACTACAGGTAAAGTAGCAGCTAAAGTTTTACCTTCTCCTGTTTTCATTTCAATTATCTTTCCTTCATGTAATCCAATACCACCTAATAACTGAACATCAAAATGTCTTTGCTTTAAAGTGCGCAAACTTGTTTCCCGTGTTAAAGAAAAAACCTCTGGAAGAATTTCGTCTAAAGAAGTTCCTTGTTTAACTTCTTTTTTTAATTCATTAATTCTTTTAGAAAATTCTTCTTGAGGTAATTGATGAATCTCTTTTTCTTTTTCGTTAACCTCAGCAATAACTTTTACTTTTTGCTTTTGATAACGAATACTAGGATGAGGAAAAAAAATATCTAATAAAGACACAATTGAAATTTTTAATTAAATTTTAATTTATTTTCTATCGAATAAAATCTATAAATGAAGTTTGTTTTTCAAAGCGCGCGCTAATCTTCTAAAACGACCTTTTCTTAATTCTTTATTCTTGATCATTAAACTTTTTAATTTATCTTTTAATCTATTTGTAGTTTCTTCAATACTACTTCCATGTACTTTGCATATAATATCTTTTCCTGGAATGGTAAAATTAGCTTCAGCAAAAAAAATTTCTCCAGTTTCTTGTTTTGAAATAATTTTGCCTATTGTTACCGTTAACAAAGATTCTTCACCGTAACGTTGACCAACTTTTTCTAAATCTTCTAATTTATCTTCTAATTCTTCCTCCTGCTGATTTAATAACTCAATATCTACTGGTATAATTTTTATATTCATAAATATTAATAGATTATTTACTTAAATCTTACCTAAAAAGAAGCTATAAAGCAAACCCCGCCCTTTCTGAGAAAGGACGGGGAACCATGAATTTGCTAAGAACTATCTTCTCTTTTTAGCTTTTTTTATTGTTCTTTTAACCTTCTTTGTAGCTTTTCTCTTTCTTTTGGCAGGCTTTTTAACTTTCTTAACTCTCTTCTTGGCAACTTTCTTAACTCTCTTTATAACCTTTTTAACTTTTGCTTTAACAACTTTTTTCTTGGCAACTTTTTTAACTTTTCTTTTGGCCATGTTTTTTATTTTTTTTAAATCAAGCAGCCGACCGACTTTAGAAAATGATAACAGCCTATCCATAAGTGGACACTGCTTGCACTTGTAATTAATTTTAAATTTTTAAAACTAATTTTGAATTAAATAATTAAATTTATTTAAAATTATAAATTCAAAATTAAGTTCCTAGTATAATTTTAACTCTTATAAAAATTATGTCAATAGTGGATAACAATAATTTCTTCTTTTAGTTTAATTTTAAATTTTTTATAAACTTTTTCTTTACAAAAATTAATTAAATACAATACATCTTTTGTTTTTGCGTTTTTAAAATTAATAATTACATTGGCATGAAAATTAGAAATCATTGCTCCCCCACATTTTTTTCCTTTTAAATTACATTTTTCAATAAACCAGCCCGCAGAAATTTTTCCTTTCTTAATAGTTGATCCTTTCCTGTATTTATGCGGTATTTCTTTAGCAAAAATATTTTTAAAAATACTTCCTGCTGAAGGATATTTGAATATACCTGTCTCGTATTTATATTTCCAATAATTTCTGGATTTTTCTATTATCTTCGCTTTATTTCCTTTCTTAATAAAGATTTCAACTTCCCAGATGATTTCTTTATTTTTCTTAAAAACACTTCCTCTGTATTCAAACTTACAATCCTTTTGAGAATATGTTTTTTCTTTGCATGTTTCTAAATCTATAGTTTTAACTTTTTTTACGAAATTTCCAAAATGATAACCAAAACCACCTGCATTACAAAAAACTGCCCCACCGATTGTTGCTGGAATTCCATTAGTCCATTCCAAACATTCAAATCCTTTCTGCAACAATTCCATTAACATCATTCCTGATCCAACAACAATTGTTTTTTTATTTATTTTTTTAATCTTATTATTTTCTATCTTAATTACTATCCCCTTATATTGTTTATCAGGAAATAAAATATTAGAACCATTCCCTAAAA
>Ga0268284_1001152_pt1 | contig 14554 bp, 12 predicted proteins | sample saktaG_14_FD_190137 | JGI IMG/M metagenome (GOLD analysis project Ga0268284, IMG submission 190137) | Saline water microbial communities from Sakinaw Lake, British Columbia, Canada - sak_2013_06_06_40m | ecosystem: Environmental > Aquatic > Non-marine Saline and Alkaline > Saline ... | reverse complement strand
TTTTCATAACAGATAATATTAAATACTGCCATTTTCGTGAGCGATGCAAATATATTATTTTTTCCGTACAAAAATCAGTCCTCTTAATAACATCTCGATAACCTTTAAACTTTAATCTATGAACAAATTTTGGCATCTTATTCATCACAATTAATAAGAATTAATAAATCAAGCGAGACAATATGGAAACTATGGAAACTTTTATCTTTTTTTCTGTTTCCGTTATAGTTATTTATTTATATTTGCCGAAATTTTAATCTTTAAAAAATGGATCAAAGCTTGCAGGAAATAATGGAAAAGGCCCGTGATCTTTCGTTTACATATGGCATTCGCAGTATGTCACTTAATGAAATAAGATCAAAGCTCGCTATTTCAAAAACTGATTTCAACAAGCATATTAAGAACAAGAATGATTTTATTGTTAAGTTGTTAGAATTTGAAAGAGAAAGATTCAAATCAATTTTTGATGAATATAATTTTGAAGGGATTAACGCAATTGACATCTTATTAACAGTAGGCAAAGAGGTGGCTTTGCGTTTTAAAGATATTTATCCTTCATTGACTTATGAGCTAAATAAATATTATCCTGAGCTTTATCAACAGCATTTTGAAATCAGGAAAAATTTTGTATTTGAAAAAATCAAAATCAATTTAACCAAAGGTATCGATCAGGGTCTTTATCGTAAAGATTTAAGCATAGAATTAGTAGCTCGATTATACATCAGCAGATTAATTGATTTGCATAATCCTGAATTTTTTCCTCCGGAAAAATTTTCATATGAAACTTTATTCAATTTCATGTTTGATCACTTAATAAGGGGAATAACCAACAGCAAAGGTCTTCAATATTACGAAGAAAAGGCAAAGAGTCATTCAAAATAATATCCAAGTTCTTAAAATTCGTTTTATCAATTATTGTTTAATACAATTGCATTGAATTCTTTTTCATTTTAAAACAGATAATTTTTTACAGTAAAATAGCTGGTAAAATATAATGATGTTAAACACAAAAAGGCCACAAAATTTTGTGGCCTTTTTGTGTTTTCTAACAAATCTAGTACAACTTTTTGTAATCTATTTTTTGTGTTAATCGATTCGATTTACGTCGTTTTCTGTTCACAGTCCTTGTGTACATTACAAAATACATCACCGGAATTAAAATTAGGGTTAAGAATGTTGCAAAACTTAATCCAAAAATAATCGTCCATGAAAGCGGGCCGAAGAACATAACATTATCGCCACCAAAATGCAAGTGAGGATTCAGATCACTAAACAATGTTACAAAGTTAATATTCATTCCAACAGCAAGCGGAATTAGTCCCAATATTGCAGCAATTGCAGTCAATATAACAGGCGTAATACGGGTTTTCCCCGCTTCGATTATGGCCTCTCTGGTTTTCATTCCTTTTGCTTTTAAAACATCTGTAAACTCAACCAATAGTATTCCGTTACGAACAACAATTCCGGCTAAAGCAACCATTCCCATTCCTGTCATAATGATTGAAATAGTCATGTCAAAAATCATGTATCCTAGTAACACACCCATTATACTGAACACTACTTCAGTAACAATGATGATGGGTTTCGACATGGAGTTAAATTGGGTTATCATAATGAACATTATCAAGAATAATGCAAGCAACATTGCCTTGGATAAAAACAGCATTGATTCCTGCTGATCTTCTTGCTCACCGGTTATTCTGATTTCAACACCTGATGGTTTTTTGAATTCGGGGAGTGCCTTTTTTATCTTCGCATTGATCTCATTTGAAGTGTATCCTGACAAAACGTTAGAAGACAAGGTAATCACCCTTTTAAGATTAAGTCGATTGATTTGTCCATAACTTGTTACATAATCAATTTTCGCAATCACTGATAAAGGTATTTGACGAAGTATGCCTGAATTCATATCGCGATAAGTAATGGTTAGATTGAGTAATTGCTCGATATCGTTCCGTTGATTTTCAGCAAAGCGAAGCATAATTGGATATTGCTCTTCCCCTTCAGAAAATTTAGAAATTTCTTTGCCAAATCTTGCAGTACGGATTGCATCCCCAACGGTATACGCCGAAATACCTTCGATATTTGCCCTTTCGCGATCGAGATTGATAAGAATTTCGGGTTTGGTTGTTGCAAAGTCCGATTTCAGCTCTTCAATCCCTTGAATCTGAATAGAGTCAATAAATCGTTTAAAGTGAGTGGATGCATTAACCAGATCGGTAAGATCTTCCCCTGCGATCTCAATATTAACAGGTTTCCCGGTAGGAGGTCCCATCGCATTTTTATCAACAACAATTTCTGCACCAGGAATATCCTTTACCCTTTCCCTAATTAGATTGAGGTAAGCACTTGTACTCTCACCATTTCGTTTGCTATATTCAACAAAGTTGATGGCAATTTTTGCCAAATTAGATGCTTTTGTTGAATTATCGAAGTTGTTTTCTGATGCCCCGAAAGCAATATTGGTCACTACCGATTCAACAATTGGATTATTTTCACCTAAAACACCCATAATACGATGTTCGACTATTTTAGCAACAGAATCTGTTACATTAATATCAGTCCCAACAGGCATCTTAATGTATGTATTTAGTGAGTTGGGTTCGTTATTCGGAAAAAATACTACATCTGTTTTTACAATATTATTTAACACCATCGTAAAAACGAACATGGCAACCATGGCCCATAAAATTTTGACCGGTCTTTTTCCTTTCAAAACCCAAATCAATAAATTCTCATATTTTCTCATCATAGCTGGGATAAAATGCGACTGGAACTTACGAAGTACCTTATACCAGAACATATTATGTGAGAATATAATGGCAGAAATGAAAATTAATAAGTTTGCAATTCCGGGAAGTTTGAAATAATAGAATGGAAGTGCTACTATGAATATTCCTATAGTAATTTTAAGAAGTTTCGGGAGTGGAACGGGTCTGTCAACCTCATCGTGTTTCATAAAATCAACTGCAAAAACAGGATTGAAAATATAAGCAACAATGAGTGATGCAAACAATGTTATTATAAGTGTTACCGGAATAAAGAACATAAAACTACCAACTACACCAGGCCAAAATGCAAGTGGAAAGAATGGAGCAAGAGTGGTCAATGTTCCAGATAAGATGGGTACAAATACCTCCCCGGCAGCATATTTAGCAGATGTTTCAATATCCAGTTTGGTTTTCTTAAAAATACGATGCGTGTTTTCTATAACAACTATCGCATCATCAACTACAATTCCTAATGAGAAAATGAATGCAAACATCACAAGCATGTTCATTGTAAAACCAAAGTAGGGCATTACGATGTATGCAAGAAACATAGATAAAGGCACAGATAATCCTACAAAAATTGCATTAACAACTCCCATAAAAAACATGAGGACAAGTGTAACCAGTATGAATCCGATGATAATTGTATTGTTCAGCTCATTTAATGTATTCCTAGTAAAATGTGATTGATCACCGGTAATTTCAACACTAAGGTTTGAGGGTAATTTATTTGTTTTAAAATCGGCAATGATCTCTTTAATTTGATCGGATGCATCAAGTAAGTTTTGACCACTTTTCTTTACAACATTAAGTGTAATTACATTTTTACCATCATATCTGGCAAAACTTTCGGGTTCGTGAAAAGCATCCGCAACTTGGGCAATATCTTTTAATTTTATCTGAGCACCACTTGAAGAGTTGACTATAATATTCTTAATTTCCTCGACATTTTTAATCTCTCCGACCACCCTTATTGAACGGCTCATTCCTTGTAATTCTATATTTCCTCCGGAATAGGTCAAATTATTTGAAGCAACAGCTTGTTCTACATCACGAAATGTCATGCTTGCTGCTTTCATCTTGTACATATCAAGATTTATCTGGATTTCACGATCCAAGGCACCAATGATATCAACACGTGTAATCTCCTTCAGGCTTTCAATCTTTTCCTGCATGTCATCAGCGTACTTTTTTAGCCGATCCAGCGGGATATCACCCGAGAGATTGATATACATGATTGGAAGCTCCGAGAGATCAATCTCACTCACCGTCGGTTCTTGAAAAGATGGATCAACCGGCAAATCCCTTTTGGTTTTATCTACTGCATCGTTTACCTTTTGTTTAGCGTCTTTTACTTCTATTCCGGTATTAAACTCTACAATAATTGCTGTAAAATCCTGAAGTGAACGAGAGGTAATTTTCTTTACCCCATTGATTGACTTTAAATTCTTCTCCAGCGGACGCGTGACCAGGTTTTCCATATCAAGTGGAGAGGTTCCCGGATACATTGAACTAACGATAATCTGAGGGATAACAATTTCGGGAATCTGTTCTTTTGGAATAGTAAAATAGTTGAGTAGCCCAAAAACTGTTATGATGAAAACCAGTACGTAAACACTAATCTTGTTATTGATAGCCCAACTGGTTGCAAAAAATTCTTTATATTTCTTTTCCATGAAAATTTCTTTTTGAATCTAGATGATATCTTTCAATTAAAATCTGACGTATTCACCATCAATCAGGTCCTGAAAACCAGCAGAAACGATTTTATCACCAGCTTTAACTCCTTCGAGTATTTCTGCTAATCCATTATAGCTTATTCCAATGGTAACTGCTTGCTTAAAGGCTGCATTAAAATTATCTTTTGGTCGAACAACAAAAACATAACTTCCTTCCGCATCTGTTTGAATATAATTCATAGGTAATACCACTGAATTGTCGGCATGATAATCGTTAATCTGTAGAATGGCGATCATATTGGCTTTTAATTCGGTGATACCATTTGACAAATTTGATTCGATAAGAAATGTGCGATTTACTGGATTGATATACCTGCTTGCAAAATCAATGCTTGCATCAAAATCTTTATTGATATCAGGGAACTTTACAACTAATTTGTCACCTTTATTAACTTTTGATGAATAGGCTTCGGATACTTCGGCAGTTATTTTAACATTGTTAAATGCAACAACCCTGTAAGCAGCGAGTCGCGGATCGGGCGACACTACAGCACCAACCCTGATATTACACTCTTCAATAGTCCCGTTAATCGGAGATTTAATTTTAAACTTTTCAATCTGAAGCTTTAACGATGCTATTTGTTGATCAAGCGATTCTTTGTTTGTTTTTGATTGAAGATATTGAACCTCGCTCCCGATTTTTTGATCCCAAAGTCTTTGTTGCTTGTCGAAAAGTTCGGAAGCAAAAGAATATTGTGTTTCCAGACTTTCCAACTGGCTTTTGTATTGCTTATCATCAATCTGAGCAAGTACTTGTCCTTTCACGACTTTTTGCCCTACATCAGCATATTTTGCGAATATTGAACCCGGAACCTCTGCAAAAACAGCAGCATTCTGATCACCATCCAGCTTACCCTGAACACGAATGTAATGGTCGAAAGTGCTTGTTTTCACTTCTGTTAATCCAACAAATTTAAACTTGTCCGAATTCACTATGGTACCTTTATCATTAACCAAATCGGTTTCGAGTTTTTTTATCTGATCATTAACGGCTTGTTGCTGGTCTTTTAATTTTGCCAATTGCGCTTGTTTATTTTCACTGCACGAAAACAGGAACACTAATAAGAAAAGGGTGATTATTCTAAAATACATTGCTTTCATATCTTTCGTTTTACTATGTTGATTTCTGATTAATTATTTATTGAACTTCCTCATATTTATTCAGTATACGATCAAGCTTTGCTTTTGCATTCAGCAAAGAAAGGATTGAATTGTAGTAGTTCGATTCTGAAGTTAAATATTGATTCTGGATTTGGGTCAGCTCAAAACTGGTTGATACCCCTTCATGGTATTTAATGATCGTTTTATCATAAATTCTCTTGCTCAATGCCATACTTTCTTTATTGGATCGATAGTTGCTTAGCAAAGTTTGATAATCAGTGCTGGCTTTTTCATATTCCAGAATTAAACTTTGAGTTACATCTTCAAAACTCAGACGCGTTTTTTCAAGGTCGAATTTAGCCTGTTGAAGTTGCGATAATCGCTGGCCGCTTGAAAAAATCGGAATTGTAACGGTTGCGCCTATTAAATCCTTTAGCGCAAAATTAAACGAAGGTGCATTTGTCTGCTCCTCATGTCGGTAAAATGCAGAAATGGTTGGTAAAAATTTTGTTTTCTGACGCTTTAAATTAAGTACTGATACTTTTTCAGTTGTACTCATAATCTGGTAATCAATACTATTCTCAACGTTAAAATCTATTGAACTTATATGAGTCAAATTTCCCTGCTCAATAATGCCAGGTAAATTATCGGTAAGCACTATGCTTTGAGAAAAGTCGATGCCAAGTTGTAGTTTAAGTAATTTAACTGATACGTCTTTTTGCCCTTCAAGTGAGTTGATAACGGTTTGAACATTGGACATGCTAATCTTTAGTTGATCAACGTCGGTTTGTTCATTAAAGCCCTGCTCGTTCATTTTAACCATCTCCTCATAGGTTTGTTCAATAATTTTTAAACTTTCGTTAAGGACATTAAGGTTTTCGCCCAGGACCAATACAATATAATAGCTATTTGCAACAGATTCTTTTGTTTGGATTTCGGTTTTCACATAACTTTTCTCCGAGATTTCCTTAAAAACTTTTGCTGCCTGAAGCCCAACCAGATACTCCCCACTAAAAATTAATTGAGAGAGGGTAAAATCAAACGTCATATTGTTTTTTACCCCAAGTGAAACCGGAGGTGACGTTTTATAGGCATTATCAAAATCCTCCTTTGTAAGAGGTACTCCTATAGGTAATAATTCTGTATCCAAATAAGACCCGAAACTTACCTGAGGCACTACAAAATTGTGTGAATAATTGGCTGTTACATTAAATTGAGGCAAACCCATTGCTGTTGTTTCCCATACCTTCTTTTTTGCCAGTTCAATGTCAATTTTGGCAGATTGAATGGTTCTGTTATTCTGCAGTGCATAATTCTGCGCATCAATAACAGAGAGTTTTAGTATCTCTGATTTTTCTTGACCAAAAGCATCGTAAAATACCCCAAGAATTACGAGGACAAAGAAACATTTTCGTATCAAATTCATACATTAACTATTTTAATTGTTGATTTCTAATTGTTTTAATTTATCTTCCATTACACTAATCCCTTTAAGTGTTGCTATTCCACGTACATGGTATGTTAAAAGTTCTAAGAAGAGTTTCATTGAGGTGTATTCTTCAATTGTGAACAACTCATCCATATGAATGTTTTCCGATCTTGAGAGGTAAAGTTTGGCAATTACCGTCTCATCCATTTCCTCGCGGTACAACCCCTCCAATTTACCTTTCTGAAGGTTTAATAGAATGTATTTATACATACGTTCACGCCTGATTTTTACAATCTTTTGATAATGCTGGGGATAATATTTTTTAAGATCATATTCTGTTGCAGGATTTTGATCCTTCATCATTTTGTTCATAAAAATGGAAATTTCAAAAAGTTCCTCAATGGCATTCCAAACACCACTAAAACATTTACATATTTCTTCCTGTCTAATGTTTATTTCGTTGTCAATAAATTTACCAACTAAATCATCTTTATCAGAAACGAATTGATAAAGTGTTTTCTTTGAAATTCCTAATTCTTTAGCTACATCATCCATTGTGATTGATCTGATGCCATACTTATTGTATAGCTCGCGAACCTTTATCAGGATGTATTTTAAATCTTCATTCATGCCGCAAAATTATAATGAAAAAACTTAGGAAACAAATTTTCAGCAAAATGTTTCCAAAGTTTTTTATAATGTCTTAAAATGAAACTCACACGTTTAATTATCGGGATATCATTAGGAAATCATGTTGTGTCGTACAACACAAATGACTGTATTCAGTTACATTTAGATCGGTATAATGTGCTTCTTTCAGCTAATGAATTTTTTTAAATGATTATGCAGACAATAAATTAGTCTTATTGGGATAATAAAAAAGGGGGCTTTCGCCCCCTTTTTTGTCATGCTAGCTATTTTAGTTTACTTAGTTAAGTCCTCCATAAAATCTTTCACATTTCCAGGAGTACTCATAATTTTCATAAAAGTTCCCATGGTTAATTCCGGCCAATAAAGGGCGAATCTAAATTTGCCATGAAGCATGGTTGCTTCATTACCCTTTAAAATGAGATCATAAGGCATCGCTGCAATTTGATCTTCTCCGATTTTGGGCAAAAAATTTAATTCTCCTTTTTCTGTATCTTGTAAAGCAACTCCAAAGACAGCAATTTGCTTATCTTCAAAAACCTGCTCATATACTTTCACCGTAAACCCTTTATTATTTATTAGGTTTTCTCTTATTATTTTTAATCCTTCCTCAAATGAGCTAAATTTGTTTAATTCCACAGGATCTGTAAAATAAGGCATCATCATTTTATAGTGATATTTCTTCAAGCTCGTTATTGATTCTGATCCCCCAAACGGAGTCATCTCAGTGCCAACATTCTTCATCGCATTCATCGCATCGTTACTAATCTTTAAGAAAGTAGATTCATATGTTTCAGTATTTTCAAGAAAATATGCATAAAACATATATGACGGATTTAGCATACTGATGGTTGTTTTTCCATCTTTTTCCACAAATCCAATTTTTAAAGTAGCTGCCAAAGCACCTCTGTCTTCGAACTTCAAACATAGCTCCTTTAAATCTGAACGAGTATATGCAATAACAAAGAGATGTTTATTGTTTTCGGGAGCATATTGCCCAATAATTTCAAAATTCGCTCTTTGCAATGATTCAACAACCCTGTCGACATGCGATTGTACTGACCCTTCAAGTTCACAAACTTTATAAAATGGAGAAAGTTTTTCTTGTGAGAACCCAACTGCCATAATAATGGATAAAAATATTGTCAATAATCCTGCTTTCATACAAATGCTCTTATATATGTTGGTATATAGATACAAATATACTCTTCTCTCACTCCCGAACCAAAGAATATTCCATGATATTTATCATGGCTCAAGAATGTATAGGTAGTTTAATTATCATCCGCATACCATTCGGCAACAGAAGTAGCTGTTTCTCTTAGTTTTAAACTAAATAGTTTTGCGTTTTGGGGAAATTGGGATATGATGGAATTGGCAAAGTCGATCAGTAAAAGTTCACTTGTTGGCTGATAATCAACCGGAATTATTTTATCGAAATTGTGTTTTAGCTCGTCCATCAAAGAATTTGCAACATTTTTATGTATTACCAATGCATGATCGAACTTATTTATGATCACTCCTTTTACAATGGTCTTTAAATCACCAAAATCCATTACCATACCAGCATCTTCTTGGTCTTGCTTTGGATTTGGTTCACCAATAATTGTTACACTGAGCGTATATGAATGACCGTGTATATTTCTACATAAGCCTTTATGGTTGGGTAGAGAATGAGCCATCTCAAATCTAAACTCTTTTGTGATTCTTATCTTCGTATTCATGATATGTGTCATGTTAAATAATTCCAAGTAATTCTATGGCATTTTTGAGTGCCAAACCAACAAACATTATACCTCCTAAAAATATTGCTTTATTACCCAGTGAATAGTTTCCGGTTCGTTTTCCGATAATCATTCCTGAGATACTTAAAATTAATCCGAGAGCAATCATCGGAATTAAAAACAAGTTTATTTCAATCATGATAAAGGCGAAACCAATCCCGATAATAAATGCGGGTAAACCCAATGCAAATGCTAATAAAAAAACGACCTTAAAATCGCCATAACGATATGTTAGGTTTTCAGGATCCGTTTTCAACGATCTTAAGATCATTTTAGTACCTATGATTATTTCTAAAGCAATAAAGACCCATTCGTTTGTCCACTTCATGAATGCCAGAATAATAATCCCGACCCAATAGCCAATCCATAATAATGAAGCAGGAATAAAAGTGAATAAAGCGGTTAATCTTATCTTTTCGAGAATCGAAAGACATTTTTGAACGTTCGCAACCAGCGACAAAGCGAACACCCCACTTGTAATCGAAAAAGCAATTAATATGAGATCAAGTAAATTCAATCTGTTTGATTATTTATAAATTAATTCTACAATTTTTTCAAGTCCTTCAGCATCTGCCTCATCAAAAGAATTTAATTCGGTGCTGTCAATATCCATAACACACAATATCTCACCCTTTTTGTTTTTAACAGGAATTACAATTTCCGACTTTGATCTGGAATCACAGGCAATGTGTCCGGCGAAATCATGTACATCTGATACAATTACCGTTTTCCCAGTATTTATTGCAGACCAACAAACTCCGGTATCTTTTCTTAAATGTATGCAAGCAACCGCTCCTTGATATGGGCCAACAATTAATTCCCCTTCAATAAGCCGATAATATCCAGTCCAAAAAAAATAATCAAATTTATTGTGTAAAATGGCTAGTATCGTTGATTGGTTAGCAATATGATCAATACTGTCTTTTAACAATTCATCAAGCTGAGCATAAACACGCTTATATCTGTTTCGTTTTTTAGTTTTATCCATTCGTAAATTCGTATCTTTAGTTCAAGGTATTCACGATACAAAAATAGATAATAAATAAATTGAATGTTTAACTAAATTTTTTCTAGCTCAACCGTAAAGTGTCTTAATATTGGAGCTTCTGAAACAATCTTATACCCGCTTTTAATTTGCTCCCTTCTTTCAAAAACATTAATGATGGTAGCTGCCACATAATCCATATGGTTATTTGTATATACTCTACGCGGCAATGCTAATCTAATTAATTCCAATTCTGGATACCTGTTTTCGCGGCTAATTGGATCACGATCGGCCATGATAGTTCCAATTTCAACTGCTCTCACACCACCTTCAACATAAATTTCAACTGCAAGCGATTGAGCAATATATTCTTCTTTAGGAATATTTGAGAGGAATTTTTTTGCGTCAATAAAAATAGCATGTCCACCAAATGGAACCAATACCGGAACACCATGATCAAGGAGTTTTTGTCCCAGATATGCAACTTGTCCAATACGGGTTTCTAAATAGGCAAATTCAGTACCTTCATCCAAGCCTTGAGCCAATGCATTCATATCACGTCCTGACATGCCCCCATAAGTTAAATAACCCTCAAACATGATATTATATACCGAAGCCTTTTTGTATAGCTCAACGTCTTTAAAAGCCACAAATCCGCCCATATTTACGATGGCATCCTTTTTACTGCTCATGGTCATCCCATCGGCATACGAAAACATCTCTTTTACAATTTCCTTGATGGCTTTATTTGCATAGCCTTTTTCACGGGTTTTTATGAAGTATGCATTTTCGGCAAAACGCGCTGAATCAAAAAATACAGGTATTTTGTATTTTGAGGCGAGTTTATAAACTTCCTTTAAATTTTGCATACTAACTGGTTGTCCTCCTGAAGAATTACAAGTAATTGTTACAATAATTACAGGAATTCGCTCGCTGGGATTGCCACTCAATACGGCTTCTAATTTTCGAAGATCAATATTCCCTTTGAAGGGATGTATTACTGATGGATCAAAAGCCTCATCGATAGTGCAGTCAACTGCAGTTGCTTTTCTGAATTCAATGTGACCTTTGGTGGTGTCGAAGTGAGTATTTCCGGGGACTAGATCACCCGTTTTTACCATGGCTGAAAACAATACATTTTCGGCAGCCCTACCCTGATGGGTTGGTAAAAAATGATCAAAACCCAAAATATTTTTTATGGCATTTTTCATTTTAAAAAAAGAAGATGCCCCGGCATAACTTTCATCGCCCAGCATCATCTCAGCCCATTGTTTATCACTCATTGCTCCGGTACCTGAGTCTGTCAGGAGATCAATAAAAACCTGATCACTCCTTAAATTAAAAAGATTATATTTTGCTGAGTTTATCCATTCTACGCGTTCTTCGCGTGTACTTTTTCTGATCGATTCGATCATTTTTATTTTATATGATTCTGCAAATGGTAATTCCATAACATTAATGTTTTCGATTAATAAAATTGATTAAAGAAATAGTGGTGATAAGAAATTAAACTTTAATGCAGGAATGCATCACGTTCTTTAATATTTACGAAATTGTGTTTTTTATTTAAGTTAACCTTTGAGATCATCTTGTTGAGTAAATTTCTATTGCAAAAATACAAAATATATGCCTTTAAAATCCAATCAATTTTCATGAAGGTTTTGAAACCCCATAAAAATACTGACAATAACAGATGAAAACCCAGGCTTTAAGTACACGATTCGTTCGTAAGCAAAATGATCGTTTTTCGTTTAAGTTGTTGTTAAGAAATTCACAATAAGCATTTGCAGCTCATTTTATTTTTATACTTTTGCAAAAACTAATGAAGGATATTTATTTTAATAGAAAAAGGGATGATTAAGCATTTATCAGAAATTGTAGAAATAGCAAAAAATAAAAGAACGAGAAAAATTGTAGTTGCCTCAGCAGGAGATCAGCATGTTTTGGAAGCAATTAGCAATGCGCGTGCTGAAGGAATCATTGAACCCATTTTGGTTGGTGATGAGAGAAATATCAGGGACATCGCAAAAAAAATAAACTTTAATCTTGAAGGCATTAGGGTTATAGATATTGAAGACAAGGAACAAGCAGCACTCATGGCTGTTTCACTAATTAAAAACGGTGAAGCAGAAATATTAATGAAAGGCTTAGTTAGTACAGGAATTTTAATGAAATGTGTACTTGACAAAGAAAAGGGACTAAGAAAAGGAGGTACACTAAGTCACGTAGCTCTTTTTGAAACGCCATTCTACCACAAATTATTAGGAGTAACTGATGCAGCAATGAATGTATCTCCTGATCTTGAGACTAAGATTGCCATAATCGAAAATGCAATTCAGGTATTTCATGGTTTAGGTAATCCAAATCCAAAGGTTGCTATTGTTGGTTCTGTAGAAACTGTAAACCCCAAAATGGAAGCTACTATGCATGCAGCAACCATTTCGATGATGAATTACCGGAAGCAAATTAAAGGCTGCATAATTGATGGCCCCTTAGCCATTGACAATGCCGTATCCAAAAAGGCTTCAGAACTTAAAAATATTACCAGTGATGTGGCAGGGGATGTGGATCTGATATTAGGACCTGATATTGATAGTGCAAATATCCTTTACAAAACTTTAAGCTTTCTTGGAGGAGCCAGTGCTGCCGGGGTAATTATGGGGGCAACTGTTCCAATTGTTTTAACATCACGTGCCGATTCAGAAAGAAGTAAGTTTTTATCCATTGCTTTAGCGGCAGCAATCGCATAAGTCGTAATTTTAGATTTTTAAACGATTAATGGAAGAAATAAGAATTTTAGCAATAAATCCGGGCTCTACCTCAACAAAAATTGCGGTCTATCATAATGAAGACCCAATTTTTGTTAAGAATATTAAACATAGCAGTAAAGAGCTTGCTAAATACGAAAAAGTTGTTGATCAACTTTCTTTTCGTAAACAGTTAATTATTGATGAATTAAACGAAGCTGAGATTTCGGATAATCATGTAAAGGCTGTTGTAGGACGTGGAGGCTTAGTTAAACCAATTCAATCGGGAGTATATGAAGTTAATGAAGCAATGGTTGCTGATTTAATTAATAGTCCTATGGGTGAGCATGCAAGTAATCTGGGAGGCCTTATTGCCAGAGATATTGCAGCAAGCTTACCCGATGCAAAAGCATACATTACCGATCCCGTTGTTGTTGACGAGCTTGCTGAGGTAGCCCGAATAACAGGCCATCCCGACTTTCAAAGAAAATCTATTTTTCATGCCCTAAATCAAAAAGCAGTTGCCCGTCAGCATGCTCAGCAAATTTTAAAAAAATACGAAGACCTGAATTTAATCGTTGCTCACCTTGGTGGTGGAATAACAGTAGGTGCGCATAAAAGAGGCTGGGTTATTGATGTAAATCAAGGTTTAGATGGTGAAGGCCCTTTTTCTCCGGAAAGAAGCGGGACGCTGCCGGTTGGAGATTTAGTTAAAGCTTGTTTTAGCGGCAAATACACAGAAAAAGAATTGAAAAAAATGATTACCGGAAATGGGGGCCTTGTTGCTTATTTAAATACTAATAATGCCTATGAAGTGGAGCAAAGAGTAAAAGCAGGTGACAAATACGCAAAACTGATTTACTCAGCAATGGCATATCAGGTTGCAAAATCAATAGGAGCCATGTCGGCAGTACTTAAAGGTGATGTTGATGGGATTTTAATTACCGGAGGTATTGCTCACGACAAATGGTTCACCAAACAAATTATTGATTATGTTGAAAGATTAGCTCCTGTTTATGTTTATCCGGGAGAAGATGAAATGAAGGCACTTGCTTTAAATGCACTAAGAGTTCTTAAAGGCGAGATAATCCCCAAAATTTATCAATAGCACTAACTATTTCACAACCCAAGATTCGGGATTTAACAAAGTTTTTCCTTTCCAAATTTCAAAATGCAATTCTGTTTTTGATTCCAATTCATTGGTGTAAACAACTCCCAACGATTGCTTGGTATTAACTTCATCCCCAGGTTTTACGTAAACATCGATCAAGTTTGAGTAAACCGTAAAAAATTCACCGTGACGGATAATAATTGCTTTATTCGTATTTGTAATCGTTCGAACACTGATAA
>Ga0268284_1001151_pt1 | contig 14555 bp, 23 predicted proteins | sample saktaG_14_FD_190137 | JGI IMG/M metagenome (GOLD analysis project Ga0268284, IMG submission 190137) | Saline water microbial communities from Sakinaw Lake, British Columbia, Canada - sak_2013_06_06_40m | ecosystem: Environmental > Aquatic > Non-marine Saline and Alkaline > Saline ... | reverse complement strand
TTCAAACCTTGTGGCCATTGGGGTTGATCTGTTCCGGGTTCAACAACTGCTTGGACACAAAACACCGAAGATGACGCTCAGATATTCACACATGAGACCGGATGACCTGCGGGAAGCAATCAACCAAATGGAGGCAGCAATGAACCAGACAAAGACGGCTGAAGTCATTCTCATTTCTGGCATGGGGTAATGCTCCTATGGGTGCAAAGGAACATAAAAATGCTCACCGAAGATTTGATAAAGAAACCTGAAATAAATATTGACAAAGCAGGCGGGATGAACCAAATTAAGAATAACAGACCCGCCACGCCTATCCTCCTCATGAGTGATGCGCACCCCGGCGGGTAATTTTTTATGTCACAAATTAAAGAGCCCTTCACTAAACCATCCCTTACCCTTGACGAGCAGGCTGATTTGCTGGCTTCCAGGGGGCTTTACATTCCCGACAGGAACCGTCTCCTCCATTATCTGAAATTTATCGGCTATTACCGACTTTCAGGTTATTGTCTCTTTTATCAAGCCGACGATCTTCACCATTTCAAGACAGGCACGACCTTTCAGGATGTGCTTGACCTCTATATTTTTGATCGCGAACTGCGGTTGCTGGTCATGGACGCAATCGAAAGAATTGAAGTGGCGGTTCGTTCCTGCATCTCCAATACCATGAGCCGTCATCATGGACCACACTGGTTCATCAACGAAAGCCATTTTATTCAAGATGATCGATTCCGGCATGTTGAACTGATTGCCAAGATCAAGCGAGAGACTGGCCACCCCAACAGCCCCACTGGTAATGCCAAACGGAGGGAAATCTTTCTTGAGCATTATTATTCAAAATATAATGAGCCAGAGTTGCCACCATGCTGGATGGTCGCGGAAGTCATGCCTATCGGCACTTGGTCCCTGGTTTTTTCTCATTTAAAAGGCAACGCAATGAAACAGGAAATATGCGAACCATTTGAGATTCATTACAAGGTAATGACCTCATGGCTCCATTCTGTCAACTATATGCGAAACCTTTGCGCTCATCATTTGAGGATTTGGAACAGGAGTTTCAGCATTACTCCCATGAAGATGAAAAAATATAAAAAATATTTCAGCAGTTCGATGTCATTTTATGACCAGGCCGTTGTCCTGCATATATTGATGTCGGTGATTGCCGATGGTTCCAGATGGCAGAAAAGACTGGCGGATCTGTTTGACAAACATGCGAGTGTGCCGATTCAAGCCATGGGCTTTCCGGCCGATTGGCGGGATGATCAATTTTGGAGAATAAACCGATGAGCGGCAAAAATAATTTCCATAGCTGGCCGGGCCGGATGATGCCATGACCCAAAAAGAAAAATTGCATGAGAAGATAAAGAATAATCCGGGAAATGTCATATTTGATGACGCTGTAACATGGCTTTTGTCCTGGGGGTTCACAGATAGAGCAGGGAAAGGCAGTCATAGAGTTTTTACACATCCTGACTACAACGGGAAATTGACATTCCAGAGAGTAAACGGCATGGCCAAGTCATACCAGATCAAACAGGCGTTGAAAGCAATAAAGGAAATCAATCATGAATAAACCATTTTATCCGGCAATCGTTTTTTACAGTGATGAAGATCAGGGATACATTGCCAAAGCGGTTGACCTGAAAGGCTGTTCAGCTTTTGGGGAAACACCGGAACAGGCATTGAAGGAACTTGAAACGGCTGTTGAGTTGTGGCTTTCAGTTGCAAAAAACGATCATGCAGAAATTCCGGGGCCTTCACCCATTACAGCGTTTGGTTAAACAGTTTCATTTCGTATTGGGGATAGTCCGGGAGTAATTAACCCGGATGACAAGGCCGTTACCCTGAACGGCTTTCCCTATTTTCTCTTTCAGGAACCATTACAGGAATTGGAATCATGAAAGAATTGCTGCAATCTGAGAATATTCAAATTAAGATAAAAGCCGATGAGAAAGCGCTAAAATGCTTCAAAGAATTGCACGGTCTGCACATACAAAAGGGGCCTGACGATTTGATTATATCCGCGCAGGACTGCAATTTGAATTTCAGGACTACATTTGAACCTGGGCCGGGAGTCAGTCAAAACATTCATTGTATTATTGCTGGGGAACCAGTTGTTTTACTTGAAATGGATTTGACGTCTAAAGACTGGCGGGCCTTTGCTGATAGGCTGACAGCACGCAATAACGCGCGGATCATGTATGAGGCCACTAAAAAAGACATTGAAAAGATTTTGCATGAGCAACGAACAACCAGTGAAAAGACACGGCTTGAATTTGAGAAGTCCGGCGACCCTAAAATTATTATTGACTATGTCAAACGCGATTTTACCGGCGAAACGATAAAAGAACCCTGGGTTGCAGAAGTACTTGCCAGTTGGAAGCGCGATAAAAACAACGATTTGATAAGCAAGATGTTTTTCCCAAAAGGGCGAGCGGAAACCCCATATTCCGAACTTCTTGAAAACCTAATTTTTGTTGACCGGATCGACCAATACAGAGCCGAGCAAGGAACTTTAAAGAGCGCAATTCTTACTGAAATGCGACGAGTGGCAGATGGTGAAGTTGATTTTCAAGAATTTGATAGACTAAAGAGCCAATATGAGCGTTTCAAAAAAATCCCGACAATTTGCAGAGCAATCGAAGGGCCTGGCCATTATGAGATGATTCTTTATGCAACAAAGATTACATTGGGCGAGCAACCTATTGGGCGAGCAACCATGAAATATAAATTCCCAAAAAAATAACCATTCCCAAAACATCGAAGTCCAGAAGCCTACTTGTTAAAACAAGCGGGCTTTTTTTATTCCCATTTCCCGTGACAGGTTTTTTAAATACGGGCATTTAAAAAACTCGCATATCCTTTACATTCAGTATGTTATCAAAGTATCCTATAGGCACTTGAAGCGATAAACCTAAATCAAAGGATACTTATCATGACCGAAATCGAAAAAAACATTGAAGCGATGGCTACCAGATGGCCTTCACCTGTTGTTGCACGGAAAGCCATTAAAGAATTTTCCGGCGGCATTCTTTCACAGAAAACCCTTGCGAATGAAGATTGCTTGGAAGCTAATAAAAACTGACCCACCTGTGCTCAAATAAATTGACCCAGGCGATGCACAGTTGTTTGTCAATTTTGAGAATGAAAATGAAAATCTGGCTTCTAACGCACTGACAGAGAAGACAAACGGACGATCAGTGATATGGGGAATGTGTTTGGGGCGAGTTAACTGGGGTCTTTTTGGTTTGAAGGGGCTCTTAAAGAAGGACCATCAATTTTTATTGTGATGCAGCGATGCTTCAAGCGATCCAGCAGTGCATCTACCAGTGACTTTTTTTGAAACAGCTCGTACCAGTCCGGATAATCCAGATTCGTTGTGATAATCGTTGTTGTCTTGCCGTAGCGCTCCCCCATGAGTTTAAAGAACGCGTTGATTTGTTCTGGTTTGAGCGTAAGATATCCCAGCTCGTCAATCAGCAATACAGGATAGTTACAGATTCTGCGAACAAGCTTTGGGGTTGATCGGTCGGCCAGTGATGCGTAGAGTTCATCCAGCAGATCCTGAGCATTATAAAATCTTCCCCTGCAGCCATTCATAAGGGCTTGGCGCAAAAGTCCGATGGCAAGACCCGTCTTTCCGGTACCGGGCTGGCCGATAAAAACGATGTTTTGTGCACGTTCTATAAAGGAGAGACTGGCAAGAGACATAATCTGAGACTTTTGCACACCGGGTTGTTTTTGGAAGGGGAAGGTTTTCAGTGTCCAGTCATAGGGGATTTTGGCGTCATTTAACCGGTAGAGCATACTACGGTGTTGTCTGTGGGCGTTTTCTTCACAAAGAAGCCGGTAGAGGACTTCGGCAACGCCGGTGCCTTCTTTCTCAGCCAGGTTCAGTTCCCGGTCAAGGGTCTTTTCCATCCCTTTAAGGCAGAGACTTGTCAGAAGTTCCCGTGTTTTTTCTCGCATTAATCATCCATTTTCAGATTAAAGAAATTGCCGCATACAAAAGTGAGGATCAGGTTTTCCAGCCGGGATAGATCATAGAGCCCATAGTCAAGGGCTTGTTCTATGGCTTTTTCAAACGCATCGTGCGGATAAGTGCGTTGAAGTTCCAAAAGCTGTTGCAGTTTTCGCCGACCAAAGCGGCTGTGTTTTTTGATGCCGGCCACATAGCGATCGAGGGATTCGCCTTGGCCGAGCAATACTTTTTCTTCCTTGCCGCAAAGCTCTTTGGTGTTATGCAAGGGCAAATGGTGCCCCTTGGCGATGACTTTGGCGTCTTTTTTTTCGATGATTCTTTTGTGATCGGCCACTTTGCCGAACTTGTGATAAACTGTGATGCGGTCCCAGCTCTTGAGTACTTCCACGGCCTGGCCACACAGGTGTTCCGGAACCGAGTATCGGTTGGTGTCCACTGTCACATACCCGGACATATCCACAATTCTTTGCAGCGTTTTATAAACCGGAGGCAAATGTGGCGGTAAGGGGTTAAGGTGCGGTTTTTCGATGAGATAAATTTCCTCCGGACTCTTTTGCCCCAAGGAGCGTTTCGGTTTTATATTTGCAGTCTGATCACACCAGAGCCTGGCTTGTTGGTTCAGATCACACCAGTCAGAGAAGCTGCGGCCTGCAAGAAAATTATTTTCAACATAGCGAAAATTTCTCTCCACTTTGGCTTTTCGATCCGGGTCTCTAACACGATGGGGCACAAAGGTCATCGCAAATATTTTGCCAAAAGCCTCCATTTCAGGAGAAATCAGCGCTTCGGGACCTGTGCCGGCTGCAACGATCACACTGGTGTTGTCAATGATACATCGGGAGCATCCGCCGCCCATATAGATCAGCGCTTCGGTAAGGAAAACCTTGGCCTCAAAGCGCGTGAAGGCCGGATAGTACTGAACAAACACTTTTTTACAATACCCCAGGGTTAAGGATGCGCACTGCGCCGTGACGTTTTTCCCCCCGAGAATCAGATGATGCGGGGAAGTGTCGTGCTGAAGTTCTTCTCCAGGACCAAACTCATAGACACCGGCTCGCTGCTTTTTCTCTCGAAGCTCAAGTTTTCTGACGATGCGCGTCATGCTGCTATAGGCAACATCGTGACCGTATTTTTCCAGCAAAACTTCCCTGAGCCGCACAACGTTGCCCTTGCATTCTTTATAGTGCTGCCGTACAAGCGGTTCAATCGGCTCATGACGGCTCTTTTTGACCGGCGCATCGGATGAGTGTTCCAGGATGACATGGCGTACCGTATTGCGCGATACCTTTAGCAACCGGCTGATGTGCCGGATCGTGCACTCGGAGCGGTACAAAGTTAAAATCGTCTCTCTTTTTTCGTTTTTTATCACTGGCTCGCACCTCGAACGGTTTTCTCAAGCGTGGTCATTATCTGCCAGGTTTTATCAAAAGCTGTTAACAGAAGGCTTTGCTCTATCTGGCTTTGCCCTGCGTATAAAACAACCGGCACCTGATTGATGAGCCGGGTCAAAATGCTTCCGGCGGTTTTAATCTCTTGCACCCAGCGGCCTTCCGGGCCGTCACTGAGCACTTTCGCCTGCTTTTTTGATGTCGTAGTTTCAAGTGCCTTTAGAAAAAGATGCGGCTGATCGACCATGTTCTGCCGCGTGCTTCGATTCGCTTTTTTATAGTGATCAAAAAACAGAGCCAAATCGCGGGTCGACAGGCTCTCTTTTTTCAGATTGTCAGCCAGTTTTGCCGCATGCTCGCCGTTGGCGCGCGCCAACGGGACCAGCACCCGATGGGCGCTCCAGGAAGAGATGCTGCCATCTCGAACCGCAGCTAAAATCTCATCGGGGAGCAAGGCTAAAAAAGAAATCCGCCGCGATACCCAGCTTTTGTCTTTTCCCAAAAGCCGGGCGATTTGTGCTTGCGTCAACTCGTGGTGTACGTAAAGCTCTTTTAACAGAGCGGCTTGTTCAAATATATCCCATGAGCGCCCCTGAGCAAGTACATGGATCAAGGCTCCGGCTTCTTTATCCGGCCAAATCTGCGCATGGACCATGTCCTGGCTACAGCGCTTCAATGCCTCAACTCTCAGATAACCGTCAATCAGGATATATTCCGGAGGGGCTTCCCCCGGCACCACCAGCACCGGAGAGGTCTGTCCAAAACGCTCGATGGCCTCAGCCATCCGAACCGCCGCCTTAACATTGCGGATGCGGGTATGAGCATACCGCAGATTCAGATGCGCTATTTCGATGGCTTCGAGCAAGCTCATACAGTGCTGTGCCTTTTAAAGGACTTTTCGATCAGTTGATGAATCGTCGCCGGGTCCTCTCGCTCCATTTGTTCTCGGCGGCTGAGCAGTTCCACCTTTGTCCGCTTGGGTTCAGACGGTAATGAAAGCACCTGAAAAAGCCGGCCGTCAAATGCAATCAAGTCTTTATCGATGAGGCTGTTTCTGGCCAGGATGTAGTCATCGAGCGTCAGCCGTAAAAGCGTACATATTTTATCGTAGCTGTAATAGGACAGGCCATACCTGTCGGCCACCATCACCAGAAACAGGTATAGCAAAAGACCGTGGCAATCCACATCGGACCAGAACCCATCTTGCACGAAGCGGTGCTCGATAAAGGCAAATGTGCCACATATTTTACGGACTCGATCGGGACGAAGTGGACAGATCATCTGGTTTTGTCTCCTTTTTTATGCATCCTAAACAAAGCTGATTTGCTTGTAAATCGAGTCCTTCTTTGCAAGATGACGCATAATTCTTGCAACCTTCCGGTATCAATAGAACTTTTTGCGCTGACGCGTCCTTCTTTGCAAGATCTGAAGATGCCGGTATAATATAGTAGTAACCACCTTGTTTTATTTGTATTTTATCGCTTGACGCGTCCATCTTTGCAAGATGCCGGTCACGCCGTTTTGCATCACGTTTTTTCTGCAAAACACGATTGCCTTCACGATATTTCTCATGCTCTCGGCGATACTTGCGCCAGTAATCCGGATTATTCTCACGCCATTTTATTTGAGCATTCTTCTGATTTTCCCGGTAATCTGGATCGCTGGATATTTTCTGGCGCTGCCAGCAACGCTTTCGTACTCTTTGACAGGCCTTTCGCTTACAATATTCATGATTCCTGGCGTGGGGATTCAGATCCAAAAATCGTCGGCAATTTTTACAGCGTTTTTCCCGGTCCATGCTCTCCCTCCATGGGAAGATCATAAACCATAATCTTCATACAAAACGTTATGATAGACCTGTATCTTATTTGATTATGCTTCTTTTGATTGGATTTTCAAAACTATGAAGGGGGGCTAAAAAATGGATTTATAGGTGGGTCAGTTTTAATGAGCAAAGGCGGGTCAATTTAAATTAGCGTCAAGGGAAGATTGCAACGGAACCGGGCCTGAAGGCCGTTTCCTACTTATGAATCAGACCGTCTATCCAGTTGAAAACCTGATTGCATGGCTGAAGTCCAGATCGGCAAAATCTTGGGCTGAACGCAAGGTGAAATGATGTTGGCCGGGCAGCAGCAGTGGACGGCGGAGACAATCAAGGCCGAGGCAGAACAAAAGGAAAGGCTTTCATTTTATCCTGGGGGTGAACAGGATGAACCAGCACCGGGGCCGGATAATTGCTTTTTTGTCCATGTTTCAGAAATGGCTGATGTATCTGCACAATGGATAATTAAGAACTTTCTGGAAAAAAACTGTTTGGCTGAACTGTTCGGCTCAGTGGGTACATTTAAGACGTTTCTGGCTATTGCGATAGCGCTTTGTATCGCATCAGGCAAAGATTTTTTTGGTCATAAAGTGAAAGACCCCGGACCCGCTTTATTTATTATTGGCGAAGGCATGAGCGGGTTCAAACGCAGAATGAAGGCGTGGGCGCTATGGCATAAGATTGACCTTGATTCTCTCCCTATTCTTGTTTCCCGTCATTCCGCATCAATCACACAGGCCAAGAGCGTTTCAGAAATCAAGAAGGCTATCCAAAATATTACTGAAAAGTACGGACCACCTAAATTGATTGTAATCGACACCTTGAACCGGAACTTTGGGCCGGGGGATGAAAACAGCACGCAGGACATGACAAATTTCATCCGTGGTTGTGATGCTCTCCGGTCTATTTGCGGGGCCGCTGTACTCATTACGCACCACAGCGGCAACTTTGAGAAAGAACGTTCAAGGGGATCATCTGCACTTAATGGGGCTATTGACTTCCGTTATAGGCTTGACCTGAACAAAGACGAAACCATTAATCTTGTTTTTCTTAAATGCAAAGAACAAGCGATACCAGGGCCGAGAACACTCTCTAAACGGATTATTGATCTGGGGATCACTGATGACGATGGCGATGCCATTACATCCTGCATACTGGAAGAAACCGAGTTAAACAACGAATCAGGACAAGACAGGACTGGCAAAGGCTCTAAGCAATCCCTGATGAGAAAAATATTAAATGAGATGGTTGATGAACATGACAAGGAACTTGTTGAAGATGGCGCAAAGCCTGAAGGTTGCGTTTCTAAATCTGATTGGATTGCGCGCTGTAAACAAGAAGGTTGTAAAAGACAGGATTTATCAAGGAATAAGAAATTCTTCATTATTATAGACGGGTTTGTTTATTCAAAAGCATATGCATGAAAACTGTCACGGGAGCGTCACAGATGTCACACAGGTATTATACCTGTGTGACATTTGCGACACCTTACTCCACCATTACACATGTAACGTTTGTGACATTTGTGACATTTGTAACACCTATCAGGAATCAAATAAAAAGTGAACATCCTTGAATTGCTTAAAGCTGATGGCATCGCACCGATTCACGCTTCAGGTGATGAATGGCATTCCCCTTGTCCTGATTGTGGGGGTGATGATCGGTTTTCATGTTGGCCGGAAAAAGTCAATTCAAATGGCCGTTACCTGGGCGGGCGCGGTCATTGCCGTCAATGCGGATTCGATGGTGACGCCGTTTCTTATCTCAGAAAAAGCCGGGGCCTTTCCTTCATGGCTGCATGTCGGGAACTTGCGATTGATCCGGGGCCGATGCCGGAACGGGATCACCAGCACCGCCGAGCATGGCAGCCGGAACCACCAAAGGCCGCACCAGGGGCAGTATGGCAGGCAAAGGCGCGGGCCTTTACCTTTCATGTCAAGAACGATTGCAGCGCAACAGTGAAGCCGTGGCGTGGCTACAGGCCGAACGTGGCTTGAATCCCGATCAGCCGGGCCGGATTGGGTTGGAATGATCGGGACTTGTACCAGGCAAGAACAGCCTGGGGGTTGCCGGAAGAAATCAGCCAGAAAACCGGAAAGTCGAAAAGGTTATGGTTGCCGGGCGGGTTGGTTATCCCGTGGCGTGATTCAGCCGGGCAGGTGATCCGGTTGAGGATCAGATGCAGCGAACCACCAAAGGACGGCAGCCGTTACATAGTGGCGCCGGGTTCATCCATGCAAGCCATGATTCAATGGACAGATCAGGCAGCCGTGGCAGTGGTTGAATCAGAGCTTGACGGGCTACTCGTTCAGCAGGAATGCGGGGACTTGATAGGCACGGTTGCAATGGGCAGCGCACAGGCGAAACCAGACACAGGACTTCATGGAAAACTAATGAATGCGAAAAGGGTCTTATGTTGTCTTGACTCAGATGATGCCGGGGGAAAAGCAGCGGTATTCTGGACACAGTACAAAACATTCAAACGATGGCCGCCTTTATCCGGGAACGATCCAGGGGAAATGTTTCAAGCCGGGGTATCAATCCGGGCGTGGGTTCAAGCGGGGTTGTCATGATTACATCAATTCAAGTTTATTCGGACGTGGGGCCGTGGGGAAATTGGGAACCGTTTATCAAGGCCGAAATGGAACGGGTTGGAATACCGTACAATAAAAGAAAAACATTAACAGTTATTCTTTCTCCGATAAGTATGAAACCAAAAAAGCGAAAGGAACGCAAATGGAAAAGTTAACAATCGAGCAAAGAAATGAGATTGCAAGACGAGCCAGGACAGCAGGGGATTTGATGACAGAATTTGATTTTGAACGGATGCCGGTTGCCTTGCTAAACAGCGATTCTCTTGATTGGTTGGATGAATCAGACATGCGGGAAAAATGGGCCAGATTGCTTGAGTCAAAGAACGTTACATTGACACAATTCAATGATTATGCGCGGGTTGCCGTTCAGCATGGACTGATGGTTTTAGATGGAAAGAACACCGCGAGCATTGGCGGATGCCAGGAACTTTTGAAACCGATTGATTTTGAGGAACGAGTTAAACACTTTATGTAGCCGGTTAAACAATCAAGCACGGGCAAGCAACAGCACCGAGAACAGACACAACAGGCCATGTTTGCATAGCCGGGGGTGATTCTTCCAGAATGCACGACCTGACAACCAGGTCGGCTATTTTAGTGTAGCAACCGCAATATTGATGAATTTGGTTAACCACATCAAAGACAGATGTTAACGCGAAAAGATGAATGATTACAAGTGGGTACGGGTCGGGTAAAATGTCCAGGGCCTATACCCAGTTAACCAGTTGGATTCCTTGACGTATGTGAAACTAAGTTTTTCCTTTAAAAAAAGAGGTTCATTTATGAAACCAAAAGCACCAGGGCATTTATCCAAAGAAGCAAAATCACTATGGCAGCAGTTAACCGATGAATACGGAATTTCTGATTCCGCCGGGTTGGCAATTCTGAAAACCGGGCTTGAAGCCTATGACCGGGCCGGAAGCGCACGGCAGCAAATTGATTCTGAAGGACTGAGCATTTTTGACAAATTCGGGCAGCAGAAGGCACACCCATTGATTCCGGTTGAAAGGGATTCACGGGCCGCCTTTCTATCAGCCATGAAGCAGTTAAATTTTGACGTTGAACCGCTCAGGGACAAACCAGGCCGGTCGCCAGGCCGATAAGGGGGAAAATTATGCCGACAAACAGATCAAGGGTAACCAGAAGCCGTAAAGCCAGCACACCGATTGATGAATCAATCCGGCATTATCTTTTAACGGGCAAGGAACCGGGCCGGGGACAGGCAGCATGGGAAATGTATGTTGATCGGCTGTTTGACGATGCACACGAGGCTAAGGACGCATGGACTGAACACCGGGCCGCACTCATGGCCGATTGGAAAAATCAGAATAAACGGGGAAAACCCTGGGCCGAACGCGAGTTCAGCCAAAAAACCAAATGGAAAAAAAGTGATGCCGACGAACAGAAAGAGACGAACACGGGCGATAGTAAAACAAAATACAGCCATTACACTGGCTGTATATCAATTTCTCACAACAGGAACATCTGATTCTTTTGAAACTTTTGAAATGGCAGTTGAGCCACCCTGGGCGCTTCACAAGGATTTTATACTTGCATCTTGGATCAAAAAAACACCATGCACCAGGCCATGGGCATGGTGGGAAGTTGATGCACCAGAACAATGTCAAAAAATAAGCGGAACCGGAACACGGCTTCATGAGAGAATGAAGATATATTATAGAGACATGAAAAACAGGTACGGCGTTGAAGTTGAGAGAGATGTTTTTGATCCTAACGATCCGCCGATTTATGAAAGCCAGGCCGCTTTTCTGGAACGGCACGGACTTTTGACGGCAGCCGAACGGGCCTACTTGAAAAAACACCCGGAATTGATGACGCCGGAAACAGAAACGATTGATTGAAGCCGGATGAACCTTTCCCTTTGTCTTGCAGTGGGAGAATGGCGTAGCAAGAGCAAACACAGGCAGTTGTTCTGAAATTGGCAATGCAAAGTTTTGGAAGGCTTTTCGGGCAGAACGTCACAGAGCGCACCACAGGCCGCTTACGATGAAATAACCCGTTTCCATTTGTTCTGGAATTTGGGTTTCCTTATTCCTCCAAAGAAAACCGGCTTGTCCATGTCCAAACAAACAAGGCTATCAACGTAAAGAAGATCAGTATGGGTTTACCTATTTATCCGTATTTATATGTTTGTCAGTGAATTGACACACAGGACCGTCTCAATCTGGCCTCATATGACTTTCGGTTTCTTCTTGAGAAGCAAAGCGACAACTATCTCTTTATTAATGGCAGAGTTAAAGGCGGAAAACCCGCTCGTATGATCATGTTTTGAACAAATTCTCGATAATATGGCCACGTGTTTTTGTCTACATTTATTTCATTGTAAATCTTCATAAAATCATCAGTTAAAGGCTGTTCGGATGACAATATGACTCTAAAAGCGCATGTCACCTTTATTGCGAAGTCCTTTTTTTTTGCCATAGTTGCGGTAAGATCGTAAGATGATGTTATGACGGCTGAATTATCTTCCTCAATAGTGTAATTAGCTTTATGTTGGACCTCCACCTTCAAATTGTTGCCGAGATTATTACGATTAGTCTTAACAGAACAGCAATCAAGAGATATTTCTTCTAAATCGACCTGTCTTAAAAAATTCCTATAATCAGACGGGGCCATTGGATATTTTTCTATATCTTTAGCCAATTTTCCTCCTATTAGGCCGCTTCAGGATATTCGTCTGCACGCAATGTTTTATCAAAATGTTTCCCTGTCTGTTGTATCTGACTAGAATTATAGGATAAAACACCACCGAGTTGACTTAACAACTGAATTTCATTGTGTATCTCGTTTAAGCTTGAATTAAATCGATCAGTTTGAAAATTCATTGTAAGCAGAGTGCAAACGTAATGATTAAGGCTAACTCCGTTTTTCTGGGCGTTTTGAGCCAGTTCTCGGTGTAAATATCTGGGTATTCTTAGCACAAATCTACCGCTATAATCTTCATTCTCAATTTCAGGCTCCGGGATCTCAAGCCCTTCAACAAGGTATTGCTGAAAACGCTCTTTCTGGTTTTGTTCAAGATCGGCAAGAGCATTTTCTTTTGTGTCGCCATCACCTACAATGCCCAATATTCCGAACTGTGGTAGTCTAGCTAAATACCCACCACCTTCAGCTTCAGATATTTGAACAATCTCTATTTTGTATGGCAACCCCAAGAAATAGTTCAGATCCTTTTTCATGTTTTGCCTCATTGAGCTTTTTAAGCCCTTCTAACAGGTTAGCAGCGTTAAAAAGCTTCTTAATATAAATTCCCTTTACTTTTTGCCCACCTTTAACCGGTATGGTGAGCTCCCCGTATGGCTGATAATCTGGGGAAACCTTTAGCTTATCGCAGCGAATAACAATATGGGACGAACCTTTTTGGTCCCACATACCAGGGAAATAAGCATTTAAAAAGGTAATGATATCTTGTTTGCGGGCCTCAGCAGGAACGTTTTTGCCCCATTCATCAAAAAGCTTTTTAGCTTTCCCCATTTTTCCCCTATATTGATATTATATATAGTATCTGATTTTTGAGAAATCAAGACATTTTAAGATTATTTATTCACATCTCAGATTATGCCCTGCCAGAAAATTTCTTAAAAATATAATTACTTCACTATAAACACGACAGACATCTGTCAACACAATTATTTTAAATTGATTGCTATAGAATGTTTTTTTGTTTGTGGAACTATGGATAGTCGCACCAGGGTTGCAAGGTGAAGCGTTTAGGGCCGGGGCCTTATGATGACATGGGCCAAAAATGAACGGACACGAACTGCCGCAGGACAAAGAAGGATTGTTTCTTGTCTTGTTCTTTGTCGAGCTATCCAGGGCCACCACCAGGCGCCGGAATCTTTCTGATGGTTCAGCATGGTTCAGGGCCGAAACGGGCAGCACGGGGCTATGAGCGAGCCGGGGATTTAAGCTATTCAAATTAGATAACTTAAAGGGTTTCGGATGAATACACTTGAATCGAAATTAAGGGGTGAAAAAGTTATCCCCATAATTACGGACTTTTCACTTTTAAAAAGACGAAAGTCCGTAATGACAATATTCAAAACTTCTGATTTTAAAAAGCTGAACTTCTGGATTTGAAATCGTGGAGTTTATCCGCTGTGATGAAAAATAATTCTTGATAATCCATCTGCCGTCTTTGAGTTGGTGGACTGACATTAATAAGGCCAATCTACCAATGGCGGTTCTTTTTCAACTTTAAATCGTATGGTTTGGTTATTTGCATCAAGTACCTTAATAACCCAACCCTGAAAAACAATAATATCTGAAGTACTTAAATCGTATTGAACTTGCTGGGTGAACGCTGGCCTTGGACTGCCCTGGGAGAGACCTGCTGATGTAACCCTGAAATTATGTTCTCGATAGGTTATATTGAGCACATTCCCTGCCCTTCCCGAATAAATCAACTCCATTTCAACAATTGGAATATATTCTTTATCGTTCTGCGTTTCAGGGCCACGGATATATGCTCGCTCAAAACATCCAGTTTGCACCATTCCTGAACCAACCGAGATGGTTTTTTCTTCTTCAAGATTATAAGTTGTGCGTCTTGTGCATTGTGACACCCACCTTCCTCCGCACGAAGCCAATAACGGAAGCAATAAAAAGAGAATCAATATTTTTCGCATTGTTTTTCCTTTCATCAATAATACCATTCATCAAGAACTGGACCCCCGATAACTTTAAATCGTATTTTTTGATTGTCAGCTTCAAGTACCTGGAGCGCCCAGCCCTGAAATGTGATTATGTCG
>Ga0268284_1001150_pt1 | contig 14561 bp, 15 predicted proteins | sample saktaG_14_FD_190137 | JGI IMG/M metagenome (GOLD analysis project Ga0268284, IMG submission 190137) | Saline water microbial communities from Sakinaw Lake, British Columbia, Canada - sak_2013_06_06_40m | ecosystem: Environmental > Aquatic > Non-marine Saline and Alkaline > Saline ... | reverse complement strand
AATATAAGTTCTGTAATATAGGAGACGGGCAATGAAAAAGGTATTTGTTCTAATTGCGTTGCTGTTGATAACTATCGCAGGGTGCATTAATGTTACACAGCTACCGCCTGCTCCAGTAGTCACACTGCCGGCAGTAGTGGCATTCAGCGCCAGTCCTGCTACGATGAAGGCTGGTGAGTCAGCAACGCTGCTTTGGAACGTTACCGGGGCGACGTCTGTAACCATAGACCAGGGTGTAGGTAAGGTCGATGCGGCCGGTACCAGGGCCATGACACCAACTAAAACCACGACTTATACTTTGACTGCGACAAATTCCGCTGGAACGGCCACTCAACCCGTGACTCTGACCGTTTCGGGGATCAGCATAATGCCCGGATTGGAAAAGAGAGTACTTCCTCCTATTACGCTTCTTACAGAAACTGTCTTTGACTTTATAAATGAGGCTCCCAACGCCGCGTGGCGTGATTCAAAGGGTGCCGTGGCCTTCGGGTATCAAAAACAAGTTGCGGTCCGAGAGGACCAGTTGTTTGGCGATGGCGTGAAATATCCCAAGACATTACGGTTTGTCTGCGCACAATACCCTGACTTCATCGAAGGAACCTATCCGGAGATGAAAATTCCGGCAAACGCCCATTTCATAGCTAAAGTAAGCGCTCCCACGGGGGTAGAAACCAAGGTGGGCAGGGATTTCTGTATTAGTTTTACCGAGACTTCATCCAGTTTTGTAACCACTTTGCTGTGTAAAAACGTGCTGCCTGCTGAAAGTGTTTACTCCTTTGATATAAACCTGGCGGGCATTGCGGGCAAAACTGGAAAGGTTTCCCTGCGTGCCGCGACCGGTTCTGGGTCTTATACAGAACTATACGTTATGTGGATTGATACCAGGATAATACGTTAGGTTTAGGCTACGGTACCCACTTATACCCCAACGACTGCGCTTTCTTGTAATCAGCATCAGCCTTGTCCCAGGCGCCTTTTTTGTTATACGCGTTGCCGCGGTTTCTGTACGCCACGGCCAGTTTGGGGTCTATTTCAACCGCCTTGCTGCAATCGGCAATGGCTTTGTCGTAGTCACCTTTAAGAAAATGGGCGCGCGAACGGTCGCTTAGCGATACGGCATCTTCCGGGTTTAACGTTATGGCTGTAGTGTAATCAGTGATGGCTTTATCGAGTTCTTCCTTTGCCGTATAGGCAAGGCCGCGGTTGATGTATGTCGGGGCAAACCCCGGGTCCAATTCTATGGCCTTCGAGAAATCAGCAATGGCTTTATCGTAGTCCTTTTTTTGATAATAGGCGGAGCCGCGGTTGATATATATGCCGTCAACCCTGGGGTCCAACTGTATGGCCCTGGATAAATCAGCTATGGCCCGGTCGTAGTCCTTTTTCTTGTAATAGGTATCCCCACGGTAAATGTACACCACGGCAATCTCCGGGTCCAATTGTATGGCCCTGCTGAAATCAGCCACGGCCTTTTCGTAGTCACCCTGGCCATCATATGCAAGCCCGCGGCCGGTGTAAGCGCCGGCATCTTTGGGGTTTGCATATATAGCCCCGGAGAATTCAGAAATAGCTCTGGAGTTGTCAGCCGACATCACAACCCCCCTAATAGTTTATTTGTCATCCGGTCTATCCTGCCCTCTGTGACCAATACTTTGCTCCGTCCTTACATAATAGCAATTAGCGGCTGTACATGCTACTGCACGGGCATAGTACCCGATTATTTGAGATTGTGCCAATTTGCCATTTTTTGCCCGGCTGATGTAAGATTTACTGCACTTTAAAAAATTGATAATTTTAGTATAATAGGGGTGTAGCTCAGTCTGGTAGAGCAGCGGTCTCCAAAACCGCGTGTCGTGGGTTCGAATCCTGCCACCCCTGCCATGCCGAGGTGGTGGAACCTGGTAGACACGCCATCTTGAGGGGGTGGTGGGCGCAAGCCCGTAGGAGTTCAAATCTCCTCCTCGGCACCAATTTGAATATTATCTAAAGTGGAGCGAGCGGAAGTAATTCAGTGGTAGAATGCCTCCTTGCCAAGGAGGATGTCGCGGGTTCGAGCCCCGTCTTCCGCTCCATTTTTATGCCTGTGGCGGCGTAGCCAAGTGGTTAAGGCGGGGGTCTGCAAAACCCCTATGCAGCGGTTCGAATCCGCTCGCCGCCTCCACGAAAATGCCGAGGTGGCGGAATGGCAGACGCGGCGGACTTAAAATCCGCTTCCCTCACGGGAGTGTGGGTTCAAGTCCCTCCCTCGGCATTAACCCCCTTTCAGTCAAAAAGTGTTAACAGGATTAGCTACGATTTTGACCATTGTTCATCTTGCGCCAAATATCTTACAATATCTATCGTAGGGTAGTCATATCCACTTCAGGGTAAATATAGAGGTTTATATGGATTGGCAATTTATTATTCTAGTGGGGACAATAGCATTTGTGATTCTGTTTATACTCACTGGGATAATAGTGTCTATTGTTCTATTTGCAGTTATGGGTTCTGCAAATAAATAGAAATGGGCAGACTAAAAGGCCCCAGAAAAAGAAAACACTGATTAATCATTGACGGGCAGGTACGGTGTCAGGCAAGGCGGATATTGCTGTCCTTTCCGGTTTGCTTGAGGAACCTCATATACATCCTGGTGCGCAGTTCGTTCCTCTGCCTGTAGGGCGTAACGAATTTGCCTTTCAACCAGATCCTGCCTTCTTCCACGTGTATCAGGACGCGCCGGTTGCTTTCGGCTTCATGCAAAAACGCCGGGTAATTCTCCCGGAACACTTCCTTGGACTGGGCCAGGTACTCCTCATCCTCGGAATTGATAATCTCTTCAAGCAGCCCGGCCGCCCGGACGATATCGCTGTCCGAGGATACAGGGATGCGTATCTCATCGAATATATAGTCACACTGCGTCATCTTGCAGTTCTTCTCGTAACCCTTGGAGAAATTCAAGACTGGCTGGTCAAGTAAAACCAGGTTGGGGATATGCAGTATCTTGCCGGTGAGCTCGCCTCCCAGCTTCTCGTCTTCACCTACTTCATCAAGTGTGAGATAGAAAAGGCCGATGTGCCTGACATCCCCTTTGTAGCTGCCGATGCGTATGCGGTCGCCTACATGCAGCATGTTGGAAAACACGATTACGAAGTAGCCGAAATAGCTGGCCACGTATTTTTGCAGGGCCAGCGCCATCCCGATGGCTATAATGGAGATGTAAATGGCCAGGTTGCTGTAAAGGGCAACGGCAATCAGGATAGCTATAACGATGAAAGCAATCACGAGGGCGAGTATGCGAGTCTTCATGTCAGGTGAATAAAATCAGGCAGTAGGCATAATTCTGAGGATGCCTGTTGCGTTGTCAACCGAAACATAATAATCACCAGGGGCCCCGCTGACAGTCATAAAAGTTATCTCCTGGCTGTGGCCTGCTTCAAGGGTAATCTCATTTATGGCCTCAAGCCTGCCGTTAATCTTGAATTCAGCCCTGTGCTGGATCCTGTCCTGCCCGGAATTGACCACGGTTGCAAGGACACCTATGGAGCTGCCCGGATAGGCCTTATCCGGCAGAATGTGCAGATTTGATACGCTGGTAGTATCAGGCGGCAGCACTGGGGCAACGGCCTCAGCAGGTTGGACTGGCTGCGCCGTCGGGGTCCACATCAGGTGGCCGGGAACATTGTGGGTATGCTCTTTCCCCCCCTGGAATCTCGAAGCAAGCAAAGATACCAGGCTGGTGGATTCAGGGATCGAGACTTCGGCCGAGTGCTGAGAACTTATTAGCGAATTCAGGTGGGCGATATCCGCCTCCAGGGCGGCGGCTTTTTTCTGCGGGCCTTTGCTGAGGCGCAGGTAGGCGGCTGATGGGATCTGGCCGACTTTGAAACGCGCATCCAGGGTGGCCAGTTCCTGCTTAAATACTCCAAGCTGGCGCGATTTCAGGGCCAGTCTCTTGTTCAACTCCTGTTTTATGCCCTCGATCTTTATTTGGGAATGCTGAAGGTTGACTGAATACTCCGCCTTAAGGCCATTGTAGGCCGCATCGTTTATCGCCTTATCGGAGTAGAGTTGCGCAAGGTTATTTAGGAATAGTTCCGCCTTCTCTTTATTTACGAATGCTGCCTGCAGGTTGTTTTCCATAGCTTAATTGAAGTGCCTCATTATCAGGTTATTGCCTGCCATCTTTGCACTAAGTATAGCTCTTATTCTTTTTGGCAACTATATTTCGGACCGCGGCGGCGATGCCGGAAGCAGTCAACCCGTTCATCTCAAGCAGTTCGTCAGGCTTGCCGGAATGGCAATAGGTATCGTCGATGCCTATGGAAACAAGAGGGACAGGCATGTTCTCTGATAATACCCGGGCAACAATGCTTCCCAAACCACCGTGCAGCAGGTGCTCTTCGGCGGTGACTACCGCCCCGGTATCAACAGCCGCCGCAATAATAGCCTGTTTGTCGATGGGCTTAATTGTGGACATATTCAGTACGCGGCAATGCACGCCTGAAAGCTTCAGCGAATTCGCGGCTTCCAGGGATTTCGATACCATGATCCCGGTGGCCATTATGGTCGCGTCACGTCCTTCAGCCAGTACATCAGCTTTGCCCAATTTGAATTTGCACCCGCCGGTATAAATGACAGGTGTTTTGGAACGTCCCAGCCGCACGTAAAAAGGCCCATTGACGGCTATCGCCGCTTTTATGGCCTCAACTGTCTCTATGGCATCCGACGGTGCAATAACCGTGAAATTTGGCAGTGAGCAGTACAAAGCAAGGTCTTCAATGGCCTGGTGCGATGAGCCGTCTTCGCCCACTGTAATGCCGCCATGCGTGGCCACAATTTTGACGTTTGCCGCCGGTTGTGCCACGGACATGCGGACCTGGTCAAAACACCTGCTCGACGCGAAAACAGCGAACGTGCTGGCGAAAGGTATCTTCCCGCAGGATGCCAGACCGGCCGCGATGCTTATCATGTTCTGCTCGGCCAACCCGCACTGGAAAAACCGCTCCGGGAACGCCCGGGCAAAATATTTTGTCATCACCGACCGCGATAAATCGGCGTCCAGCACCATAATGCGAGGATCCTCCCCGGCAAGGTCCGCCAGCACTCTGCCGTAAGCATCACGTGTAGTAAGTTCAGTGTAATCGGTCATGACAGTTCTCTCAGCGCTATTTCAGTTTCAGACTTATCAGGCGCCTTGCCGTGCCAATCGACGTTGTTTTCCATGAAACTTACGCCTTTGCCCTTGATTGTGTGAGCTATTATTACTGTGGGCCTCCCCTTGACTGTCCCGGCCCGCTGTATCGCGCTAATGATTTGCTGCATATCATGGCCGTTTATCTCGATGACTTCCCACTTGAAGGCCGCCCACTTGGCCATGAAGGGCTCCAGGTCCATAATGTCCCTGGTGAAGCCGTCAAGCTGCAGGGCATTGAAATCAACGATCGCTGTGAGGTTGTCTAATTTATAATTGGGAGCAAACATGGCCGCTTCCCAAACCTGCCCTTCATCACATTCGCCATCGCCCAGCAGTACATATGTATGGTAGTCCCGGTTATCAAGCCGGGCCGCCAAAGCCATACCAATGCCGATGGATAGCCCCTGGCCCAGCGAACCGGCGGAAACGTCGACTCCCGGTGTGAGCAGGCTGTCGGTATGCCCTTGCAGGCAGGTGCCTGTTTTTCTCAGTGTAGTCAGCCATTCAAGAGGGAAATAGCCGCATTCGGCCAGCGCGGCGTAAAGGACCGGGGCGGCATGGCCCTTGCTGAGTATGAAGCGGTCGCGGTCAGGCCAGTGCGGGTTGGTGGCATCATGTTTCAGGATATCGAAATACAGGGCGGTAACGATGTCCGCCGCTGAAAGTGAACCGCCCGGGTGGCCGCTGCCGGCGGTGGAGATCATGTCAATGACATGCCGGCGCAGCTTACGGGCGATACCCTCAAGTTCATTGATATTGTATTTCACCATATGAAGCAACTCTTGTTTGCGCCGGTCAACCCGGCGCGTTCGTTAGATCGGCAGACCTGATGTTGATGGGGAGTATTATAGGATACTGTAGCTCAATGTGTCCATTTCGATTGGCTGCGCCGGAGCTATATGGTATTGCCGCCTGTTGTAAACTGCCGGAACCGTGAATTATAATGCTGAATATGATAATCGACTCCCACACCCATGTTTTCAGTCCGCACGTTGTAGAAAAGCGCGAGGAATACTGCTCGTCAGATGCCTGCTTCGGGTCATTGTATTCCAACCCTGCCGCAAGAATTAATCCGGCCGATGATTTAATCCGCTGCATGGATGAAAACGGCATCGCAAAATCTATAATACAAAATATTGGCTGGGTCAGCCATGATGCCTGTGTACGCAGCAATGACTATATACTGGAGTCTGTATCTAAATACGCTGACAGGCTGATAGGATTCTGTGCGGTCCAACCGTTGGAGCCGGAACAGGCGCTAAATGAAATCGTCAGGTGCGGCAAAGGGGGCGCCAAAGGCATCGGTGAGCTGAGGCCGGATATCCAGGGTTTTGACCTTTGTAACTCAATTTTGATGAAACCACTTATGCAGGAGATAGCCAACCAGGGCATGGCGGTTTGCCTGCATGCCTCAGAACCCGTCGGGCATAGCTATGCGGGCAAGGGAGATGTGACACCTCGTGTCCTGTTCGATTTTATCAGCGGTTTTAAGGAAACAACGGTCATCCTCGCCCATTTCGGGGGAGGGTTGATGTTTTATGAATTGATGCCCGAGGTCAAAGATGTTTTAACTAATACCTATTACGACACGGCGGCGGCTCCCTTTCTCTATAAGCCTGCTATATATAAGGCGGCAATAGGGATGGCTGGGCCGCAGAAAATGCTTTTTGGCAGCGACTGGCCGTTGCTCAAGCCGCAGCGGGCCATGGAACATATCAAAGCGGCAGGCCTTAACCAGGCGGAACTTAACGCTACGCTTGGCGAAAACGCACAGCGTCTGTTTTACCCGGAGCAGAGCAGGATTTCTCATGGCAGATGAAATTATCAGGTCCTTCATAGCTGTCGAGTTGCCCGGTGAACTGGTTAAACAGTTAAAGGATTTTCAGGCGGGACTGAAATCGCAGAATGTGCACCTGGCAAAATGGGTGGAACCAGGGTCTATGCACCTGACTCTTAAATTCCTCGGAGATGTCGAGGTGAAGGGCCTGGTGGCGGTAAAGGATGAAACCACTATCGCAGTTGCTTCGTCACGGCGCTTTCACCTTGTTACCGGCCGGACGGGTTTCTTCCCGGACCATAGGAGGCCCCGCGTTTTCTGGCTGGGTTTAGAAGGTGATTTAGATGCCCTGGTTACCTTGCATGAGTCTATTGACGCGGCGATGTCAAAGTTGAGATATGCACGTGAAAACCGTCCGTTTACCGCGCACCTTACGCTGGCCAGGTTAAGAGAGGAGTTAAGCATTAGTGACAGGATGGATTTTGCCCGCATGGCGCAGGCAAAGGCTTTTGAGCCACCCTGTGAGATAGATGTCAAATCAGTGGCGCTGATGCGCAGCCGGTTGACGCCACAGGGGGCTATCTATACCCGCCTGGCGGAATTCGGATTGCCGGATTCCTGAAATATTTACAAATACGGTTAATGGCCTGCTGCTATTAAATTTGCCATCGGATTCCGGTTAATGCTATACTTTGTCCATTCTTGGAGGAGGTGGAATAAATAGTGGAAGACTATTCATTTCCAAAATGTCTAAAATGCAAAGTTGGCGATTTAGTTCCGCTGTCCGATTTCGGCAGCCAGGGGGCGGCGATACATTATAAAGCCTGGGTTTGCACAAATCCTGAATGCGGGTTCAACTTGAAAATCCGGAATGGAGATATCTACCTGAATGAACCTATTTTCAGCGGCGCCAGCCATACACTGCGCCAGCACTAAGCAAAAAAATAGGCCTTAGTACCAATTAGAAGGTATGGACAGGTTGTTTTGACCATACGGTTGAAACAGCTCCAGCGTGAAGTCATCGACTTGTTCTTTCCGCGCTCCTGTGTGGGTTGCGGTAGGGTTGGTGACTTCATTTGTTTGAGGTGCTCTAAAAAACTCTCGCGTTTGCTCCCGCCTATCTGCCAGAGGTGCGGCAAGCCGGAATCGAGCGGTATGTATTGCAGAGGATGCTGGGGTACACATAACCACATCAATATGATACGCTCGGTGTTTGTGTTTGAAGGCATCATACGCAAGGCAGTACTTGAGTTTAAATACCGCAATCTGCGCTCAATTGCCGGGTGTCTCTCGCAATATATGGCCGGCTATTTCGTTGAGCATGAGTTGGCAGGGGATGTTTTGGTGCCTGTACCTATGCATGAGAAAAGGTTGAATAGAAGAGGCTATAACCAGTCTGAGTTATTAGCAAGACAGGTATCCGAAATGATATCGGTGCCTGTGAGGGTGGACTTGGTTAAGAGAGTGAGAGATAATAAACCGCAGGTGAGAACAACCAGCGCTGAAGAGCGCTGGAGCAATATGAGAGATGCTTTCACCTGCGTCTCCAATGAGGTCAGCGGAAAGGATATTATTATTATAGATGACGTTTGTACCTCGGGAGCTACACTGGAAGCATGCGCCGCAGCAGTAAAGTCAAAGGGCGCGAATAAAATATCAGGCTTTACCCTGGCCCGCGAAATCTATATGAGGAGTTGATGAATTGGATATAAAAATATCAGCCAAGAACTTAACAATTGATGAGGATATCCGTGGTTATGCGGAGAAAAAGATCACTAAATTAACCAGGTACCTTACTAATATCACCATGATGCACATGGAATTGTCGGAGGAAAAATCGAAATCAAGGGTAAGTTCGTACGTTGTCCAGGTAACGCTGAATATCAACGGATTTTTGCTGCGGGGCGTGCAAAAAGACGATAATTTGAAATCTGCGATTGACGCCGTCGCCGATGTCATGGAGCGCCTGATAGAAAAATATAAGAAACGCTACGCCGTAAATAAAAGTAAGGTGCATGAATCTATAAGGACCGCTAAGGAAGAGGCCGAGGTTGCCCCTGAAATCAGCAAACCTGTTATCAGGAGGAAGAGATTCGCTTTGAAGCCGATGACCGCGGAACAGGCCATCGAGCAGATGGATTTTCTAAGCCACGATTTTTTTCTTTTCATTAACGATGGTGATAGTGCAATTAATGTCGTATACCGGCGCAAAGATGGCAATTACGGGTTGATACAGCCGGAAATCGGCTAAACGGCGCCGGCCAGGGAGTGTGAAAGATGATTGAACATTCGTACGCAGATGTTAACGGGGTTAATCTGCACTATGCGCATTGCGGTAAAGGCCCGCTCATCATTTTTCTGCACGGCTTTCCTGAATACTGGGACATGTGGAAGGAACAACTGGAGGAGTTTGGCAAAGACCACCTGGCCGTGGCGCCCGATATGCGAGGCTATAATTTATCCTCTAAACCGCAGGAGGTCAGCCAGTATAAACAAAGATACCTGATGGAAGATATCCGGCTGCTGGCAGAACACCTGGGATTTAAGAGATTTATACTGGCCGCCCATGATTGGGGTGGCGCGGTGGCCTGGACATTTGCCATGTTTTATCCGCAATGCCTGGAAAAGCTCATTATTGTGAATTCCCCCCACCCGGCAGCCTTCGAACGTGAGTTGAGGGATAACCCCGAACAGCGCAAGGCCAGCAACTATATGCTGCTCTTCCGTAGCCCTGTAGCTGAGAAAAGGTTATCTGATAATAATTATTTGTTTTTGTTAAATATGGCGTTCGGTGAAATTATTAAGAACGGGGTCTTAACCGGAGAAGATATCAAAGGATATATCAAGGCATGGTCACAGCCGGGGGCACTGACAGGCGGCCTTAATTATTACCGCGCTGCTAATGTGGAAGCACTGGAAAACCCGGTTGAGGCGGTGAAGAAACCGCTCCTCAGCGATATGCTGCCCAAAATAACCATATCTACACTGGTTATCTGGGGGGAGAAGGATACAGCCTTGTTGACAGGCTGTATTGATGGATTGGAGAATTATATTACGGATTGCACTATTAAGAGGATACCTGACGCGTCACACTGGATCGTGCGCGAAAAGCCGGGGTTAGTCAATCAATTGATCCGTGAGTTTCTGAAGTGACAACCGGGGAACCCGGTCCACTATTATATGCCGAGCACGGGACTTAGTTCATGCATAAGTCCCGCCGAATAGTCCACCTTAAGGTCGGGGACATCCATGCGCGTGACCTCCTCGCCTTTGCGGATTACCAATTGCACATTGTCCCTGCCAGGGTGCCTGCGCAATACCCCTAATATCTGCTGAAGCTGCGAAAGGTCCCTCTCCGAGTTGTCACTCTGCTTGATATTAATGACCAGCTTCCTGGGTACTGCCTGATTGATGTCGGCCACCGGCTTCCCGGACACTGCATGATTACCATTGGCGCCCGTTTGCCGCGTTGCACGGTTGCCTTCCATTGTATTTTCTGCTTTTTCAGCATCCGGTTCATACCTGCGTACCTTGAAGCAGTTTATATTAGCGCTGTCCTCCCTGACCTTAACGGTACCCTCGATCAACAGTATATTGCCATCCTTCCAGAGGTCCTCGGTTTGTGCGTAGACATCCGACCATACCGTCACTTCTATACTGCCGTTCAGGTCCTCAAAGGTGGCAATAGCGAACATGCGGTTGTTTTTGGTAGTGACATTGCGGACGGACGTTACCATCCCGGCTACCACGACTCCTTCGCCCGCCATTTCATTGTTTATCTCCCCACAAAGCACCGTCGCATGCTCGGACAGTTTTGAACCAAGAGCGGACAGGGGATGCTCGGAGAAATACACGCCGAGCAACTCCTTTTCCCAGGTGAGCTTTTCCTGAAGGGTCACGTCACAATCATCGATATTTAAAGACGGCAGGGGAACATCCACGTTCTGGCCGAATAGATCAAACATGCTGGATTGGCCGGATTGTTTCTGTTTCTGCTCGCGCTGTGATAAAGACATAATGCGCTCAAGTGCGGATAACAGGGCGCCACGCGGCCCGAAACTGTCAAATGCCCCTGCTTTGACGAGGCTCTCAATTACCTTTTTATTAACCAACCGCAAATCTACCCTGCGGCAGAAATCCTCGATGGATTTGAATTCGCCACCGTCCTGGCGCGGCGACAGCACAGGCCCAAGTGCTCCTGCACCCACATTCTTTATTGAAGCCATCCCAAAGCGGATAGAGTTGGCGCCGTCTCTCCTCTCGATTTTAAAATCGGCATAGCTGTGGTTGATGTCGGGTTTCAGTACATCCAGGCCCATGCGCCGGCACTCAGCGACCGCTGCTATAAGCTTATCGGCCTTATCAGAATACGTGTTGAGTAAAGCTACCATGTATTCGATGGGATAATTGGCTTTAAGATAAGCTGTCTCGTAGGCTATGCGGGCATAGCTCACACTGTGCGCCTTATTGAATGCATATCCGGCAAAAGGTTCTATCAGCCCGAATATGGCGTCTGCTTCGTTTACTGAATAACCTTTCAACCCGGCGCCATCAATGAAGCCCTGTTTCTCTTTTTTCATCACCTCGGCGATTTTTTTGCCCATGGCTTTGCGGATGATGTCCGCCCGGCCCAGGCTATAGCCGGCGAACCTCTGCACAATGAATAGCACCTGGTCCTGGTAAACTATAACTCCATAGGTATCTTCCAATATAGGGAGCAGGTCGGGATGGGGGTAGTGCACTGATTCAAGGCCGTGTTTGGCTTTGATAAATGTAGGAATGTGTTCCATGGGTCCGGGGCGGTAGAGCGCAACCATGGCCGCTATGTCAGTGAACTTGGTGGGCTTGAGTTCCTTGATATAACGCCGCATCCCGGAGCTTTCTAATTGAAAAATACCGGTGGTCTCTCCTGATGCCAGAAGCTCAAAGGTCTTGCGGTCATCCAGCGGTATACGGAGAAAGTCGATGGTTATACCCAGGCTTTCCTTTATTACTTCCTGAGCTTCTGCCAATAGCGTGAGGTTGGCCAGGCCGAGAAAATCAAGTTTCAAAAGGCCGAGTTTAGCCACATTATCCATGGAGAATTGGGTCATGGCGGAGTGCTGGCCGCTGTCTTTGCCGGCGCGCTGCAGGGGAAGATACTGTGTTAACGGTTCCCTGGATATCACCACCCCGGCGGCGTGTGTGCTGGAATGGCGGGCAATGCCCTCGAGTTTCCTGGCGGTGTCGATCAATTTGTGGATAATTTCGTCACCGGTGTACATATCCATCAGCTCTTTGACTTCGTGCAAGGCATCTTCCAGGTGGATATTCGGCCTCCCGGGAATTATCCTGGCTACCTGGTCAACTGCCCCGTAGTTCATGCCCAGGGCGCGGCCTACATCCCTGATAGCGGCCCGGGCGCCCAGTGTGCCAAAAGTGATTATCTGGGCCACATGATCAGCGCCATACCTTTGATTGGCATAGTTGATAACCTCATCCCGTCTGTTATCCTGGAAATCCAGGTCGATATCGGGCATCTCCTTGCGTTCGATATTCAAGAAGCGTTCAAATACCAGGTTATAGGTAAGCGGGTTGACATCTGTGATACCCAGGCAAAATAGGGCCAGGCTTGCGGCAGCGCTGCCCCTCACGCCGAAGAATATACCCTGTTCCCTTACAAAAGAAACCAGGTCATGCACCACCAGGAAATAATCCGCGAACTGAGTTTTCTCGATTACCTCGAGTTCATATTCCAGGCGCTTTTCAGTGGCGGCATCGGCATTCGGCAATCTCTCCTTCAAGCCGCGCCAGCAGAGCACAGATAAATGTGATTGCGAGGTTTTGCCGGGTGGTAATTCCACCTGGGGAAGATGCGGCTTGCCGAATTCAATTTCGAGATTGCAAAGATCAGTGATGGCTGAGGCGTTTTCGATAGCTTCAGGAATATCCGCGTATTGCTCCTGCATTTCCTGCGGGCTTTTAAGATAGAAGCAGTCCGCCGACATTTTAAGGCGCTTTTCATCGGTAACTGTGGTATTGGTGCCGATGCAAAGCAGCACGTCGTGTATATAGGCGTCATCTTTGTTGATGTAATGCACATCGTTGGTGGCGACAACGGGTATATTTTGTTCCCGGGCTAACTTTATTAAGCCTTCGTTGATTTTTTCAATATCGGGTATCGGGTGGCGTTGTATTTCAATGTAAAAATGAGGGAAATTTTCCCTGTACCAGTTAGCTGCCGCCGTGGCATCCTGCAGCCGGTTTTGCAAAATAAGCCGCCCGAGTTCACCCTGCGCGCAACCTGAGAGGACGACAAGTCCATCCTTATATTTACATAATAGCTGTTTATCTATGCGGGGTTTATAATAAAAACCTTCAAGGCTGGCATGCGTTGCTAATTGAATCAGGTTATTGTACCCCGTATGATTCATGGCAAGAAGAGTCAAATGGAAATTGGTTTTGTCTGCCGGGCCCTTGCTGAGATGGCCGTTGGAGGCGACATAGGCCTCGCAACCAATAATGGGCTTTATGCCGTTTTCCCTGGCTAATTTGTAAAAATCGATGACGCCGTACAGGTTGCCATGATCTGTAATGGCCAGGCTTTGCATGCCAAGCTCTTTAGCTCTGAGGATGAGAGGCATAAGCCTGCAGCATCCGTCGAGCAAGCTGTATTCGGTATGGACGTGGAGATGGGTAAACATAGGATATATCTGTGGCCTGGTATAGAATTATAACACAAGAAATTTTATCCGCATCACAGGCTGGCGCTATTAAACTGAGATTCAAAGGATGAGTATATGCATACTAAGTTAAGAGAATATTTCTTATATCCGGCTTTCATTTTGCTGGTGTTGGCCATTCCAATACTGATTGTCTCGGTGGCGGTAAATGTATATGCCGGTTCTGTGGATTTGTACACAGGCGGATTCGCCAGGTATCACATCTCCGCGGCTACAGGGATCGGCGATTCCCAATTGCAAGGCGTCGCCCGCGGCATGGTTGATTATTTTGGGGGAAAGGTTGATTCCCCGCAGGTGGAAGTCGATATCAGGGGAATAAAGAGGCCGGTATACAACCAGAAGGAGTTAATTCACCTGGAGGACGTGCGCAAGATAATCGATATATTCAAAATGCTGGAGATTCTTTCATTAATTATATTTTTGTCGGCAGGTTTATATATATATTTTAAACCCGGGGTGAACCGGCTATTGAGGGGCCTTCAAGCCGGGGCAGTGGTTAGCGTTGCCTTTCTGGGTTCTGTTATGCTATGGGCGCTAATAGATTTCAACAGCATATTTTATTTTTTTCACATTTTGAGTTTTTCCAATGACCTGTGGTTGCTGGACCCGGCAACAGACTACCTGATTATGATGTTTCCCGAAGGCTTTTTTTTTGACGCCGCTATCCTGATAGTCGCGACTATAATAGCTACAGCTATTGTAATATGGGTTGCTGCGTATGCGGCGAAAAAGGTCCTAAGGCGTGCTGAAAAACCCGGAAATGGAGTTGGAAGCTCTGTTTAATTGCTGCCGCAGGAAGAGCAGTTTGAAGAGCTGCAACTGCCGCATGAGCTTCCCCCGCCGCTGCTGGCGGGCATATGATTGAGCATGCTCAGGTCGTCCTTAGCGC
>Ga0268284_1001147_pt1 | contig 14619 bp, 16 predicted proteins | sample saktaG_14_FD_190137 | JGI IMG/M metagenome (GOLD analysis project Ga0268284, IMG submission 190137) | Saline water microbial communities from Sakinaw Lake, British Columbia, Canada - sak_2013_06_06_40m | ecosystem: Environmental > Aquatic > Non-marine Saline and Alkaline > Saline ... | reverse complement strand
CTAACCTGCGGGCTGAAGCCCGAGGTTTTACGGCTCTCGCATGGATTGGCGGTTTGCTGGGATGAGAAATTTCGCACTAAAGTGACGGGGTTTTCAACCCCGGTAAATTTTGCGAAATTTCCCATAAATAAGTCAAAGCATAACTTGAAGGCGATGCTCAGCTTCCATAGGAGCGGATTCTCAGACTGGTCAGCATCAGCAGCATTCTATTGCCTCTACCACGGTCTGCTTGCCATCATAGCAAAGGAAGGCTTTGAATCAAGAAACCAGAGCTGCACCTTTGCATTCATAGAAAGGATGATAGAAGAGGATAAACTCTCATTAAGAAAAGAGGAGCTTCTGGACATATATGACCAAGACGTCACCGATGACCTTGAGCACAGCAGCAGGATACTCGACATAAGGGAGAGCATGCAGTACTCTGTGAAGACATCACTCGAGGAGCAGGAATTCCGGGATCTGTTCACTAAAACCAAGAAGCTGTTTGACAAGATAATAAGAGAAGTTGAGAAAGAGGGTGAAATGGATTTTCATTAACTTTTGTTAATATGTATGAACTTGAGCTAACAGATTAATGGCACCGGCCAAAAGCTTTAAAAAAACAAAAGCTTTATATATTCAGAATATACATCTATATATGTGATGTATATATGGTTCAGGCGATGATAAATATTGATGAGAGCACAAACAGGGTTTTGAACATTGTCAAGGCCAAGTTCGGGCTTAAGGATAAGTCTGAGGCGATAAACCTGGTCGTGAGCGAGTACGAGCAGGTCTCTTTAGAGCCGGAACTCAGACCGGAATACCTGGAAAAACTAGACCGGATAAAGAAACAGAAAGGCATCAAATTCAAGAGCATAGACGATCTGAAAAGGCATATTGAAAATGCGTGATTTCGAAATAAAGCCTGAACTAGATGAAAAGCTTGTAAAGCTTTCTAAGAGAGACAAGAAATCATATCAGGCAGTAATGAATAAAATCAAAGAGATCCTGACATGCATTGATGTTGAGCATTACAAAAACCTAAGATATGATATGAAAGATTCGAAGCGAGCCCACATCGGCCATTTTGTTCTTGTTTTTAGTTATGACAAAGCAAAAGATTTTGTCTCGTTCGAGGATTACGACCATCACGACAACATATATCTGAGGAAGTGAGTCCATAAGTTTTATAAACTTCTGAGATTATTTATTCTCCATGAACAAGAAAGTCATCTTTAGCGTGCTCTCAGCCATATACGTCCTGGTGCTGCTCATCGGCGCCTTCAGCTCGAATGTTGGAGAGACTCTCTCGCAGCCCGGCTTTGACAAGATAGTGCACTTCTTCGGGTTCTTTGTACTATCGCTATTGCTATTCATCACTTTGAAGTTCTACAAGGTCAAGAACAACTACATCATCGCATTCACAGCTTCGCTGCTGATTGGCGTATTCATCGAGCTTGTGCAGCTGCTCATACCCAACAGGAGCTTCAGCTTTCTTGACATACTAGCAGACCTCCTAGGGATAATAATAGCTTTGGTGCTTGTATGGAGCTTTTCCAAGCGATGAAAAACCGAAGATGATAGATATTCTCTTTTTATATGATTCTCATTGCCGAAACCGAAAAACATATAAATTCCTATAAAAAGGAATGTTCATTCCTATAAATAGGAATAAACTCCCCTAAAAACAGGACGATTAGCATGCTGAACAAAGAATATGATATACTAAAGCCTTTTGTTGAGAGGCCCTGGGAAAAATTGACGTTCAAGCAGGTGAAGAAGGCTTCGAAAAAGAAATCAGTGAGCTTTGTCTTTGAATCATTGAAGAAATCTGTAAAGGAAGGCATCTTGACGGAAGAAAGAATAGGAAACGCCATACTCTACGCGCCCAACTTCAAATCAGGAAAAGCAATATCATCATTAGGATACATCCTTGAGCACATCGGCTGGTCTAAAAAGCAAATCCCTTACAATGACATGCAGGCAACGATCGACAAGATACCTTTCAAAAGCCACATAACTTTGATCACAGGCAGTTACGCCAAAGGGACCCAGAACCCCGAATCTGACATCGATGTCGTCGTCATAATAGAAGACTCCTGCGATCCAAAAAGAGTGTACGCTGAATTGAATCTGCACGCAGAGCTCAGCATGCCTAAAATCCACCTTTACGTATTCAGGAACTCTGAATTCTTACTGATGCTCAATAATGATAAGGCTAACTACGGAAAGGAAATAGTTAAAAACTGCCTGATATTAACACAAGGACAGACATACCTCAAGCTGATTGGAGAGGCGATAAAACATGGATTTGATGATAAGCGTCTATCTTAAAAGGGCTGAAAATGAATTCTTGACCGCTGAAAAGCTCAAGGAGATGAGCGAAAGCGATAAAGTCAGGGCATTCATGGAGATTCCGCAAGAGATGACTTTCTACAGCGCAGTCATCTCGCACGCCTATTATTCCATATTCTATTCGGCAAAAGCCATCTTATTAACAAAAAAGATCAAGACTTCCTCTCCAGAGGTCCATAGAAAGACATTCGACGCTTTCAAAGAGCAATTCGTCGACACAGGAATACTAGATGTAAAGCTGCTGGAGATTTACAAGAGGATGGTTGTGAGAGCAGATGAGCTTCTTGAGATATTTAGAGAGGAAAAACGAAAAAGAGGAGATTTCACATACAAGACAATCCCTCAGGCAAACCAGGCTCCAGCCGAGGATTCATTGAATAACTCAAAAACATTCTTATCAAACATAAAGAAAGTTATTGAGAAGAATAATCATTTGAGAGAATAACATGGAGCTTTTCCAAGCGATGATGCTCTGTTCATCTTATTCATATAGCTTTCGATTTTAATCGAAAGATTTATAAATCAAGATATATTATTATCGAAATATGAAGAAGACTGAGCAGGTATTCCGTGAGATACTCTACCAAGCGCTGGAGCATAAAAAACGAGTCCTGACGCAGGCAGGGCTATCTAAAGAATTAGGATTCTCCCTTAGCACCATCAACCTGGCGGTGAAAAAGCTTGAAAGGATGAATTCCATCAGCATAAGCGGTATGAATTTCAAGGTGATAGACCCGAAAAAGATATTATACCTCTGGGCTTCTGAAAGAAATCTTGAAAAAGACATAATATACCAGACGAGGGCAGATATGCCTGTGCGCGAGATCGAGAAGAGCATGCCAGAAATAACATACGCAGCCTATTCTGCCTATAAGCTTAAGTTCGAAGAAGCAGCCGCTGATTATTCTGAAGTGTATGTTTACTGTGATGAAAATGATTTGCAAGACATCAAGGAGCGGTTTCCTGAGCGCAATGGCCCGCCAAATCTTTTCATCCTAAAAAAAGATGATAATATGAGCCGCTACTCAGCCACAGGAACTTTGGCGCAGCTATTCGTTGACCTATGGAACCTAAGGCAATGGTACGCCGCAGATTTCCTCAAAGCATTAGAGGCTAAGATGGAGATGATGATATGAAAGAGTTCTGGAATTCCCTTCTCACAGAGAAAAGCTGGCTATGGCTGCAGGAGATAGTAAAGAAGTATGATTTCATACTTATAGGGGGATGGGCGGTTTACTTGCTCACAAAACAGCAGAAATCCAAGGATATAGACATAGTAGTGGATATAAGCGAGCTTGACAAGTTGAAGAAAGGGGGATTGATAAAGAATGACCGCTTGAAGAAATATGAGCTTAAAAAAGGGGAAATAGATGTAGATATATACGTGGCTTATTATTCTGAATTAGCCATCCCTGCAGAAGATATCAGCAAATACGTTATAAATGTTGAAGGATTCAAGATTCCAAGGCCTGAACTGATGGTAGTGCTAAAGCAAATGGCTTACACTAACAGGGAAGCATCTGTTAAAGGACAGAAAGACAGGATAGACATACTATCATTGGTGTTTTTCACAGATTTCAAAACTGAAGTGTACCAGCAGGTAATAGCCAAGTATAACCATCAAGGCTATCTTGCGCAGCTTAGGGAGATCATCAAGGAATTCAAGGATTACGATGCGCTAAACATGGCTCCGAGAGAGCTAAAGCTGAAAAAAGAATCAACGCTAAAAGAATTGGGATGAACCATCCTTACAAAATAGCAAAGTGATACATTTTTTGTATCACTTTTAGGTTAAAGTGTTACAATTTTTGCATCACTTTAGAAAAATAAACCTTTCTAATCAATTAGAACGAAATAACATAAATTATTCTAATGAGATAGAAAACTTTATAAACATCATTCTCTTCTCATAGCCATGGTCGATTTCAAATCTATTGTTAAAGAACAACGCGAAGAATTAGATAGAATAACGACTTGCGAAAATATTATTGATCGCGAAGCACTAATTGACGCTCGAAAATATCTGTCCAGACCAAATGTTCTAGTAATTACTGGCATTCGAAGATGCGGTAAGTCGATTTTTTCTTATCTGCTCGATAAAGAAAAAATATTTGCGTATATTAATTTTGATGACGAACGACTATCAAATATGCTTACTGAGGAGTTAGACTCACTTCTTAGTGCAATATACGAATTGTACGGTGAAATAGAGCATATCATTCTTGATGAAATACAGAACATTAAAGGATGGGAATTATTTGTCAATCGTTTACGAAGAACAAAAAAAGTCATAATTACAGGAAGCAATTCTAACCTATTATCAAGCGAATTGGCTACGCATTTAACAGGCAGGCATATTGATATTAAACTATTTCCGTTCTCATTTAAAGAATTCTTATTATATAAAAAATTCTCTTTATCTAATGCATATACTACTAAAGAAAAGGCAGAATTGCTTCAACTATTGGAAGAGTATATCACACTTGGCGGAATGCCTGAATCCTACAAGTTCGGCAATCAAATACTTGTAGGAATATATGAGGATATCATAACTAAAGATATATTACTTCGGCACGACATCACTAAAAATGTGGAATTTAAGAATTTAGCAAGATACCTCATAACAAATTCTGGAACCGAGATAAGTTACAGCAAAATTGGGGAAACACTTAATATTGGGCACGTGTCCACTGTTTCTAACTGGGCATCATATCTTGAGAATGCCTTCTTATTTTTTAAAGTGGAAAGGTTCGATTTTAAGCTCAAAAAACAGTATTTATCTAATAAGAAATTCTATTGCATAGATACAGGACTAATTAATAGCATAGGATTCAAATTTTCAGAAAACAAAGGCAGATTAATGGAGAATCTTGTAGCAATAGAATTACAACGAAGAAAAATCTCTGATAATATTGAAACATATTTTTGGAAGGACGCTGTAAATAAAGAAGTCGATTTCATAATAAAAAAAGACACCAAGATAAGAGAATTAATACAGGTAACTTATGCAAATTCAAAAATAGAAATAAAAGATCGTGAGATAGAATCATTACGGAAAGCAAGCAAAGAACTAAAATGCTCTAATACTACAATAATAACCTGGAATTACGAAGCAGAGATAGAAAACATACAATATATCCCCCTGTGGAAATGGCTCATAGAAAAACGATAAATGTATGGGTATATCCGGGATAGAGAATAAATTATGTTAAGCTGGCGTATATCCATGAAAACCAAAACAACAATTTTACTAATGCTGAAAAAATAAAGTGACGAGATGATGGAGCTTTTCCAAGCGATAATACTAGGAATTGTGCAAGGGATTACTGAGTGGCTTCCCATCTCTAGCTCAGGCCATCTGATGATACTGCATGAGCTCTTCGGTTTTGGCACAGACGTCGCCTTTGACGTGCTGCTGCACGTAGCCACGCTATTTGTCATCTTGATTGTCTTCTGGAAGGACATACTGGCCATCATCAAGTCATTGCTCTCCTGGAAATGGGATGAGAACACAAAATTGCTGTTGTTCATCGTCCTGGCATCTATTCCGACAGCTCTGTTCGGCTTCTTATTGCAGGACTGGCTCTTGGGACTCTTCACCAACATCATCCTATTGGGGGTTTTCTTTGTGATAAACGGGCTCATACTCCTGATGACCAAGTTCATCAATGAGCCGAAGAAAGCCCTTAACTGGTGGCAGTCACTAGTGATCGGCCTGGCCCAGGGGCTTTCTATCATCCCAAGCCTTTCCAGGAGCGGGCTTACCATATCAACAGGAATGTTTCTCGGGATAAAAAAGGAGAAGCTCATCAAGTTCTCATTTCTCATGGCAGTGCCGGCCATAATAGGAGCAGCAATACTTGAGCTTGGAAACCTGGTCATAAAAGATGTCGTGCCGATGATAGCAGGAACACTGGCATCGCTCGTCGTCGGCTACGTCTCGCTGCGATGGCTAATAAAACTGGTCGAGAACAGCAAGTTCTACGAGTTCGGCTATTACTGCATCATAATCGGGCTGATCATAATAGGGATTGTGGTATTCTGAGAATAGTTTAGTTCAACTTAATTTATCTTGACGGGCTTATTTCGGGCGCGCCTCAATAGCATAAGAATCCGACTATGGCGCGGTTTATGTGACATAGAAATACTTTCGTCATCATGTTTACCCACTAGTCGCACTGGACATGCGCGCGTAAGGCTTTTAAACTTCCAAGGATTATCCTGATGAGATGAAAATCAGAACACAGAAGAATAGTGTGCTTTGCCAACAAAGCATATGTCTGTCAACTGAGGCCGAAAAATATTTAAATCATTCAATATTAATGAATAATTATTCACTTTTATTGAAAATGATTCCTCTGAACACCAGCAAAATGATTATGCAACTGCTCAGGCATCCTCAAAAGCCGGGGCATAACATCAACCAATTAGCGAAAGAGCTGAGAATAAGCGTCGGAAGCTCATTCAAGGTGCTAAAGGAGCTCGAAAAGCATGAGATGGTGCTTCTCACGCGCCTCTCAAACGCATCATACTATAGGCTTAATTTATCTAACCCGCAGACAGAGGATATCTGCACATTCCTGCTCATAGAAGAGAAAAAAGGGTTGAAAGGGTATGCTAAAATATACTCTGATGAGCTGCAAGCATACAACAAAGCAGAGATGATAGTACTCTTCGGATCAGTCCTAAAAACAAAAGATTTCAACGATGTAGACGCATTATTCATAACTACCGGCGCAAAAGGCGTCTCAAAATTCTGCCTTGAAATATCCCAAGTGAGAAGCAAGCCAGTCATTCCATTAGTGATGAGAAAAGAAGAGCTCATAAGCGAGATCAAGGAAGGAAAAGAAGCCATCATGGACGTTGTCAAGAAAGGGATTGTTTTGCACGGCGAATCAGTATTTGTGGAGGTAATGAGGGATGCTTGGCAATAAGGCAAGGACTAACTGGTGCTTCAGGAAAGGATTGCTTAAATCAGTATCGCCTATCTTAAAGAAGTCCGATGAGCACATCCAGAAGGCAAAGCACAACCTTAAAGCGGCAGACTACAACATAAAGGGAGGATTCAGTGACTGGGCAATATCTCAGACGTATTACGCCACTTATCATGCCCTGCTTGCAGTACTCTACCGCTTCGGGCTAGAATCAACTAATCATGAATGCACTATAAGCGCAGTGGAAGGCCTGATAGGAACAGGAAAGCTGAAGATAGACAAGAAAGTAATCGCATTCATAAGGACTACTGAGCAGATGAAAGCAAAAGATGCCAAATCATTAAGGGAAGAATTCCAATACGGGACAAAGACCGAAGCGAGCAAGGCAATACTCGACGAGCTGCTAATGAACTCAAAGGGAATGATTGAAGAGATAGAAATAGCCCTGCAAGAGGAACGTTAGCGTTCTTGTTTCGGGCGCGCCATATTGCGCTGCTCATACTATGAAGGCGCGGTTGATATCCGAACAAATTCCTCTTTTAAAGCTCACTGGACAGACGCGCGTAAGGCTTTTAAACTCAATTATTCTTTCTGATGGCTTGTGCGATTGCATTCGCAGGGATTATGGAATGTAATTTGAGCCGTGTTTTGTTGCAAATCGCAATATTTTCCATTAAAAATGGAAATATTTATAAATAAGTATTATTATAGTGGAAATATGAACTTTTCGTTGACAGAGCTTCAAATAATCGAGAATATCGGCAAAGGCCTGGAAAAACCGAAAGAGCTAGCATTGGCCATAAAGAAAAGCCCTCAACAGACTAATCTATCACTAAATAATCTTAAAAATAAAGGCATAATCAACCGGAAAAAAGGCAGAGTTAATCTAGATCAGAAGACGCACGCAGCGCTTCTAGCAAAAGAGCTAATAGGGCATCCTAACCTAAAAGAAATATTGTCTGGGTCAGGGATAAGCGTATTATCATCATCACTTGAGCCATTGAGCGCCAACGAGATAGCAGACAGGACTGGACTAAAGAAATCTATCATATACAGGAAGATAAGGCAAGGGATCAACCTCAGCATATTAAGAAAAAAAGACAAGAAATATTCCATTAATGAGAAAATCTGGCCTGAGCTAAAAAAGCTGCTTATAGAACTAATCAATTATGAATCAACAATCGATTCAAGAATCCCATCTGACGGGATAATCTATTACAAGAGCGGTTCGGGAATAGTATTCTCCACAAGGCAGGACCGGGATGCTTCATTAACAGCATTTTCTAAATATGCTGATTTCGGGATAAGCATATTCTCAACAGCGAAGTATTATTATCTTCCTAAAAAGAAGCTTTCCTTAAAAGAAATATTCATGCACTCAATATACGTTGCTGATAAAAGCAGAGATTACAGGCAGCTGGTTTATGCCGCTTTATTTTACCTTAAGCATAAAAGCTCATTGAAAAGAATAGAGAACAGCACACTGGAAATACTAAAGAAGATCTTAAGAGGGGAGAAAATAGGAGGGTATCCCTCATTAGAAGATATAAAAGAGAAAGCAGAGCAATATAATTTAACAATAAGCGAGGAATGATGATGATAACCAGATTTGATGAAATCAAAGCCTTGTTTGAAGAGATAGGTTCCTCTGTTAAGAGAAGAACAAGCATCTACCTCATCGGAGGAGGAGTCCTCCTGATAAGAGGGATGAAAGCGTCAACAAAAGACATCGACCTAGTGGTTGATAGCAAAGAAGAGTTTGAAGACATGAATGAAGCATTGATAGGTATAGGATTCAAAACAAAAAAAGTGAGCCGCGTGTATGATCGCTTCGAACTGGCCAATCAGCTGATACGAGACGAATTCCAGGTTGACCTTTTCCATAAGAAAGTCTGCTCAAAATTCCAGTACTCTAAGAACATGATAATAAGATCAGAAAAAATATTTGATGCTGGAAAGCTCAGATTATTCTTGTGCTCTAACGAAGACATATTCCTGTTCAAGACAATGACTGAAAGGCAGGGGGACATATCAGACTGCATAGAGCTGATCAAATCAGGGCTTGATTGGAAGACAATACTCTCTGAGATGAAATACCAGATAAAGAACTGCGGAGAAGGCATCTGGGTGACTTGGATCGGGGAAAGACTGGATATATTAGAAGAAAGAGGGCTGAACATCCCGATTATGCGAGAGACAGACAAATTGAGAGTAAAATACCTAGATGAATTCGAGAAAAGAAGGAAAAAATGAATAAAAAAGTTTCACTTCTTCAATAGGAAGAATGCTAGCAACGCTCCTCCGAGCACAAGGAAGAATATCCCTGTAAAGAGAGGTGTGTTCTTGCCGACAGCTCCAGTCACTGCTCCTGTGATGCTGTTCTCTCCGAGCACCTTCTTCACTGCTCCGCTCTTGAATTCAGGCGCTGAATTGGTGCTGGCCAGAGGAGTCTCTCCTGAGCTCTCCTCGACAGGCTGCTCCACTGTGAAGCTGACTGATCCAACATTGTTCAGATTAGGCAATACCGGCATCTCGCAGCTCTGAGTCTCAGTCTTGGATGCGCTTCCAAGGGTGCAGGTTCTTTCCTGATTTCCATCAGCGCAAGCACTCCATTCTCCGCAAGTCCAGCTAGAGGTGTAGGATGAGCTTCCGCCTCCACCGCCGCCACTGCTTGACTTCCTAGCTATCGGAATGTAGTCGCAGACACAGTCATCAGCGCATATATCCTGGGTGTATGGGTCCTTGTCGTAGCAATCATTGTCATCTACGCACTGGGCTCCGCATCTTTGCATGTCGCAAGTGTGAGTTATGGTCTCATCACCCTCTGTGCACTTATCATTTGCTTCGTCGCAGACAGATATGAATTCAGTCCTGAAGTCCCATGTGAAGTGGAATCCGTCTGGGCTGTTGAAGCAGGTCTCGATCAATGATATGTTGAATCCTGTGCAGTCCTTGTCAGTCCCGCCGCAAACTCCTTCGGTGCAGACGTCGTTGTCCGAGCACCAGAGACCATCGTCACAGCTTGTGCCATTTAGCTTGTTTCTTGTGTTGCCTGTGTCGACCCACTGGGTACTTCCATTAGTGTAGACGCAATCAACTACAGTGCCTACGACGCAATCATAATCCCTGTTCTCCTGCTCTTTTCTCTCTTTCTCCTTGCAGATGGACGTCGTCAACCCACTCGGTGTTGCCGGTGTCGTACCAATCGTCAAGGCTGTTGCAGTCAAAGTTGCTTCCGCCGCTGCAAGAGCAGCTGGTGGAGAGATCGCATGTGCTTCCGAAATGCTTTATGCTTCCGTCGCAGTAGTCTGCGCAGTCAGCATTGTCGTCGCACGTGGCTCCGCAGCTGTCCTTCACACAGAGGTAGTTGAAATCATCGTAGTCGCATCCGCACTGAGCGTCGCAGTTGCCAAAGCCGTCCCTTGTGCCGAGCTTGTTGCCTAAGCATTCGTTTAAGGTCTGTGAACAATATGCGTTATTGCCTGTGCTTGGCAATTCGCAAGTCTCTCCGGTCTGGACTATTCCATCGCCGCAATAGTCGTTGGTGTCGTGCTTGCATGTGCAATTATTTAGGCAGGTGTCTGTGGTGTGAATGTTTCCGTCGTTGCAATCAGCATCTGCTGAGCAAGTAGCTCCGCATTGGTTCTTGACACATGAGTAGATGAAGTTGTCAGGTGTGCATCCGCAGCTCGCGTCGCAGTTACCAAACAAGTCTCTTACTCCAAGCTTAGTAGCATTACAAGTAGAGTTTGCTTGACCACAATAATTATTGTTGCTAGTGCTGGGCAATTCACAAGTCTCTCCTGCCTGAACTACACTATCACCACAATAAGGTAAAGAATCATGCTTACAGCTACAATCACCGAGGCAGGTATCAATAGTATGGATGTTCTGGTCGTCGCAGTCATCGTTGCTGTCGCAGATGGCTCCGCACACTCCAGGCACACACTTCTGTGTAGGAGTGGCTCCACAGTTGACGCTGCAGTCTGTGCATTCGCAGCTAGCGAATAAGCAGCTCCTTGCGCACGAATCAGATACAGTCTTGCTGTCCATCACATTATTGTTGTTGTAATCAGCGAGCTTCAGAGCGACACAATAATCATTGTAAGTCTCTGAGCAAGTGTTAGGCGCACACAGATTTGTATCGTCGCACTCAGCCTGGCATTTCAGGACGCTGCACTCGTGGTATATAGTGCTTATCCCTGTGGTGCATTGGTCTTGGACCTCGTTGCACGTTGAAGTGAAAGCATTCCTGTGGTCCCATGTGAAATGGATGCTGTCAGGGCTGTAGTCGCAGGTCCCAATCATGAATATGTTGAATCCTGTGCAGCTGACTGCGTCTCCGCCGATGCACTGGCCTACGTCGTTGCAGATCTCGTTTCCGTTGCAGAACTGGCCGTCTGTGCAGCTTGTTCCGTAAGGTTTGTACTTCTCTGTGCATACCCCTACGATGCAGATGTCATTCGCTTCGCAGATCCCTAATTCATAGGCGCAAATTGTTCCGTCAGGCTTGATCTGATTGTTTCCTGTGTCAACCCATCGGGTTGAGCCTATGACTGTGTATGAGCAGCTTAATGTGCTGACAGAGCAAGTGTAATCTCTCTGCTCCTGCTCTTTCTGCTCTTTGTCTGTGCAGAAGCCTGTGCTTATCCATCTTGTGACGCCGGTGTCGTACCATCCGTCTTTCAAGTCGCAGTTCTCTACGACAGTCTCATCAGTCCAGCTGACGTGGTTTGTGCAGGTACTTCCACAATAATAATCATTGAGTTTCCTGTGCTTCTTCAAGAAGCTTCCTTCGCAGTAGTTCACATAAGCCTCGTATGAATCCACATGCCTGTTGGTGAAATCATGTCCGCATGGTGAAATTGTTGATCCTTCGTTGCAATAATAATCCCTGTCTTCGCAGCCATTGCCATAAGCGTAACAGTCATCATAATCATTGCAGTGCTCAACTTCCTGGGTTATTGACATTACGCAAGTCTGGCCGTTCCAAGTATAATCCCAGAATTGCCTCACTTCGTCTACTGAACACATCCAATCATCAGGAGGGCATTTGTAGATCTTGAGCGTTGAACTGTCTGTGCCATCACAGCAGCATAAGCCGCAGCTCTGCTCCTGAGCAGAGCAGGTGACAGTCAAATCCTTTGAGCTGCCTATCGCTACCGAACCGTAATCGCCAGGGCCGATAGTGACTGAGACGACAGAGGTGGTCAGCGCGCCTATGGTGCCTGATTTCAAAACAGTGCTGCCCATCTTGATGGTATACGAAGAGGTTCCAATCGTGGATATCGCGCATTGGAAAGTCGCTGTGTCGCCGTACTTGACGGTCTTGCTGGCAGGCTCCAAGACCGTGATTACAGCTGCAGCAAAACTCATACATACCAGCAAAGCTATCAATGAAACAAATATTGACTTGTTGAATTTTCTCATTTTCCATTCCCCCCTTAGAAAGTGGCCCTCAAGCCTACATAAGCCTTATAATCCTTCTTGTTGAGCTCGATAGGTATCACACCCACCGCGTTGTTATTTAAGAGATACTCTTTTGGCAATCCCAAGATGACACCGCCGACCACTGCAAGGCCGAACTTATCGCAGTCGCCCATCTTCTGCAATCCAACTCCCAACCTATAGACATACTTGTCGAAGTTTTCTGAGCCGTTGGCACAAATCAGCTCCTTTATGAGTTCACCAGTGTCTAGGTTGGTAGCAGTCTGCTTGAACGCATAGTTGTGTCGGCTCATCATCTTGCCGACTCCAGCCTCTCCGATGACCTGCAGCTTTCCTTTCTGTCCGAATGTCGCATTTGCGAGGATTCCTAATATATAAGCATCTCTCTCAGTCATGTGAGAAGTCTTGAACTCCGCAGGATAGCCGATATTGACAACATCTGTCTTGAGGAGGGTCTCTATATTATCCTTTCCGAGAGGCATATAAAATCCGCCAACTCCAAGCTGGAAGTTTTTTCCAAGCCTCTTATTGAAAACAGCATCCACACCTATCTTTTCCATGTAGGTTGGACCGACACTAAGAGTTGATCCATTCTTAGGGTTACAATCCTGCTCGACAAAGACAGTCTTGGTCTCTCCGGGCATCGCGATGTAGAAGGATGGCTGCTGGATGAGATCAGGGCATTTCTCTAGAACAAACATGTAGCCTTTCTGGCTTTCCAGAATAATCTTTCCATTCTCCGCGGCTGTATACTCACTGTTCTTTCCAAGAGAAAGCACTTTGGTGTCCAATCCTTCAGCAGAGAAGGCTCTCGGGCCTGCTCCTGCAAGAGGAACTGGATTTGTAGCATATTTTCCATCAGGGCCTTTTACTAGAAGATCCATCTTTATACTGCCAACCTTGACAAGAGTCCTGTCAGTGTTGAGTACCTTGACCTTGTCTCCCCAGTCCACCGCAAACGGCGTAAAAGCCTTCTCAAGCTTTATTACTTCTGTCTTGTAAGGCTTGTTCTCTCCAGGCTTATAGAATTCAACAAGATATTGATTTGGAAGGTGCTGCTCTATCTTCTTATTAGCGCCGTAAAGCGTTCCAGGGACGTTCCCCGAGGTATTCATGAGCAGGCCTGTTTCACTTGCCGCGCCTAATGCCATGAGCATGGCTCCGGTCTGGTATGCTCTCCTTGGGAACGATGACTTGTATGGCTCGGCTACAAGAAGGTCTAGTTTTTCTCCATTAGGCCCTTTGGCGTTTTTCGCCACGAATGAGCTTCTGCCGTTGATTATCATCTTTTCATGATCCAAGAATTTCTTATCGAAAGCGATCGGTGTCTGAGCGCTGCCAATAGAAGACTCCTCTATATTATCATTTGAATTCATTGTTTATTCCCCCAATCGGTTTATATGAATTAGTCTATTAGCCGGTATTACTGTATCGATGTAAGTCACCGTAATATTGGCTTTACCGATAGAGGAATATCTGGACCTTTTTAAAGGTTTTGGTTTCGTAACCTTTAAGGAGTGATAACAACACACATCAATATAAGGCATAGTTACAGCTATCAACCCATAAAAAAAAAAGAATATTAAAGAATTTATTTTCTGTGACTGGAATGGTGGTGTTCTCTGTGGTGCTCTGAAGAATGCTCATGGCCATGCTCAGGCTCATGCTCTTCAGGATGATCATATAGGCGTATGGATGGCTCGGCCTTCTTCCTCTTATACCAGCGCATAGACATCAAGACCAGCAGCACTATCAATGCTATGACCAGTAGCCCTCCAAGCCCTATCAAGCCATATTTGACCACTTTCAGATTGGCCCTGAAAGATTCTTTCAGAGGAGACTCTTCCACTTCCTCGGCAGGAGAAGCTTCTATTGGCGGCGTCTCTTGCTCAACAGGCTC
>Ga0268284_1001145_pt1 | contig 14631 bp, 21 predicted proteins | sample saktaG_14_FD_190137 | JGI IMG/M metagenome (GOLD analysis project Ga0268284, IMG submission 190137) | Saline water microbial communities from Sakinaw Lake, British Columbia, Canada - sak_2013_06_06_40m | ecosystem: Environmental > Aquatic > Non-marine Saline and Alkaline > Saline ... | reverse complement strand
GTAGCCTAATTGCATTTCTTATGGGGATTACTTCTATAAACCCTATAAAACATAATCTTTTATTCTCAAGATTTATTGATGAAAATCGTACCGACCTCCCTGATATTGACCTTGACTTTGAGGATATTAAAAGACCTTTGATAAGGAAGCATTTGGAAGATTTATATGGAATAAATAATGTTGCAAGTATATCAACATTCATGAAGATGAAAGGTCGATCAGCTATACGAGATGTTGCAAGAGTATTTGATATTCCATTAAAAGAAGTTGGAGAATTTACAAAGTTAATTTTTGATGAAGATAAAAAAACTGATTCTATTAAGATTGCAGTAGAATCAAAAGAAGGGAATTCATTTTATAAGAAGTATAAAAAAGAATGTGATATTGCAATACAATTAGAAGGGCAGATGCGAGGGTGTGTTGATGGAGATGCAATAGTTCTTTTAGAAAATGATTCTGGTAAAATAAAAACTAAAAAAATAAAGAATTTATTTAGAGATGGGTTTAAAGGAAAGAAGATAAGAGCATATAATTTTGATAAAGATATTTTATTTTTTGATGAAGTAAAAGATGTTTTTTATAGCGGAAGAAAAAAGACTATAGAATTGGAGGTAAAAGTAAAATATAAGAAAAATAAAATATCTTTAACTTCTGACCATAATGTTCTTACAGAAAATGGGTGGATAGAGGCAGGTAAAATTAAAAAAGGAGATTTCCTTGCTACAAATGGTATTCCTTGGAATAAAGGATTGAAAGGAAGACAAGTTGCTTGGAATAAAGGTCTAACAAAAGATGATAGCAAAGCAATTATGATGTCTTCTGAAAGAATGAAAAAAAACAATCCTGCTAAATTAAGTCATGTAAAAAAAATGGTTGCTGAAAGAAGCTTTAAGCATGGGTTATATTCAAAAGATTTTGAGAAATTACTTCAAATAAAAAAATGTGAAATTTGTGGGAATGAAATTAAAAAATTAGATAGGCACCATAAAAATAAAAATAGGAAAGACAACAGAAGAAAAAATATAGATGTTTGTTGTAAGCAATGCCATTTTAAGGCAGATGGTCAAGATTTTAAAATAAATCCAAAAACTACTATTGCTTTTTCAGAAGTGGTTTCTATAAAAAAATCTGGAATGAAGGATGTTTATGATATTACTATGAAAAGTAAAAATGTAAATTTTATTGCAAATAAAATAGTTGTTCATAATTGTGGACAGCACGCAGCAGCATTAGTAGTGTCTGCTGAAGACCTTACAAAAAATTCGAGATGTAATCTTGCTGTTCGTTCAAATCAGGAGGTAATTAATTGGGATAAGGAAGATGTTGATTATGTAGGACTAATGAAACTTGATATTCTTGGATTAAATACTTTGACAGTTTTAAATGAAACAAAAAGACTAGTAAAGGAAAACTATAATAAGGAAATTAATTTTGAAGAATTAGAACTTAATGATAAAAAAGTATTTCAAATGTTATCAAGAGGGGAAAATGTTGGAGTATTTCAGTTTAATACTTGGGCAATGCAGAAGCTTTCCAAAGAAGTAGGAGTAGATAATTTTAAAATAATGTCTGATGTAATGGCATTAGTAAGGCCAGGGCCTAGTGCAAGTGGAATGACAGAAGACTTTATCGCAAGAAAAAAAGGAGAAAAGTGGCAGAAGAAGCATAAGATATATGAGGATATAACCAAAGATACATATGGGATTATAGTATATCAAGAACAAGTAATGGAAGTAATTAATAAGGTAGCAGGATTATCATATTCTATTGCTGATAAAATTAGAAAAATAATTGGTAAGAAAAGAGATGTTAAAGAGTTTGATAAGTACTACCAAATGTTTGTTGATGGTTGTTTGGAGCAGAAGACTTTATCAAAAAAAGAAGCAAAAGATTTTTGGAATATGTTAGAAAAATATGCTAACTATGGATTTAATAAGGCACATTCTACAGCTTATTCTGTTATTGCATATTACTGTGCATGGTGTAAAATAAAATATCCTGCTGAATTTATTTGTGCTAATTTATCTTATGGCTCAGAAAGTAAGAAAGAAGAATTAGTAAAAGAAGCGAAGAATTTAGGATTACAAGTTATTCCCCCTAAAGTTGGAATATCAGATGCTCTTAAATGGGTAGTAAAAGATAAAAATATATATATCCCATTTATAGAAGTAAAAGGACTTGGTGAAAAAACAGTAAATGCTATTTGTCTTCCTATTCAGAAAAAAAGAAAAGGATTTTTTAATTTAGAATCAAAGCCAATTTATACAGAAAAGGTAAAAAGAATACTTACTGAAATAGGAGCATTTGATAAGGAGAGCAATAGGAAATTAAATTTATCAGAATACTTTAGTTTCAAAATATAGGGAGTAAATATGAAAAAGAAAATAGAAGAAATAGAAAGAGACGAATCATTGCCATTGCATATAAAGTATAGACCTAAAACATTTGGAGAATTTGTTGGGAATGAATCTACTGTAAAGGCAATAAATACAATCTTATTAAGAGATAAAGGAGAAGTAAGGAGTTTTCTTTTTACTGGTTCTTCTGGTTGTGGAAAAACAACAGTAGCAAGAATAGTAAAAGATATATTAGAATGTTCTGATAAAGATTTTAAGGAGTATAATACTGCTAATACAAGAGGAATAGATACTATAAGAGAAATATCAGAAAATTGTAGATTTGCTCCTTGGTCGGGTAAGGTTAGGATTTATCTTCTTGACGAATGTCATAAATTAACGGGGGATGGGCAGAATGCGTTATTAAAGTTGTTAGAGGATACCCCTAAACATGTTCGTTTTATTCTTTGTACAACTGACCCAGAAAAATTACTTTTAACTATTAGAAATAGATGTAGTAAATTTCATTTAAAAACTTTAAGAAGTAAAGAGATAATGAAAATACTTCTTTGGATATGTAGTGAAGAAGGAGTAGAAAAATCAGATGAAGTATTACAAAAAATATGCTCTTGTGCAGATGGAAGTGCAAGACAAGCAGTAGTGATGCTTGACCAGATAATAGATATAGAAGATGAAGAAGAAGCATTTCAAGTTATAGTTGATATGACAGTTAATGAGGAGAATATTCTTTCTTTATGCCAGGAGTTATTAAAAAATTCTCCTAAATGGGAAGTAGTATCAAAGATAGTAGAAGGCATTGCTGATGAACCAGAGAAAGTAAGATATTCTGTTTTAAATTATATGTCGAGAGTTATTCTCAATAAGAATACTCCAAGAGCTATTGATGTAATAGAAGCATTTATGGATAACTGGATGTATATTGGTAAGGCAGGGTTAATATATTCTACCTATATTCTTTGTAAAATAAATAATAAGTTTTGATTTCAATGTGATATAATATAAGAAAGGAGATAAATTAATGGCAGAAAATATAGACAGAAGTTATAGACAAGAAGTAAAAATAGATAAATTTAATTTAGACAAAGAATGGTTGGAGCAAGCAGAGAAGTTTATTGCTTGGGGAGAAAAAAAAGTAGATGCTGAAAAAGCAAGAGATGATAAAAAACAAGAAGTAGAATTAATAAAAGCAGAATTATCAACTAAAATAAGAGAAAATCCAAAACAATTTGGATTAGAAAAAGTAACTGAGGCAGCAATTAATGAAGTAATAATCCAGGACGGTGTTTATCAATCTAAAAATAGAGAGTATTTTGATTTAGTAAGTGCAGTAAAACTTTTAGTAATTGTAGTTCAAGGATTTGAACAAAGAAAAACTGCATTAGAAGAAGAAGTAAAATTATATCTTAATGGATATTGGGCTGACCCTAGAAGTAAAGGAAAGGATGCTGGAAATTTTGATTCTTCTGTTGTTAAGGGGAAAATAGAAGATTCAGTAAAAAATACTTTAAGGAAAAGAAGATTGGCAAGGGATTAATATGATATATGGTATTGATATACAAACTCCTATGAGATATTTAATATTTTTTATATTAGGGATTATACTATTGTCAATAGTAATAAGAGTTATTGTAAGAAATATTTTAGAAGTATTTTATGAACAGAAACAGAAGCATGTCAATAAAATGACAGAAACAAAACAATCAATAAAGGAGAAGTAAAATGGCAAAGATTGACAGAAAAGCAATGAGGGAGAAATTAGCAAGAAGAACGCAGGAATCTTATGAAAGAAAGGATGGTGGAATATCTACAAAATACTTTAATGCAGAAAGTGATTTACCTCTATGGAAATGCGATGTAACAAAAGATGAGCCTCATATTATAGATATTATTCCTTTCTATGCAGGAAGTCAATTTCCACAGATTGATAAAAGAAATCCAGTAGAGAAAGATGATGAAGTATATGTTTTGGATATTTTTGTTCATACGAATGTTGGCCCTGCAAAAGAAATGATAGTATGCCCAACAAAGAATTATGGCAAACCATGTCCAATATGTGAAGAAATAGAAAGAATGATTAATGAGGATGGAGCAGAATATGAAGACTATTCTGCTTTGGCTCCTAAACGAAGATGTGTTTATAATATTATTTGTTATGATACAGATAAGCAGGAGAAGAAAGGTATTCAGGTCTGGGAAGTATCACATAAATATTCAGAGAAAATACTTACTGCATTGGCAAAGAATTCAGCAGCAAGAGGTGGAGGAGTAATTGCTTTTTCTGACCCTGACCAAGGGATAGGGCAATCAATAAGTTTTGAGGTAGCAAATGACACTTATAGAACTGTATCAGGACATAAATTGCTCCCAAGAGATTATGATATAACAGACGAAATAATTGATTCTACTTATTCATTAGATGACCATTTGACATTACTTTCTTATGAAGAGATAAATGAGAAAGCATTTAGAAGTAAGAGTGATGCTGAAGAAGAATCTGATAGTAAAAGTAAAAGAGGTGGTCGTTCAAGAAATCAGGAGCCAGATGAGGAGGATACTCCTAAATCAAGACGAGGAAGAAAGGAGGAAGGTAAGGAAGATATTGATAATGAAAAGATTTCTTCAAGGAGAAAAAGAAAAAGTTTTGATGATGAAGAATCAGATGATGAGGAAGAAGTTCCGGTAAAACCAAAAAGGAAAGGGAGAAAAGAAGAACCAGAAGAGGAAGTAGATTGTCCAAATGGAGAATTTGGAAATGGATTTGATACTTTTGAAGATTGTGATGATTGCTCATTATTTGATGATTGTGAGAAAGAGTATGGTAATCTTCAGGCAAAGAAAAAGAAGACTAGTTCTCGTAGAAGGTAGGAGTTAAATAAATAAGAAAGGAGAAATCATGGCTGTTAAAAAGAAAGTTAAAGAAACTTTGAAGACTGCGAAGAAAAAAGAATCAATAAAGCCGGTGGCAAAAGCCAAGAAGAAAACAACCAAGAAATAGGAGTAATAATTAAATGAAAAAGAAGTCCTTGTTTAAAATAGTTTAGGCAAGGATTTCTTTTTTCTAAAAAGGAGAATAAAATGGCAATCAAAAAGAGTAATAATGTAGAAGTAAGTTTGACTGAGACAATTCAGAATTTGATAGAAAGTATTGAGAGATTAACTTTAGATGATGCAAGAAAATTTGATGATGGAAATAATGCTGCTGGGAAAAGAGTTCGGGCAGCATTTAAGGAAATTAATGTTCCCGCAAAATTGAAAGCAATCAAAGCCATATCTTTAAGGAAGTAAAGATGGAGGAGAAGTAATGGAAAGAAAAGACATACTATCCTTTATAGAAATAATGCAAGAGGCAGAAGAGTATAAACCACTTGTAGTTATTGCTATAAAGGCTATAAAAAGTTATGCCCCAGAATTATTTGAATTACTCCAAGATGTGAATAATTCTATAGTAGATTTAAAAGCTGAATCTGTTAAAAGATATATGACTAAGTATTCTTTTTCTAAAGAAGAAGCAATTATAATGACTCTTGATTCATGGTCAAATTTTAAAAAAGAGTTAAATAAAAGTAAATAAATAAATGGAGAAAAAGTAATGCACATAATAAAAGAAGACCCAAATTCACTAGAGATTAAAAGTTGGTGTAATAATATTGAAGAAGGAGCTTTACTCCAGGCAAAAAATTTAGCAATACTACCTTTTGCATTTAAGCATATTTGTCTTATGCCTGATACTCATCAAGGATATGGTATGCCTATAGGTGGAGTAATGGCAACTATTGATATGGTTGTTCCAAATGCTGTAGGCGTGGATATTGGTTGCGGAATGTGTGCATTAAAAACTTCTTTTACTTCTATATCTATTGAAAATTTAAAAAAAATACTTTCGGAAATTAGAATAAATATTCCAGTTGGCTTTTCAAAACATAGTAAAAAACAAGAATTATTTATGCCAATATTTAAAGATGATTTACCAGTAGTAAAAGAGCATTATAGTAATGCTCAAAAATCACTTGGTACTCTTGGAGGAGGGAATCATTTTATTGAAATTCAAAAAGGTTCTGATGGATATATTTGGGTTATGATACATTCTGGAAGTAGAAATTTAGGAAAACAAGTTGCCGATTTTTATAATAAGAAAGCAAAAGAGTATTGTATTAATAATGAAGAAGTAATAAAAAATGAATTGGCATATCTTCCTATAAATAGTGAGTTTGGGTCTTCTTATTTAAAAGAAATGAATTTTTGTGTAGATTTTGCTTATGGTAATAGAAAACATATGATGGAAGTAATTAAGAATATAATTTCTTTTAATGTTGGTGATTTTGATATACTTCAAGAAATTAATATTCCGCATAACTATGCTTCTTTTGAAAATCACTTTGGTAAAAATGTTTATGTCCATAGGAAAGGAGCTACTTCTGCTTGGAACAAACAATTAGGGATAATTCCTGGCTCACAAGGGACTAGTAGTTATATTGTATCAGGCAAAGGAAATCCTGAAAGTTTTTCTTCTTGTTCACATGGGGCTGGAAGAAAGATGGGAAGAAAACAAGCGGAAAGAACTTTGAGTCTTGATGAAGAAAAAAATAGATTAGATAGTAAAGGTATTTTACATAGTGTTAGAGGAGTAAAAGATTTAGATGAAGCCCCTGGAGCATATAAGGATATTGATGAAGTAATGTCTCAACAAACAGACTTAATTAATATAGAAGTTAAACTAGAACCTTTAGCAGTAGTAAAGGGATAAAAAAGAAGGAATAAAACGGGAGAAAAATTATGCCAAAATTTGATACCAATTCAGAAGAAGATAAAAGAAGTAGAATGCAGAAAATTATACCAAATATAATATTGAGATGGTCTATTTATGGATTAATGGCGCTTATACTACTCTTCTTTTTTAGTCCAATTGTTTTTATCCAGTCTCATGAAAGAGGACTGAGATTTACAATGGGGAAGATATCGAATACTATTTTAGAAAGCGGTGTCCAATTTAAACTTCCATTTTTTCAAACAATAGAAACAATACCAATTAGACCGCAACAAATGGATTGGTCTATAGAAGTAGGTCCAGATGGAGCAATTACAAAAGATAATCAAACAATGGGGGCTTTAGGAAGTGTATTTTTTGTATACAATGAAAGTGAACTACCTCATATGTGGAAGGACTATGGAATAGATAAGATAAGACAACTTGTATCAACTGGTGTTAAAGAATCTTTTAAGTCTTCTGTTGGGCAAAATACTATCTTTGATATATCAGTTAATCAAGAAATTATCAGAAATAAAACAATAGAGATAGTAAAGACAAAACTTGCAAATTATCCAATTAAAGTTACTGAGTTAAGAGTCACAAATTATGATTGGAATGATGACTTTGATAAACAAATTCAAGAAACAATGAAGAAGGCTCAACAAGTAAAGCAAAAAGAACAAGAATTGAAAATGACAGAAATAGATGCTCAAAAGAAAGTAAAGATAGCCGAGGCTGATAAACAAGCTAAAATTGAAAATGCTACTGGAGACAAAGAATCTATTAGGCTTCTAGCCGAAGCAAAAGTACTTGAAGGAATTGGTTTGCAAAAGTATAATGAATCCATACGAGCTACACAAGATATAGAAATTAAATTAAGGCAACTTGCTATAGAAATGGATAGAGTAAAAAAATGGAATGGTCAATACGTTCCAAATAATAATTATGGGCCTATTCCGGTTCAGACAGGAGTAGTACAAGGAAAGTAATATTAACTATAAATAAAGGAGGGTGAAGAATTATGGGACAGATGAGAGTAATGGATAAAGATGCAGGTGATTTAAAAGTAATTTGGGATAAAGATAATACTAACGAAATAGAAGCAGCAGAAGAGCAGTTCGATAAACTTATTGAAAAAGGATTTACTGCTTATCAAGTTGATAAGAAAGGAGAACCAGGAAAGAAAATAACTAAATTTGACCCTAAAGCAGAGAAGTTAATAATGTCTCCAAGAATTGTAGGAGGTTGATATGGCAATATGGTATAATTGGAATACTTCTGCAACCACAACAACTACAATTACTACTTCAGGAGGGACTGGTGATGTTTGGTCTTCTTGGAGTAATAGTGTAGGGACAGCTAATTATGTAACTGCTGCCTCTTCCTCTTATATTCATACTGTAAGCGGTGATACTGTTACCGTTTGGACTGAATGGAATGGTGGTAATTATTATACATATGAATATACACCTATTGAACTGACAAAAGAGCAGAAGAGAGCAGAGAGAACAAGAATAAGAGAACAAAGAAAACGAGAAAGAATTCGTATTGCAGAACATAAGAAACTGGAAAGAATTCGTCTTGCAAATGAGGCAATGAAAGAGAAGAAAGCAAGACAACTTCTCAGAGAAGTATTAACAGAAGAACAAGATAAGCAGTTTGAAGAAAAAGGTTATTTTGAATTAACTTCTGTTTCCTCTGGGAATAGATATAGAATTAAAAATGGTCGGTCAAGAAATGTACAGAAAATAGATAAGGATGGTAATGTGCTTCAGCATCTTTGCTTTCATCCTTCTGATTATGTACATAACTTTGATACAATGGTAGCCCAGAAATTAATGCTGGAAAGCTATGAAGAAGAAGTAAAGAAGGTAGCAAATTTTAGTTAATAAAGTGTGCAGGTGGCGGAAGCGCTTCGGACGTAATGGACAGGCTCTAAAGAAGGTATTTAGAGAAAGCCAACAACTGCGAAAAGTAGACGCTGAGGGAACACTACCAATAAAGACAGTGGGTGAAATTAAGGCTGTCTTATTTGCAGGTATCGAATCCTGCCCCGCACTTAAATTATCTGTAGGGCGTTGGAAATTTTAAATAGCCGACTAAAATAAGGTTAAAGCTATCTTTATTCTCTACAGATAAAAAAAATAATATGAGAAGTAGGCTTAGAAGCAGCCATCTTATAATGAGTGGGGCGGATTACAGGAATATATAGGTATACGGGTCGTGAGTGTAATTATCTATATACTCCTTATGCCGGAACAGAAAACTTCTATTCGGGTGACACGACTTACCGGATACCTTTGGCGTAGAAGCACATCATATTACTTTTAATAAAGGGGCATAGTTCAATTGGTAGAACAAGAGATTTTGAGTCTCTATGTTGAAGGTTCAAATCCTTCTGCCCTTTCCAAAAATAAAAAGGAGTAATCATGAAAATGTCAGAAGCAATAGCAATAATAAATAGTTCTCCTCAACATAAAGGATTTAGAGTTTCTTTTGAAAAGAAAGAAGGATGTATTTTAAGAAGCGGTTATTTTCCTGAAGGTGAAGAACCACTCATTTCAACAGAAGATGATGCATGGATATTAGCAAGAGATTTTGCAAAGAAAACAACAGGAAAATATATTAATATCTATGTAGTAGACCATAACTATTCTCCTGTTAAAGGGTATGCTTTAAAAATGATTGAGAATAGATAAAAAGGAGTAAATATGACAATATTAAAAAGAAGAGTTTTATCAAGAGCAATAGAAATTGATGAAGTGAAGGATTTAGCAAAATCATCTTTGAGAATTGCTAAAGGAATAAAAAAAGATATAGAAGAAAAGGTGGTAAAAAAATATACTAGTAATTTAATAATGGTTTCTACTGGTTCAACTTTATTAAATCTTGGTTTATCTGATGACCCTTATGGAGGATTTGTACTTGGTAAGATGGGTAATATTATAGGTGATTCTTCAGCGGGAAAGACAATGCTTCTTTGGTCTATATTTGCAGAAGCAATTCGGTCAAAAGCATTTAAAGATTATGATTGTATTTATGATGATGCTGAGAATGCATTGGAAATAGATACGGAGAAATTATTTTCAAAGAAAGTTTGTGATAGAGTAGATACAGAAAGTATTCAATCAGACACTATTGAAGATTTCAACGATAATGTTTTATCTGCATTAAAAAATAAAAAGAAAGTAATTTATGGTCTTGATTCTTTTGATGCTCTTACTTCTGAAGCTGAATTAAAAAGAGATATAAGAGAAGGTTCATATAGAATGGAAAAACCAAAAATGTCTTCTGAAATACTCCGTAAAATAAAAGGAACTGTGAAAGAATCTGATTCATTAGTACTTATTATTTCTCAAACAAGGGATAATATTGGAGTTACATTTGGAAGTAAAAAGACAAGAAGTGGTGGTAAGGCATTAAAGTTCTACTGCACTTATGAAATGTGGCTGGCTATAAAGAATCATATTAAAAGATTAGGTAGAGATGTAGGAGTAAATGTTATTGTTAAAATATCAAAGAATAAAATTACAGGGAAGCAAAGACAAATAGAATTTCCAATTTATTTTGATTATGGAATAGATGATTATTTATCTTGTATAAATTATTTAATAGAAGAAAAGGTATGGAGTAAATCAAAGAGTCTGATAAATACTAAAGGCTTTTTCAAGAATGATTATAATGAAGATGCTTTAATTGATAAGATTATAGATAGTGATAAATATGATGATTTAAAATTACTAGTAGCAAAAAGATGGGATTATATTGAAAACAAAATTGCTACTCCAAGAAGACCAAAATATGGGGATTAAATATGGAAGAAATTTTATGGGTATTAACAGCTATAGCAATAATAGGAACAGTATTAAATGCTTCAAAAAGAAGAGAAGGGTTTTATTTTTGGATGTTTTCTAATGCAGGATTAGTTATAGTTAATTTTAATCGTGGAGACAAAGCACAATCTTTTTTATTTTTCTTCTACTTTTGTCTTTGTCTTTATGGATTATATAAATGGAGAAAGGAAGAATAATGAATGAAATACTACTTGTAATAGATAGCAAAAAGGAGAAATAATGGCAATTTGTATTATTAAAAACTGTAATAAGAATTATTATGCTTTTGGATTATGTAGAAATCATTATGACCAAAAAAGAAATGATAGAGGGATATTTCGGACTTCTTTAAAAAGAAAAATGGGAGACCCTAATAAATTTACTTTTAAAGGAGATATTTGTTATATAACTATTCATGATATGAAAGGTAAGGTAAAGACTAAAACATTAATCAATAAAGAAGACTACGAAAAATGTTCTGGATATACTTGGTCTAGCCATACAGATAGACATGGAAATATTCGTATCTATAATTGGAAGATAGGGCCATTACATACATTTCTTCTAGGATATACTCCTTCTAAAAATTTTGTTGGAGACCATATAAATGGGGATACTTTAGATAATAGAAGATTAAATTTACAGATTTGTACAAACCAACAAAATACTACTAAGAGAAAAAAAATAAATAAGAATAATACTTCGGGATTTAGAGGAGTAACCTGGCATTCTAAAAATAAAAAATGGATAGCACAGATTGTTTTTAATAATAAATACCAAAATATTGGTTCTTATAAAAAGAAGGAAGATGCTGCATTGGCGTATAATATAAAAGCAAAAGAGATATTTGGTAAATTTGCCATATTAAATAAAGTATAGGAGAAAAGAATATGAATGATGAGATATTATTGGTTGTGGACTCAAACTATATATGCCATGTAATGAAATATGCACATAGTCAAGGGCTAACTTATCGTGGTACAAGAACAGAAATCATATATGGGTTTCTTCGACAGATATTTTCTTTAATGAAGCAATTTGAAACAAATAAGATAGTATTCTGCTGGGATTCTCTTTTTTCAAAACGAGAAGAAATATACCCAATATATAAAGCTAATCGGCATAGAGAAAAAACAGAAGAAGAAAAAGAACAAGATGGGTTAGCCTTTGAACAATTTGATAAGTTAAGAAGTGAAATACTTCCTAATATTGGATTTAAGAATGTCTTTCAACAGAAAGGATATGAAGGAGATGACCTATTGGCAGAAGTAGTTCATAAATGGAAACTTAAAAAGAAAATAGTAGTATCAAATGATGAAGACTTATTTCAATTATTAGATTACTGCTCATTATACAATATTTCTAAACATGCTCTTACTACTAAAACTATTTTTCAGAGACAATATAATATTACTCCTTCTGAATGGATTAAAGTAAAACAGATAGGAGGTTGTAGTGGAGATAATGTTATTGGTATAGAAGGTGTTGGAGTAAATAAAGCAATTGGATATTTAAAAAATGAGCTACCAAAAAATGGTAAAGTATATCCTCGAATTATTTCTCCTGAAGGACAAAAAATAATAAATAGAAATAAAATACTTGTTGAACTTCCTTTCCCAGGAGTAAAAATTCCAAAAGAAATAATTCCTGACAAAATAACTGAAGAAAAAATAATGAGAGTATGTAAAGACTATGGGTTGAAATCATTACAAACTGATTCTAATATAACTGCACTGATATAGGACACACTATGACTGATGCTGAGCAGAAAAAATGTAAGTCATTAATTTTTCGATACAAGAAAAAAGAAAGTATTGGAATTAGAAATAAAATATTTCTCCTTTTAAAACCAGAATTAATAAAGTGGATAAAAAGTGTTATTGGTAAAAGAGGAAAGTATTTAAATGAGCAGGAGATATTAAGTGAGGCATGGGATATCTTTGAGAGAGGAGTATTTACATATAAAAAAGAATATCCCATTGCAAAGCATTTTCATATTACTACTTCTAAACATATTAGAAGGAAGAAGCTTCTTGAAAAGAAGCAAGGAGAAAAAGAAATATATTTAGAAGATTTAGATTTAGAAAAAGCTGGGAATACTGAATGTTCATACTTTACAATGAATGTTCTTATTTCTATTAAGTCCTTTTATGAAATACTTCCTGTCCAATATAAAGCAATATTTGAAGATGCTATGTCAAGTTTTCAATCTGGCAATAGAGATAATTTAAGCAGATTAAAAGAAATAGGGATTCCTGCACACAGATATTATGAAAGTAAAAAAATATTTAGATGGGTTATCAATTTTCTTAATGATTCTTTTATAAAAATAAACGAGGAATAATATGATATCTGAAAGTATTTGGTATGATAAAAAGTTCCTTTGCCCATTATATGTTGGTTCTCCAGAAGGATGCTCAGGTAAACAAGTAATGGGAATGTTCGATGGTATATGTAATTATACAGTATGTCCAATTGTATATTGGATTAATATAGAAGAAGAGGTTAAGAATGAAGTAAAAAAAGAAGAAGTAATAAAAACTTTCAATACTTTAATTTTTCCTTCTTTTGAAAAATATGGGGGATATACAGAAGAACAATTATCTGAACCTCCAGAAATGACTGATTATGTTAATTTAACATTTAATAAAATTTCATATTTCTATGATAAGCTAATGGTTTTTAAAGAAGTACTTGAAAAGTTGATAAAATATTAGAATTAGATAAAAATAAACTATAAGGAGAAAATTTATGACACCAGAAAATTTTGATAAAATGGTTTTATCTATGCAAGATAGAAGTAAAAAAGTATTCCTTTCTAAAAAAGGATATGGAACTGAAATAGATAGACTTTCTAATTTTAAAAGAGCCGGACAACTACAAAAGATAAATGCTCAATCTGCATTGAGAGGTATGTCAGGTAAGCATACTATATCAATTTCAGATATGGTTTATGATTATGAACATGGAATAAAACCAAATCCTGCTGAATTAGAAGAAAAGATAGGAGATGAGATAAATTATCTTTTATTACTTCGGGGTCTTTTCGTAGATGATGGAATACTTCCTTTAATTCCTAAAAAATAAGGAGAAGTACTTGAAAATTTGTTATAATTTAAAAAAATAAAATACTAAAGGAGGAAACATGGCACATAAATTTAAGTATAAACTAAGAGACAAAGTATTTATTATTGGATTACCAGGAGTATGTATTATTACTGGAGTCGGAACAATGACTTTTACGAGTGGTGGAAAGCTTAATATGTATCAACTAGGTGGAGCACATAATGGATATTATTTTGAGGATTTATTAATGACCCCTGAAGAGTATTCTTATTTAATAAAGGACAAAATTTGATGGGAAACTCAAAAGCAAAAGGCGGAAATTTTGAAAGAGAAGTAGCCAGAGAGTTGAGCCTTTGGTGGACTAATGGTAAAAGAGAAGATGTCTTTTATAGAACAAATTCAAGTGGTGGCAGATTTACTATGAGAAGAAAATCAGGTAAGGATACTTCTAGTCAGGGAGGAGATATAGGATTTACAGACCCTATAGGTAAACCACTCACAGATAAATGGTCAATAGAAGTAAAGACTGGATATGGCACTAAAACAAAATCAGGAATAGTAAGATGGGATGTTCTTGATTTTCTTGATTCATCACAAAAAGAAATAGTATTAGAAAAAATGTGGAAGC
>Ga0268284_1001141_pt1 | contig 14654 bp, 13 predicted proteins | sample saktaG_14_FD_190137 | JGI IMG/M metagenome (GOLD analysis project Ga0268284, IMG submission 190137) | Saline water microbial communities from Sakinaw Lake, British Columbia, Canada - sak_2013_06_06_40m | ecosystem: Environmental > Aquatic > Non-marine Saline and Alkaline > Saline ... | reverse complement strand
TATTTCTCTTCATAGTGTTGGTTGGTTTCAAACGTTTGTTCAAAAACAGACGGTGTCGGAACACCGTCCGATCAACCAGCACTACTTCACTCTAACACTTTAACGGAAAAAAATCCGCCGCCCCATCAAGGCCAGCGTGTAAACCGCACATGGCCCGCGTCCGCAGCGGTGAAATCCACCTCTCCGTGAGGAGATGAAAATGATCCGGTTGTCGGGCAGGTAACGCGGGGCGAAATTATCATAAGAATCATTAGTCAGGCGGCGCAGGTTGGTTCCGTCGCTGCGCATTTCGTAAAGTTGGAAGACGCGTTCCGGGTGTTGGTCGCGATCCTTCGGCACCGTCTCCACCTGGCAGTACGCGAAAACAATCCGCTGACCGTCGCCCGATACATCGAGATGCTGATAACTGCCATCCGGCAGCGACGCTCCGGTCAGCGACCGGCATTCCAAGGATTCGCCCGGCGCATCCAGGGCGAAAATCCCGCCGCCTGGCCGCGCACAACTCCCGTAATACTGAGTTAACTGGTGGCTGAAGATCCCCCCCGGTGCCTGTTTGACGAAAACCAGCGGCATTTTGCTAACAATGGGGTTCGCCAGCACCATGCGCCTGAGCAATAGGTGCGTTTCACGCCAGAATGCCTCCCAATCAGCCTCGGACGAATTCCCTGAGTCGGCGAGGTCCTGCCAAGCCTGGCGCTTGCACCGCCATTCTGCCGCGAGATCACCAAGTTCAGACCCGGTCGCGGAAAAGTCAGCCAGCAACGCGTCGCCGCGCGAGAACAAGCGCTTGACCGCCGCGGGATAGCTTTGCGGATTGAGTGCCGTCCCGATGCCATCCTGCATCCGCCAGTCCTTCTCAAGCAACGGATTGCCGGCCCCGGCAGATGCTTCAACACCGGCGTTCAACAGCATTGCGGAAAGGAAGAGGAACAGTGCTTGTTTCATAATCATCCGCTGAAAATCGACCTGCTGTGATTCAAACAACCCGGCTTGGCTGCCATAGGAGTGTTAGGTTGGTTGGCGCGCATGAGGAAGCCAATGTTAGGGTGGGATGGCGGGAGAGAGGGGGGCCAGGCTCATGGTGCGGCGGCGGTTGTGCCGGCCAGCGTGGCGATGACGGAAAGCCCGAGTTGGCCCACTTTGGCCGCGTAGGGGAAGGAGACCAGCTCAAGCGTGTCGTTTGCGGTATGATAATGGGCGCCGTGGCTTTCCTGATGCGTATTGATAGCCGGGAACCCGGCCTGTTGAAAGGGCGTATGGTCGCCGTTACAACCGTGAACGTTTTCCACCAGCGTGAACCCGAGATTGTAGAGCTTGTTATTTCCAGTCAGCACCTTCTTGGCTGCGGCTGCCGGCGGATTGGCAATCACATCGAGGATAAGCCGTTCTTGCGGATCAAAGGCAATGGAGTCATGATTCAGATACAACGCGACGCTCCGGCCATCCTTGATCAGCTGTTGGACATATTCCCGCGACCCGTTCAGGCCGCTCTCTTCGCCGTTCCAGCAAGCGAAGATGATGGTATGCCTGAAGTGATATTGACTGAGGATGCGCGCCATTTCCAGCACAACCGCGATGCCCGAAGCATCATCCATGGCTCCTGGCGCCAAGTCCGGGCGTTCGGCGGCACTATCGTAATGGGCACCGACAATGTGGAGCGAACGGGATGCGATATCAGTCCCCGGCAAGGTGGCAATCACATTCTTCCAGGGCTCGGCCAGCGGCGCAACTTGGAGTCCGGGGATGCCCTGGAGGCGACCATGAAGGTATGAGGCGGCCTGAACATTGCCTGGTTGTCCGACACTTCGCGACTTGAACGCCACCAAGTCACGGACGGTCATGCGCATTTCCTTTTCCGCAACGGCACGTACCATTGCGGACACCTCCTCGGCGGCCTTTTCGCTGTCTTTCCCAGTCACTCTGGCTGGCTCAACCTTGGCAGACTTGTCCTCCTTGGCAGGACCGGTTTCAACCTCACCCAGCGAGAGCGACACGAGGGCAAGGGCTGGGATCAGTTGTTTCATCGGTATGGAAGGTGCGGTTGGCTGGCGGTGGTTGATCACCGTGTCACCAGCGATCCGGCCCCCGGCACGACGGTGATGGTGACTTGGGTGCCGTTGTTGAAATTAAGGAAATCCGCTTCGATGCCGTCGGAAAAGATGACGCCGGAGGAGGCCATGGTGGAAACCAGGCTCAGTGGCATACGCTCGTTGATGGTTCCATAGACCAGCGTGGCTTGGGTGGAACGGCTGGGGAAGGGTTCGCGCACGGTGAAAACGAGTTGCGGGTGGTCCCACGGCAGATCGGTGTTAGGATCGGGAGCGGCCTGGCTGGTGGCGGCCCGGGCAATGGCGGTCGCCCCCTGGAGGATGCTTTTGAGCCACCCGGTGCTGCCGAGTCCGGTGGACACAATGATGCCGCTACTCGATTGGGTTTCCAGTTTGCCGTCGTGACGGATCTGATAGCGGGCGCTGGTATGGGAGCGCGGGCCGATGAAAAGATCGTTGACCCCCAGCAGGGTCTCGCCGGTGTTCAGCGTGGCTTTGGCGAACGTGACGGCCTGAAGCCTGGCTCGCTTGGCGAAGACTTCGGGGAGGATTTCTATCAACTCCGGCGCTTGGAACGGCAGCAACACTCCGTCCCAGCGGACCGGATCCGGATTCACCCCGAGGCACGGCTGTCCTGACAGATATTTGAGCGTATTGGCCACGGTGCCGTCCTGACCGAGGACCACGATGGTATCGTCCGGACGGAACAGGAAGTTCGGCAGGAAGGAACGCTCGATCTCGCTCACATTCCCTAACCGGGCCAACACGGCCAGGCAGATATCCCGCTGGGCGCTGTAGCATTGGTGCTCCAGCTCGTAATCGTCAAAGTCCGCGCCCAAATGCTCGACATAAAACCTCGCTTGCGCCCGGGTGTTGAATTTGCGGATCAAGTCCTCCAACCGGGTGCGGCGGGTGACGAGCACGATCCGGTGATCGGTGAGGCGTTCCATGGGTGGCGGCGTTATTTCCTGAGAATTTCACGCAACAATTCGGGCGACATGTTCAGTTCGCCAATCTTATCCGCGTTCTGGGCCAGTTGCTGGAATGCCTGACTGATCAGTTGATGCGGGGTCATCGATCCGGATACCAGCGCCTGAACCATCTGCGGATTCAGCTCCGCGAAAACCTTCATGAGCGCGGCGGTGCCGTAGGCACGGGCATCGGCATGGACGCGTTCGTTCTCCGCCTGAAGCGCCACTAGGGCTTTGTTCTGATCTTCCAGAGCGATGCCGGCCTGCATTTTTTCGCGCTCCAATTCGCTTTGTTGTTGCTGCAGGGCGCGCTCGGCGGCCATCTGGGTTTCACGGATCTGGCGTTTCTTCAACTCCACTGCCACCTCGGTTTGAAGTTCGTTTTCCTTGATGGTCCGCTCCTGCTCGACGGCGGCATTGCGCCGCACGAAGATGGCTTCATCCGCGCGCTGCATGAGCGCCTCGCGCGTATCCGCCTCCAGCGCCCGAGCCGTTTCCGGCGTCGGCCGGATGGCCAGCACGCTCACACTCAGAATCTCCAACCCCAACGCCTTGATCTCCTCCGCCTGGCTGAGATTCTTGCGGATGGCCGCCCCCACCGCATCCGCAGCCTGAATCGCCTCCCGGAGCACGCGTCGCTGGATTTCGCCTTTGGTGAGCACCTGCACCGCGGCGATGATGCGTTGGGGCAATTTCTGGGGATCGCTGGAGCGGTAGTTCACGCCGTCCGCTTTCAGGGCGAAATCCAGATTGCGCGCCAGCACCTGCGGTTCCCTGACCTGATAGGTCACCTGCCCTTGTACGGTCAGGCTCTGGAAGTCCGCAGTGATTTCCTCGAAGATGAATTGGGATTCCGCGCTACCCATCGGTACCGCCACCAGCGTGGTGGTGGGGGCGAAGTAGAAGAAAGACAAGCCCAGCCCCTCACTGAGGGTTTTGCCGTTCTTATACCGGATCGCATACGTGGTGGGCGGGAGTTTGACGAAGCTGAAGCCGAACATGCGCGGAGGGTAACAGAAATACGGACGCCCAAGCAAGCCGAATGAACGAAACACAGGAGGAAAGGGCGTGAAGCAGGTCGCATGGATCGCGGTGTTACAGAATTCCTCACCTTCGACGGAAACCAGAAAAACCTGGCTGAGGTCGAAGGACTTATGGTGCCGGTCTCATGGACAAGACCGGGGTGAGGATTCACTGCTAGGAATTTGCTTTTGAGGTGAGGGCCGTTGGCAAAGCCGGTGGGGGAGTCTCCGCTGTGATGTGGCACACAATACCAGGAACCGTTTGAAAATCCCAAGACTCTTGATTCTGGAATCGGTTGTCATTGGATTGAAAGCGCGGAAGCATCACCGGTCGAATTGGATTTCGACGCCCATTTTTGCCCATGCGGCGGAGATTTCCTGTTCGAGTTTCTGATAACTGCCACCCGCAAGCAATGGCTTAAGTGCTTCCTCGCCTTGTTTTCCGGCATGGAGTCCCAAAAGGAAATCGTTGATGCGTCTGGTCTTTCCTCCGCCATCCATGTGGAAGAAAAAATTCACAAGCAGGAGCGAGAATCCATAGTTCAACCTCGCGTTTTTTCCCGCGAAAACATCATAGGGCATCAGGAAAAACGACTTGAGCGGCGGAACCGTGATTTTCGAGCCGAGCGCATAGCCGCTTTCGTTGTCGATGCCGCGGCCTGTCACCCGCGCTTTGACGGCATTGCCACGCACGTCCGGCTGGAAATATCCCCATGAGTATGGAGTGATCGCAACGTATTCCGCGATGCCTTCGCTTAACCAGCCCCGCGCGCCGGGTGAGAAATAATCATGGGGTGTGAGTTGGTGCGTCAGCTCATGGATGAGTGTCTCGTGGGTGATGCCTTGATCAATGCTGAATCCAGTGCCAACGAGTTTGAGTCCCAGACTTTCCATGGGCACCAAAACCAAGCCTTTTTGTTGGACGTACATGCCGGCGCTACCAGGCATGCCACCCGCCGCAACGTATCCTTGCATGGTACTGAAAAGAACGATGTCACGCCTGTGTTCCCCCGGTCCTGCTGCCCCCCCCATGGACAGCGGCAGCTCCCGGGCGTATTTACGGGTGGTTTCAAACATCACGGAAAAATTTCGCAACGCATCCTCAGTGATCCTGGCGTCACAGATGAACCGGTAGGAAGGGCTTTGATAGATGTAATCTCCCGTCTTGGAATCTTCCTTGACCACCTTGCAAGTCACCGGACCGGCGATGCGGACCTGCACCGGCCAAGGACCTCCGAAACTGGCGGCCACGAGTTCGGACATCGCGGATTGTCCGTTGAGATTGAGAAAATCTCTCTCTTCCCGGCTCAGATCCGCGACGGGCATGGAGAAGCGCTTGCCGTCCGGCAGTATGAAGATCGCGGCTCTTCCGTCGATCCTCTCGAACTCGGCCTCAAACGTCCTTCCGAGCGATGTTTTCCATGTCTTGGCGGGCAAGGAGCCGCTGAAGATGAAAGCCGTGCCGACGACCATCAGCATGAATCGCACATGGGTCATGTGGTTTTGTATCCCATCTTGGCGTGAACCACAAGGCGTTATCAGGACTCCGAAGATGGCTCGGAGTCGGGCGGGGTCACAGCTTCAGGAAATTCTCCAGAAGCTACTGCTAGGAAATTGCTTTTCGGGTGAAGGCCGTTGACAGAGCCGGTGGCGGGGCTTCGCTGCGCTACGCCCGCCCAAGCCGGACCGGAGGGCGGGGAAAAGAAGTTGCGGGGGAAAGGGGGGAGTTTGGGTAAAGCTGAAATGCTGAAAACTGAAACGCTGAAAGGAGACGGCGGCGAGGAAGTCGGTGGCTTTGAAGATTTCGAAGTTGCGCTTGGTGGTGGAGAAGACACAAGGTGACGTGCGCGGCGATGGTGAAAGGCCGCACCGCAATGAGCAACGATTGGCTCGCCAGGCGTCTTGCGATGGGGCATCCTGCATCCATGAGCCAGTTGGTGAACCGGCCGCGCAAAGACGAAAAGACTCAAAAACCCCTGAAGGTGTATGAGAAAATACTTAAATCCAAGGACTGGTTCCATGCCCACCCGATGACTCTCGATCCGATCGGCATTGTGCGCTCCTGTTTCGGCGGGAAATTCGGCGTCCCGCGCCAACCGGGACTCTGCCCGAGCGCCTGGGGCGAGTTGATCTTTCATCAGGCCTACCGCAGCCCGGAGGCTATCCGCGGCATCGACGGGTTCTCCCACCTGTGGCTGGTTTTCGGCTTTCACGAGACGCTGGATCAGGGGTGGAAACCCACGGTGCGCCCGCCGCGGTTGGGCGGCAACCAGCGGGTTGGCGTGTTCGCCAGCCGCTCGACCTTCCGCCCTAACGGTCTCGGCCTGTCGCTGGTGCGCCTGGAGGGAATCGACACCGCCGCCAGGGAGGCGCCCGTTCTTTTGTTAGGCGGCGTGGACCTGCTAGACGGCACGCCGGTGTATGACATCAAGCCCTACCTGCCCTATGCCGAGGCCATCGCCGGCGCGACGGCGGGTTTCGCCAGCGATCCCATGCCGAGTCTTGAGGTGGAGGTCGCGGCTGCGGCGCGGGAGGAATTCGCCCGCCTGCCGCAGCGCGCCCAGGCCGTGATCCTGGAGGCCCTTGCGCTCGACCCGCGCCCGGCGGTGCGCGCGGAGGACTCCGGCAGGGTCTTCGGTGCCATCCTCTGCGGACGCAATGTCCGCTTCACCATCCAACACGGGGTCTGCCGGATCCTGGAAATCCCGGCTTCTAACTGTTCAGCACCGGGTTTCTGACGGGGGGCCGGGAAGCCTGCCAGGGATTCGCCGAGTGAGTCATGCCTTCGCTGAAAATATGGTGCCGCAATGGGAACCCGGCGTTGGAGTTCAAGCTGCTCCCGCAGGGAAACGACCCTGATGAGAAGATCGGCTGAAGCCTTGACTCAGACGCTGCAATGGGAACCCGGCGTTGGAGTTCAAGCTTTAGCTTGCACCCGCAGGGAAACGATACAGATGAGAAGATCGGCTGAAGCCTTGACTCAGACGCTGCTAGAAAAAAACCACAATGACTGTGAGAGACGGGATGATAGGGAAGAGGGGTGCCCGCCTAGTCTAACCGAGCAAGCCCGGCAGTTCCGCCGGGTGATCGATGATTTGGGTGGCGCCGGCGGCCTGGAGGCGCTGGCGGTCATGATATCCCCAGGCGACGGCGATGGCTTGCATGCCGGCGTTGCCGGCGGTTTCCAGATCGATGGTGGAGTCGCCGATGATGACACAGTTTGCCGGCGCGGTGTCCAACTCGGCGGCGATTTGCAAGGCGGCTGCCGGGTGCGGCTTGTGGGGGATGCCCTCGCGCAGCCCGAGCACTGCGGCGAAGTGGATGTTAGGAAACACCGCGCGGGTCATGGCCACGGTGAAATCATGGGATTTGTTCGAAAGCACGGCGAGTTGGAAGCCGCCCTGCTGGAGTTCTTCCAGCAGGTTATGGATGCCGGGATAGACCCGGGTGCCCTGGGACCAGCTCAGTTCGTAGTCCTTTTTGAAGAGGGCGACGAGGGAATCTAGCAAGGCCGGGTCCGCTCCCGCGTGAGCCGCGCGTTGGACGAGGGTGCGCAGGCCGTTGCCCACGAATGAGCGGATGGCGGCGTCCGAATGACCGGGCAGTCCGTGCGCCGTGAGGGTGCGGTTGAGCGACGCGGCAATGCCGGGCAGCGAATCCACCAAAGTTCCGTCGAGGTCGAAAATCAGACAGCGTTTCACGCCGCGAGGCTGGCGGGAAGCGGGGCGGAGGGGAAGCGCTTAAAAGCCGATCAAGCTAACAAGTTCGGTGTCGCTGAAATCGTCCAGTTGATCGACGGCGGCGATGAGGGTTTCGGTTTCCGCGATGTCTTGGATGGCGGCGGCCTGCTGGGAATCGAGCGTTGCGGTTTGGGAGGCGGACTCTGGGGACGGGCCGATCCAGCTGAGCACCGCGAAAACCAGGATGGTGGCCGAGGCGGCCGCGAATCCGGCGAGCGGGGCGGGGGCCAACAGGCGTTGCCACCACGGTTGCGCTTGGCCCGTGAGGCGGGCGGCCCGCACGGTGTCATGCACGAAGCGCGGCCCGGCGGTGGCGGGCGGGGCTTGGTCTAGCAATTTCCAAACGGCGTCGGTTTCCCACGAATCATCGGGTTGGAGTGGCTTGCGGTGCATGGTGCGCGGTGGTTTTACCGGCGAGTCAACCCCATGACGATCCGAAAGTTGCAGGTTTTCACACACCCCGGCGCTCGCCCCACAGGCGGATTTGGAGGCGGTCGCAGAAGCGGAAGCCGAGGTCGCGGCAGATCCCGGCGAGCCACGGCGCGGTGCGGTCGAGATCGGCGGTGGTACGGCCTTCGGGCATGAGCAGGATGCGCTCGTGCGGAATGCCGAAGCGGGCGCGGAGCGTTAGGATTTCCGTGAGGTCGGCGGGGGTGGCGACGACGAATTTGAACCAGGCTTTGGGCGAGGTCGCGAAGAATTCGAGGGCCTCGGGTTGCAGGCGGAGGGATTCGGCCATGCCGGAGTTGGAGAGTTTGGGTGAGACGTTGAATTGATGGACGGCCGCGGCGAACCCGGGGGATGGGACAAGGGTGGCGTTGGTTTCCACTTCGAACACGCAGACCGGTCGTTCCGCATGGATCAGCCGGATCATGCTGAGAAACCCGTCTTCCTGGAGCAAGGGCTCGCCGCCGGTGATGACGACCCGCGGGCACTCGAAGGTGAGGATGCGCCGGGCGGCCGCGGCGGGATCGAGTTCGAGGGTGACCGCGGATTTACGATGCTTGGCGTAGCCTGGGAGCGGGTCTTTCGCATGGGGCCAGGGCGTGCCCTCGAAGTTCCAGGTGTAATCGCTATCGCACCAGACGCAGTGGAGGTTGCAGCGGGACGCGCGGATGAAAACCGCGGGCGTGCCGGCGCTCGGGCCTTCCCCTTGGATCGTGTGGAAAATTTCCGGGCCTGTGCCGAGTTTCGCGAGTTTCATGGCCGCCCCCATCAAACACGGATGAACGCGGATGGACATTGAATTTTCTCCGGATTAGGGTCCCGCCCATGAGCATCATGACCGGCCGGGGGGATTCAGGGGAAACCGATTTGTTGTTTGGCAAACGCATCGCCAAAACATCGCTGCGCATCGAGGCCTTGGGCTGCGTGGATGAATTGAACGCCGCACTCGGCATGGCCCGGGCGTCCGCCACCCAGCCGGAGTGGATAGACCGGATCGACGCGCTGCAGACACGCCTGATCGGCCTGATGGGATTGCTTGCCACCTTGCCGGAAGACGCCGCGCGCTATCATGAGCAAAAATTCGCGGCACTTGGCGAGGAGGACGTCGAGTGGGTTGTCGGGCAGGCGCGCCAATTGGAAGCGCGCGGCATCCGCTTCACGGGTTGGGCGAAGCCGGGCGCGGAGGGCTCGCTGGCCCGGGCGAGCGTGGATTTCGCGCGGGCGGTGTCCCGCCGGGCCGAGCGCAGTGTGCTGGCCTTGCACGAATCCGGCGAGCCGGTGCCGGAAAGTGTGCGCCTGTTTTTCAACCGGGTGGCGGATCTGTTATGGATTCTCGCGCGTGTCGAGAGTGATTAAGTGCAATATCCCATGAAAATCGTTTTCCGCCTGAACTACCACACCGTGCCCGGCCAGTCGCTGTGGTTGAAACTCGCGACCGTGTTGCCGGAGCAGCAGGTCCGATTCGAGAAGGTTCTGCCGCTGCGTTGGCTCAATGAGCGGCAATGGGAGCTAACCCTGGAGGTCCAGGGGGGCGGACCGTTGCGCCTGGAATATATCTATCAGATGCGCCGGGAGGACCATGGCGTGGAACTCGACGAGTGGGCCGGACCGCGCCGCGCCATGGCGGATCCCGCCACGCACGAGGCCTTGTTGCTGGCGGATACGTGGTGCTCCGCGGGCACGGTGGATTATGCCTTTGAAACCAACGCGTTCACGGCCATGCTGCCCGCCCGCGGGCCGTTCGCGGAACCGGTGGCCGCCAACCGGGCGAACCACACGTTCCAACTCCGGATGGCGGCGGTGCCGGCGGGCATGGTGCCATGCCTGGTCGGCAGCGTCCGCGAAATCGGCGATTGGGATTGGCGGCACGCGGTGCCATTGCAGGAAGTGGCCGCCAATGTCTGGCAGACCAGCCTCTGTCTCCCGGCGGATAGATGGATAGAATATAAATACGGACTGTTTGATCCGGAGCTGGGATGCGCGGCGGGTCTCGAATGCGGGGACAACCGGGTGTTAGATGTCCGGGCGTTCGCCGCGCGTCAGTGGACGCTGGTCAGCGACGAATGTTACCGCCGGGACGCGGCCGGGCTCTATCGCGCGGCCGGGGTGGCGATACCGGTGTTTTCCTTGCGCAGCGACCTCAGCCTCGGGGTGGGGGAATTCGCGGATCTCAAGTTGCTGGCCGACTGGGCGGCCGGGGTCGGCTTGAAACTCATCCAGATCCTGCCGGTCAACGACACCACTTCGGCGCATGATTGGACGGATTCCTATCCGTATTCGGCGGTCAGTGCGTTCGCGCTGCATCCGTTGTATTTGCGCATCGAGGATCTTGGCTATGCCATGCCGGCGGAATTCGCCGCGGAGCTCGATTCCGCCCGCGAGTGGCTCAACGCGCTGGAGTTGGTCGATTACCAGGAGGTGATGAAGGCGAAAACCGCGCTGATCCGCCGGGTTTTCAAGCAACACCGGGCGGCCATCACCGCCAGCGGCGGATTCCGGGAATTTCTAGCAAAAAACCGCGACTGGGTGGTGCCGTACGCGGTGTTTTGCCTGCAACGCGATCATTTCGGCACGGCGGATTTCAGCCGCTGGCATGATTGGGCGTCTTTCGATCCCGCACGGGTGGAGGCCATGGCACAACCTAACCATCCCGAGTGGCCGGAAACCTCCTATCACATCTGGCTGCAATACGAACTGGACCGGCAGCTGGCCGATGCCGTCAGCCATTTGCACCGGCAGGGACTCGCACTCAAGGGCGACCTGCCGATCGGCATCGACCGCCACTCGGTGGACGCCTGGTCCGCGCCGCACTTGTTCAAGATGGATGCGCAGACGGGCGCGCCGCCCGATGCCTTCGCGCAAAAAGGCCAGAACTGGGGGTTTCCCACCTATCACTGGCAGGCGATGCGCGCGGATGGCTATGCCTGGTGGCGCGCACGCTTCGCTCAACTCAGCCACCATTTCGACGCCTACCGGATCGATCACATCCTCGGGTTTTTCCGGATCTGGCAGATTCCCCGGGAGCAGGTGGAAGGCATCATGGGATGGTTCGAACCGGCGCTGCCGGTTCATCTCGATGAAATCCTGGAGCGCGGCATCCCCTTCGAGCACGGCCGCTATTGCCAACCCTACATCCGCGAGCCATTCCTTTGGGAACGCTTCGGCGACACCGCACGCGAGGCCAAGGACGGGTATCTCGACGATGGTGGTGATGGTTCCTACCAACTCCGCGCACACGTCGCCACGCAGCGCCGTATCGTCGATTGGTTCGCGACCTTGCGAACGGACGATCCGGTGGCACAGGGCCGCTTGGAGCGGTTGCGGGACGGCCTGCTGGATTGCGCGAGCGACGTGCTTTTTTTTGAGGTTCCCTGTTCTAACGGAACACTCTTCCATCCGCGGTGCTCGCTGCAATTGACCCGCTCGTTCCAGGAACTCGAGAGCGACGCCAAATGGCGGGTGGACGAATTGTATTATGATTATTTCTATCGGCGGCAAGATGGGTTATGGCAGGCGCGGGGCTACGAAAAACTGCCGGTGATGCGGCGGGCGAGTCCGATGCTCCTGTGCGGCGAGGATCTGGGGATGGTTCCGGCCTGCGTGCCACAGGTGCTCCAGGAACTCGGCATCCTGTCATTGGAAATCCAACGCATGCCAAAGCGCTCCGACCTCGGGTTTTCTGATCCCGCCCACGCACCCTACCTGAGCGTGGTGAGCACATCCACCCATGACATGTCAACGTTGCGCGGTTGGTGGCGCGAGGACTCCCGGATCACCGCGAATTTCGCCTGGCAGATGTTAGGCGAGGCGTTTCCCGGGATCGAGCTCTCCGGGGAACTCGCCGCACGGATCATCCAGCAACACCTCCAATCGCCGGCGATGTGGGCGATCTTCCCGTTGCAAGACCTGCTCGCCATCGACGAGGACCTCCGCCACCCGGATCCCGCCGCCGAGCGCATCAACGTGCCGGCCATCCAACACCACAAGTGGTGCTACCGCATGCATCTCGGGCTGGCCGAACTCGCCGCCGCGGATGGATTCAACGGCAAACTCGGATGCCTGCTCCAAGCGGCGGGCCGGATGAACCGCGGCTGAGTTTCGGTTTTTCTGATAGATAGCGGGCTGCAAAACCCGCACGCCGACACGCCCCGGATTTTCCGCGGCATCAGGCCTTGGGCAGGAAGAACCCGCGTTGTTTGGCCGAGATCGGCATGATGAGTTGTTCCATCACCATCAACATGTCTTCCCAGACCTGGCGTTTGATAGAGAGGTTGGCGCCGCTTTGCAACAGATAACTCGGGTGATAGGTGACGCGTACCGGGATGCCGTCGAACTCATGCCATGAGCCGCGCATGGCTCCCACGGTGCCGGTGAGGCCGAGCAAACCCTCCGCTGCGGTGCCGCCCAGCGCGATGATACAGGCCGGGCGGACGATGTCGATTTCCGCGCGGATGAAGGGCAGGCACGCCGCCATTTCCTGCGGGCTGGGTTTGCGGTTGTTGGTAGTCTGCCGGGCGGTCGCGGGGCGGAACTTGACGATGTTGGAAATGTAGACCTCCTCCCGGGTGAGGCCCATGGCTTTGAGGATGTCATCGAGCTTTTGTCCGGCGGGGCCGACAAAAGGTTCGGCCTTTTTTTCCTCCTCGTAACCGGGAGCCTCGCCCACCAGCATGATCCGTGCTTCAGGATTGCCCGTCGCGAAGACCATCGTCTCGCGCAGCGTGCCGAGCGAGCGGGCGGGTTGCCAGGATGTGGCCTGTTGCCGGAGAGAGGCGAGGCGCTCCGCCTTGGATTCCCCTTCGGCGGTTAGTTTGGCCGGCGCTGCCGCAGGATTGGCGGCTGGTGGCGGGGATTGCGCATCGGACTCCGGGCTTGGCACACCCCGGGCCGCAGTTCCCGCACGCGAGCGCCGGAACAAATCGCGCAGGCCGTCACGCGCCCCTTCGTCAAGGAACACGTGGGTCACTCCACGAGCCTGCTCGGCTTCGAGGAAATCAATGACAACATCGGCGGCACGAATCACGCGGCGACGCTAGCCGTTCCGCCGCCGCGATGCAACTGCCGGATGCACCCCGCTCACCACAATTCATCCATTGGTGATCAAGGTGGGCCCGGTGGGGTTCGAACCCACGACCAAGGGTTTATGAGACCCCTGCTCTTACCGCTGAGCTACAGGCCCTATAAGGATTTGAGAATTATTTTCCTTGTCGATGTCTCCCCTCCCGGTCTACCATCGCTGCAACAGAATACGACAGAATGGAACAAAAGCCGAAATTCAGCAGGTCGAAGGTCGAGAACTTGTTCAAGCATCGCGCGGGCAAGTATTACGCCATCGTGAAGGTGCTTGGCAAGATCCGACGTCAATCTCTCGATACCGACGATTACAACCTCGCGAAACACCGCCTCGGTGTAGCGTTGGCGGCGCTGAGGGGTGCGACCGAGGTGAGGACCGCCGGAACGCTTCGTGCCGCTATTTTGGCCGAAGCACATCGCGAGGATGCCACCTTGAAGAAAACGACCCGTCATTACTATCAGCAGGTCGCAGAGAGTCTGTTACGGACGAACGACACTTTGGCGGGATGCCCGGCCGATAAGGCGGTGGTGCGCGTTACTTTGGCGGATCTTCGTGGTTTGATGGACAAACACGCCACGCTGACAAGTCGGACTCGATATAATGGGGCCTTGGCATTGCTGAGGCGTACTTACGCCCGGGCCGTGGAAGCGCACCAGGTGACCGGTAACCTCCCCATTGAAATCGACAGGTTAAAGCCGTTGAACGCCAAGCGGGACATTCCGACTGTCGAGACTTTTGCAGTGATCGTGGCCAACATTGCTTCTCAAAGGAAACGATCCAGCAAGGCCACCGCTGCGGCTGTCCAATTCCTCGCCGCCACCGGCCTCCGTATCAGCGAGGCTCAGGCGCTCCGTTGGAAGGATATAGGCGCTACCGTTCTTACCGTCCGCACGGCCAAGAATGACGACCTACGTCGGGTGCCACTCACTGCGGCCGCCAGTATCGTGCTCGCCGAACTCCGCGCCGTGCTGCCGGCTGGATGCGAGGATCCGGTGCTGCCCATCAAGTCGCCGCGACTTGCGCTGGAGAATGCGTGTGAACGCCTTGGACTCCCGCATCTCAGGGTGCATGACCTCCGCCACATCTTCGCAACCCGGTGTATCGAAGCAGGGGTGGATGTACCATCAATCGCAGCTTGGCTGGGCCACAAGGACGGCGTAGTGCTTGCCGCACAAACCTACGGCCATATCATCGCAAGCCACTCCGAAAAGCAGATTACGAAAGTATGGGGGCGTTCAATTTTCCGTTAATCTGCTAGAGGCCCGAAGGGCTGGCTAACGGGATGAGTGATGGCAGTTGCGGCACCGGTTGGGAAGGCAATTCTTCCCGGCGGGCGCAATTTTCTTCTCTTC
>Ga0268284_1001140_pt1 | contig 14661 bp, 10 predicted proteins | sample saktaG_14_FD_190137 | JGI IMG/M metagenome (GOLD analysis project Ga0268284, IMG submission 190137) | Saline water microbial communities from Sakinaw Lake, British Columbia, Canada - sak_2013_06_06_40m | ecosystem: Environmental > Aquatic > Non-marine Saline and Alkaline > Saline ... | reverse complement strand
TCCCCAAAGATAATATTGCCATCAAGAACCTTTTTGTTCTGCATTCATCAAGAAGATTAAAAAGGTTCAGCTGTGTCCATCTCTCCTTTTACACCATTGCTTTTTTACTACCCTATAACTTCAAGAATTCTTAAGAAGCTGACAGCTAACTGTTACAATAAGCCCATTCAAACCCGCACAAGAAATTAAGAAATGGACGTAATCCAACGTATTGCCCAAGAATTATCGGTTAACAGTAAACAAGTCAGCGCAGCGGTTGCCTTATTGGATGAAGGCGCTACAGTTCCTTTTATTTCGCGCTATCGAAAGGAAGTAACCGGAGGTCTGGATGATACACAATTAAGGCAATTGGAAGAACGTTTGGGTTATTTACGTGAACTTAACGAGCGACGAAAAACCATTCTGGATAGTATTAGTTCACAAGACAAGCTAACGCCTGAACTGGAAAAAGCCATTAAAGAAGCAGAAACCAAAACCCTGCTGGAAGATTTGTACTTACCCTACAAACCCAAACGACGCACCAAAGCCCAGATTGCCCGTGAAGCGGGGCTTGAACCCTTGGCAGATGCACTTTTAAATGATCGCAGTTTAGTACCGGATGAAATCGCTACTACTTATATTGATGAAGAAAAAGGCGTACCTGATATTGCTGCAGCACTGGATGGTGCGAGACAAATCATTATGGAGCGCATTTCTGAAAACGCAGAATTACTGGCTGAACTGCGTGAACGTGTTTGGCAAAAAGGCTTTATTCATGCCGCCGTCATCACAGGAAAAGAACAGACGGCCGAGAAATTTAAGGATTACTTTGATTATCAGGAAGCCATCAATAAAATCCCTTCTCATCGTGCTTTAGCTTTATTTCGGGGACGTAATGAGGATTTATTATCCTTAACACTCAAACCCGGCGCGGAAGAAAAAGACGAGCACGCGCTTTGCGCCCAGTTTGTAGCCAAACATCTTGATATTAAAGATACCGCTAAACCAGCCGATGCTTGGTTCGCAGAAACCGCCCGCTTTGCCTGGAAAATTAAACTGTTCACCCGCATAGATCTGGACTTAAAACTCAGACTACGAGAAGCCGCTGAACTGGAAGCCATCCGTGTTTTTGGCAGTAATTTAAAAGACTTGCTACTGGCCGCGCCTGCAGGCCCTAAAGCAACTATGGGCCTTGACCCCGGCATACGTACCGGTGTAAAAGTTGCCATTGTTGATCCTACCGGAAAAGTATTGGCAACCGACACCATTTACCCGCATCCGCCTCGCAAACAATGGGATGAATCCATGTTGACTCTTGCAAAGCTGATACAAAAGCACAATGTTGCGCTGGTTAGTATAGGTAATGGCACCGCTTCAAGAGAAACTGATCAATTGGTTGCCGATATCATCAAGCAATACAGCGACCTTAAGTTTACTAAAATAACCGTCTCAGAAGCTGGCGCATCGGTTTATTCAGCGTCTGAACTTGCAGCTAAAGAGTTTCCAGACTTGGATGTTTCTCTGCGCGGCGCGGTTTCTATTGCAAGACGTCTGCAAGATCCGCTGGCAGAATTAGTTAAAATTGATCCAAAGTCCATAGGGGTCGGTCAATATCAACATGATGTCAATCAGTTTCAATTAGCCAAAGGGCTGGATGTTGTCGTCGAAGATTGCGTAAATGCGGTGGGTGTGGATGTTAACACCGCCTCCGTATCTTTATTAAAACAAGTCTCCGGTCTGTCGGCCAGCGTCAGTGAAAATATCGTCGCTTTTCGTGATGAAAATGGCCCCTTTCTTAATCGTAAGCAATTAAAAAAAGTACCCCGACTGGGCGATAAAGCTTATGAACAAGCCGCAGGATTTCTTCGTGTTATGAATGGTGACAACCCGCTAGACGCTTCGGCCGTTCATCCTGAAGCTTATCCTGTCGTTGAAGCCATCATCACCAGCACCGGCAAATCCATTCGTGACCTTATCGGTCAAAGCGGATTTATTCGCACGCTTAATCCGGCTAACTATACCAACGAACATTTCGGTCTACCGACGGTGACTGATATATTACTGGAACTGGAAAAGCCAGGACGCGATCCCAGACCCGAATTTAAAAGCGTAGAATTTAAAGCGGGCATCGAGAAAATATCCGATCTAAAGCCAGGCATGAGACTTGATGGTGTCGTCACCAATGTGGCCAACTTTGGGGCGTTTGTTGATATCGGTGTACATCAAGACGGCTTGATTCATATATCTCACTTATCAGACACATTTATTAAAGACCCTAGAGACGCAGTAAAAACAGGCGACATGGTAAAAGTTAAAGTATTGGAAGTGGATATAGCGCGTAAACGCATTTCCTTATCCATGAAATCCGATGCCGTTGTTCCTGAAACAAAACAGGATCGAACCAATCAAAAAACAGTTAATAAACCTAAAGAACAAGCACCTGCTCAAAATTTAATGGCTAACGCCTTTGCAAAAGCACTAAAGAAATAACTCATTGCCCTCACATAAATGCAAGCACAGGATTTGATATGACCCCAGTTAATCGTTTTTATGTCGCCCTTCTATTTGCCTGTTTTTTTATAAGCTATACCCCGATAACGCAAGCGGACATGCAACAACAGAATTATGATAATACTATTGTTGATAACTCAAGCTATGGTACAAAAATTGGCAATAAGGCCTTAATTGCCTTTGCCAATATCACCACAAGTCCATTGGAGCTCCCCAAAAACATTATTAACACCATGAATCAAAGTAACTTTTTCTATGGTGTATTTGGCGGCTTTCTTAAAGGACTGGTTAACACGCTGGGTCGAACCGGTTGCGGCATTGCTGACTTATTAACCTTCCCCTTACCCACCAAACCCGTTGCCTATCCTTTATATGTTTGGGATGATTTTGATGTCGACACAACCTATGGCGATGTCTACCGCTTGAATAAATCTCAAAAAATAGAACAACCGCTTGTTGAAAAACCAGTTACACAAGTTGTCCCAACACCGGTAGTAGCACCAAAGACTGTCGCTGTTGATCGCTCAGCTCAGTACAATCAACAAACCAACAAAAGCCTGGACACACTCTTTAAAAAAGAAATGCAGAAATAACTTAAGAGGTACTGCCGAGCGCGTTTTTTATTCCGAATAATGGGTTTACAATCCCAATTACGCTTAAGAAATTATTTAACGATTACAAATATGACCAACATCCTTATCATCTATTCAAGTACTGACGGACAAACCCATAAAATTTGCCAGCGACTACAAACCCACATTGAACTACATCAAGAGCAGCATGTCACTTTAGTTTCCATTGATAAGGTATCAGAATTAAATTTGACCCAGTTTGATAAAATTGTAATCGGTGCCAGTATCCGTTACGGACATCACAGTCCGCTAGTTATTGCCTTTATTGAGAAAAATAAAACGCTATTGGACAGCAAACCGAATGCTTTTTTTTCGGTGAGTTTAGTTGCCCGTAAACCGGAAAAAAGTACGCCAGAAAACAATCCTTACCTTAAAAAATTTATTAAACGAATAGCCTGGAAGCCCAAAGAACTGCGTGTTTTTGCTGGCAATATCGATTACCCCAGTTACAGTTTTCTTGACCGTTCAATTATTCGACTCATTATGTGGATAACCAAGGGGCCGACTAATCCCTTAACCGTCGTTGAATATACGGATTGGCATCAAGTTGAATTATTTGCCCAACTCATTATCGACATGAAATGAACAATCACTTAATTTGATAGATTGTCCACGAAAAGCACGAAAGACACGAAAATTGATGAAGGTATTATAAGAGCTTTTAATCCTCAGATGCTGGTTCAAAGTTATAACCCTGACCGAAACATAAAGACTTCTATAGCTTTTAAAACGTAAATAGCCCTCTTCATGAACATTCAATGTCCGATGCGCCAACTTCCTAAATAGGATAGATAATAAAATTATTACCCTCAATCAGGCGTAAAATATCCAATAAATTCTTAAAAAAATAATAGCCTACTATTTTTAGAAACAAAAACACTGGCAGACACATTGGTTTGTTTATGTTATCTATTTGTTATTACTTTTACATGAGATAAAACATGTCATCATTTGGACGATCAATTAGAATTTACCTTGCTGATGGAACACCTTCAGGAATTCGCCATGTTGAAATTGCTAATTGGTCTGGACAAGCAATTGCCTGCCCGAGGGGAAGATTTGCAGAATTAACAAAATGGGAAGAGGCAAAAAAGCCGGGCATCTATTTTCTATTTGAGAGGCAATCTTCTGATATAGGCACTAAGGCCTATATAGGCGAGTCAGAAAATGTCATCAAGCGACTTATTGACCATGAATGAAACAAAGACTTCTGGAATGAGGTTGTAATTTTTACCAGCAAAGACGAAAACCTTACCAAGTCACATATAAAATACTTGGAATCAAGGCTTGTTGCAATGGGTATAGAATGTCAAAGATATAAGCTTGAGAATGCAAATACACCAACGGAATCAAATCTTCCTCGTGCAGATAAAGATGCGATGGAAGAGTTTATTCATAATTTAAGAATTATAATTGGCACGCTTGGCCATAAGCTCTTAGATCCAATTAACTCTAGCGCTAAAATTGAAACAATAAAAAATACCAAAACAACTATTGGCATTCCTTTAAGTTTTTCTTTAAAAAACCTGAAAGCGCATGGCCAAATGACAGACGATGGTTTTTTGCTTTTAGCTAGCTCAGATATTGCTGCAAACACAAATCCAAGTATGCCAGGTAATACCAAAAAAACTAGAGATGCTTTAATTGAAGAAGGCATCCCAAAGATGGAAGGTGAAAATTATAAACTATCAAAAGACACGCTTTTTAGCTCTTCTTCATATGCTGCAGCGACAGTTGCGGGCACCAGTAGAAGTGGGCCACAAAGTTGGCAAGATTCTAAAGGACGGACACTAAAAGTTATTGAAGAACAAATCTTGAACGAGCAAATATAATAAGTCACTCAATTATGATAGAGATCTTAAATTTTTTTGATCCTAATAACTGCCAAAATAAAAATAAAATCCAATTAAGGCAAATTAGGCAAAAATATGCTTAAACAGAGTTAAACTAAAGCACTGTAGACAAACAATACCGTAAGACTTTTTCACAATGCTCTAGGAGGCTTTTACAATACTGTCGGGGAATAGTCGGGAGAGTCTTTCAATATTACAATGTGATAGATGATGTTTCAGGTTACGCCATCAAAATAATTGGCTGATTATAGTCTAACAGTTTGACTATACGACAAATTGCGACAAAGGTATTAACGCCTATTACTGCAGGTTATTAATAATTTGAAGTCGTTAAAAAGCGGGTGCTTTAAAAAATTTTTTAGGGATGATAAACACAGAACTTTCCTTAGCCTGTTCCAAGAGACGATGAAAGCTCCAACTGTAATGATTTTGTTTTCGAAAGGGATTTAACTTAATTATCAATTAGTCCATCACTGACATCTTTGCTGACAATTAAGCTTACAATACTGTTTTTAACAACGGGTTGTAAACACACCATGAAAAAAATCATTCTTTCACTCTTGGTTGTTTTTTTGATCATCGAAGAATGGCTTTGGGATGGTTTGACAGCATTGGGACATTCACTCATTAGCTGGCTTCATCTGGAAGTTGTGGAACAATGGTTGAGTCGAACGTCACCTCCAACCGCACTAATAGCCTTTTGTATTCCGTTATTGATTGTCACACCCATCAATCTTCTGGCCTTGAATCTATTGGCTAATGGCTTGATTATGCAAGGGCTTGGTTTGGAAGTGATCGCCAAACTATTGGGTACTTTACTGGTGGCCAGAGTATTTGCTTTAACCAAGCCTCAGTTATTAACGTTTGCTTGGCTACGACTGCTATACACAACCATTACGGATTGGCTACAATGGGCTCATCAAAAAGTCACCGATACGGCTGTTTATCGTTGGTCTAAACGCTTAAAAGCAGAAGCTAAAGCAAGATGGTCAACTTGGTTTAACTCATGAATGTGTTTGGGTCAGGTATCACTTTATAGGCTATGAGTGGCTTAAACGACTATTTGCAGGCCAGCTATTGCCGCTCTTTACGTTTCATTTTTACCCAGCCAATGTTTTAGTTCTGGCGGCTGATAGGTGGCATAACGATCCAGTAACACATCTGGATTAGTCTCTACCAGCAACAGGGCATGGTGGTCTTTTTTAAAAAACTGCTCTGCAGCTACATGATCAAGAAAACCGATCAGTAAATCATAATAGCCTTCTACATTTAACAAGCCACAGGGTTTATTATGAAAACCCAGTTGCGCCCAAGTCCAAATTTCAAATAATTCTTCAAGCGTACCTATACCACCAGGAAGTGCGATAAAACCATCTGAAAGCTCGGCCATGAGCATTTTTCGCTCATGCATGGAGTCAGTAACATGGAGTTCTGTTAAGTTTTTGTGCGCGACTTCTTTATTTGCCAAAGCTTTCGGTATGATGCCGATAGCTTGGCCACCCAGCTTTAATACTTCATCTGCTACGCGACCCATTAATCCAATGCCGGCCCCTCCATAAACTAATTTGATATTGCGACTAACCAGTGCTTGGGCGAGTGCACTGGCTGCTGTGCTATAGGCTTCAAGTCGTCCGGGGCTTGAACCGCAATAGATACAAATACTGTTTATTGTTGTCATGATTATTTTCTTGTCAAAAGTTAGGAGTACTATTCAGATTTAAATTATCCAGGAAAAATCATTATGCCAATAAAGTATCAACACAAAGTCACTTTCAAAGATCAATTAAGGTGACAAGGTAATACGATCAGTTAGGCCCGGCTTTACTTTAGGATTAACCTTAAAATAGTTTTCCAACGCCTCTAAATCAAGTGCGCCACCCAGTCGATTAAGGCCTTGTGTCAAGACATAAAATTGATCACCACCCTCCGCCAGATAGTTATTAACTGAAATACGATAGTGCCTAGCTGGATCGACTGGCATGCCGTTGATTTTAATGCTGGCCGGATCAACGTTATCACAAGCGGTGCCTTTTTCTTTCCACATATAGCTAAAGCCTTTGGAGACTTGCAAAATACGGTTAAAAGGTTGCCCTGTAACCGGAGCATCAAGCGGATAACCTAGGGTACAACCGGTAAATTGTTGCTCAAGCAGCTCATGAAGTTGAGCACCTGTTAAAGTCAGAGTAACCAGCGTATTTCCAAAGGGCTGTACAGTAAATGCTTCGTTGTATGTTACGTTACCATCGCCTTCGCCAGCCGCGCTGGCCGTATAAGCTAAATCAGCACGAATACCATCAGGGTTCATAAAAGCTAGCACTGCTTCACCAACGCCTATCCCTTTGGTTTGTAATAACTGAGCATCGGCAATCATATCACCTAAAACTGACTCGCCAGCGGCATTAGGCGTATTAGTCAAGGCCCTACTGATAGAGCCAATAACACGATTAGCGAGGGGTATTGAGAGGGCTTTATAGTGATTTACGATGGATTTAATGACTGTATTTGGGCTTATGCCTACTTGTCCCTGCTCAACAGCAATATTGGTTGCTGTGATGGTACTAATATCCTCGGTAGCAGTATCAACCGTCACAGTAATATCGGTTAATACCCGACCTTGTGCGTTGGCACTGGTAACCGGTATCAAGCGGCCCTTTCTATTCAAAATTTGGCAGTTATAGGCTTGATGGGTGTGGCCTGAAATAACCAGATCAACGGCATCATCCAGTTGATTAACAATTGTTTTAATGGGCGAGCCCCGCAACTGATCGCCGCATTGATTTATAGTTGCAACACTCAGGGTAGTCGGTACTTTTCCACCTTGGTGAATCAATACCACTATGGCTTCAACACCTAGTGCACGGAGCTTGGGAATCAGCGCATTAATAGTTGTCACCTCATCCAAAAAAGCCAACCCCGCCAAGCCCTTCGGGCTGACAAGAGTGGCTGTTTCTTTTAAGGTCATGCCGATAAAACCAATGCGTATGCCACCGACCTTTTTAATGGCATAAGCAGGGAAAATGGTTTGACCGGTCACTGCTTCTATAACGTTGGCCGCCAAGAACCTGAACTTGGCTCCTTCAAAGGGGACGGGGGTTCCGACTTCAGCGCCTCGACAGGTATTACTGTTAGTGGGATGACAGCCACCATTCTGCATGCGTTTAAGTTCGCTTTGTCCTTCGTCAAATTCATGATTACCGACCGCATTAAAATCCAATCCAAGACGATTCATGGTTTCAATCGTCCCTTCATCATGGAACAAGGATGATAGCAGTGGCGTTGCACCGATAATGTCACCGGCTGAAACAACCACCGTATTGGGATTTTGACGCTTCAAGTCGGTGACATACCCTGCCATCCAGTCTACACCACCCACAGCAATAGCAGTCAATGCCGGAGAGCTGGGTGTTTGCCGCAGTGCGCCCGGTGATTCCAATTGACCGTGAAAATCATTAAAGGCAATAATTTTGATTTTAGTGCTAACCGGATGGGTGCAACCCAACGCAGTTAAACCCAACCCCATAATCAGCGCAAGTGGATAAAGTTTTTTCATGTGCTAAAGTCAATCGTCATGCGATATATAGGACATTTTAAAGATACCCTGCTAAGATTAAAAAAATTAGTTTTTCGATATGCAACAATTATCCTACAAAAGACCATGCTAACACGACGTCGTTTTTTAAATTATAGTGGTGGAGGTATTCTAGCGATTGCTACTGGCTGTAGGCCTGAGCATATCAACTGGCTTCCACATCAGGAACAAGCGACTTCGACTATCAATGTAGCCTTAGCGGAACATGCAAAATTTACGAAGCTTAAAAATCTTTTATTAGGGTATCCAATCAATATGAATACCCCGCCTAAGGGCTTTTTTACTTGGCGCCAACAACTGCTTGAGGCAGGCATCGGTGGATTTTCCTATAACAACGTGGGCAACCCATTCAAAGACAGTCCCATCGTATACAACACCCATGATTTTGAGCAAGAACTCATTCATAGATTTGGCAAGCTATACGGATTTCCAGCAGCCAACACTTGGGGCTTTCTTTCAAATAGTGGTACTGATAGCAATATGCATGGCATGTATATGGGGCGAATTCTTTTAAAAGGTCGTACCGGTGAGCTTCCAAAAGCCTATTTCACCAAAGAAGCGCATTACTCCATACAGATTTTACGTGACTTACTGGGACTTGAAACCGTTTTTGTTGAAACACTGCCGGATGGCGGTATGGATACTCATGACTTAAAAAAGAAACTGGCTGATAACTCATCTCATCCGGCTTTAGTAATAGCAACGATCGGAACAACCTTTAAAGGTGCTATAGATCAGCTTGACCACATACAGGACGCCTTAAAAGGCTATCCCAGTTATTTACATTTGGATGCCGCATTATTTGGCGGTTATCTTCCTCATACCCAGTATGCCGATGAAGTGGCCTATCAATCCGAGAGTAACCCTAACAAGGCTCGTTTTGATTCTATCGCCGTTTCCTGCCATAAGTTTTTCGGCTTCCCGTCGCCTGCCGGTTTATTTATTAGCACACAGAATCATTTTGACGAGTTTAATGAATTCTTTAGTCAAATTCATAATCCTGAGTATATTCAGCATGTCCCGGGGACAATCACTTGCTCAAGAGATGCTGTAAAACCAGCCGAATTTTACTATTTCTCATCACCAACGGCTATGACTAAACAACAAGAAGATGCATTCGCGATTTTACAAAATACAACTTACCTGCTTGATGAAATGCAAAGCCACTTTCCCGATCTGCAACCGGTACGCGCTAATGAGCTTTCTAATACTCTGTTTTTTAGAAAGCCCAGCGACCGTATTGTAGAAAAATATTCATTGGCAACCATGCAGTTAACCATCAACAATACAAAACAAAATTATGCACATGTTGTGGTGATGCCGCACGCAAACCGGAAAGTATTATCTGAATTTCTTACCGATCTGGAAAAAGATTCAACCATCCATTTTTGACATCCTCCCCCACCTGAAGGAAGGGGATTCCTAGTTTCCTAAGAAAATCGTACGCACTTCACTGGGGGGTCTCGTTCATCCCTGAATGCTTCAAAGTTACATCAATGGATAAACCGCTTTTAAGTAAACGATATATAATTTCATCGCACGAATTAAATACCTGCACCGACAAAACTATTAATGTACTTTTGATGCCATCCACATCCCATTAACTTTTACTTTGTCCTAATTTATCGATGCTACATTTAAGTCTCGTGAAAATAAACCAGTTTTACCTGAAAAAAGAATCCAGACTACTCATCAACTTTAAATAATATTGCTGCTTTAGCATAAGGTCTATAAATGAATAGGCTTCCACAATTAGGATAGTCTACTTTTTTGTTTTCGCAATGCGCACTATTTCTTGCTATTGCTGATACAGGATTGTTGAGGGTGTAAAGAATTTCATGAACCCCCTATCAATCAAGATACTTTTTTTAACTGGCCCATGCCATTGGGTTTTTTAACGACCTGTAATTGTGCTTTGAAGCGTTTTTGTATTGCTTCAACATGAGAAATAACACCCACGGTTTTTCCATAGGTGTGCAAATTCTCAAGAGTACTGATAACGGTATAAAGCGAATCTGCATCCAGATTACCAAATCCCTCATCGAGAAATAACGAATCGACAGAGCGTCCGTTATTAGCCAATTCAGAAAGCCCCAGCGCCAATGCCAGACTGACTATAAAACTTTCGCCACCAGATAATGTCTTCGGTAATCGTCTTACATTGGCTTGGTAAGTATCTTCAACTTCAAGTGCCAAGCCTTGTTCACTATGAGCTTGTCGTAAATAATAACGTCCACTGATTTTTTCGAGTATTTCATTGGTTTGAGATACTAACTTTTCAGCAACATGTCCTTGAACCCTTCGACGAAAAGCCATCCCGCTTTCCTCTGCTAATTGCGCCGCTTCTGCAAAGTAAGGCTGCGAGACTACTTCTTGTTGTTGCAATCGTAAGATCAAATCATCATAAGACAGTTGCAATTGTTCTTGTTCGTTTAAGAGTCTCTCCAGATGTTGAACTTCCATACTGGTTATCGCTATCTTTTCATTATTGCCTTTTAACTGCGCTTCTATTTCTGCTGTATTTAAAGCGCTTACCTCTGAGGAGGTCAGTTCGATTTCCAGTTGTTCATTAATCGCTACTAACTCAATGGTTTTGGCATCAATCTCTTGTTCAAGCTCTGCTTTTTGGCGTTCAATTTCCGGCTGATGTACTATTAGCTCCAAGCTTTTGCTTATCTCTTGCAAGCTTGTAAATTGGGTTTCGGTCATTTTGGCTTCTATCGCCAATTGCAAGTTGGCAACTTCAACTTCCTGCTTAGTCAGTAATTGTTCTTTTTCGGCTATTAATTTCTGCTTTTCAATAAGCCCTAAATGGAGACCTATTGACTCTTCTTTTTGTATTTGACTGCCATAAACTTCTAATTGCTTATTACATTCCGTAATTTCAGTTTGACAAGCCGTTTGTTTAACTTCCAAAACAGCTATTTCTTCTTTTAAGGTTTTATGGCGGAAAGCGTAGCCATGGTAATCTTGTCGACGCAAATTAAGTCGATCAAACAAAGCATCTTCTTGGCCTTTTGCGGGCATTTTTTCGCCAAGCAAAGTCAACTGCGCTAAAACTTTATCTGCCAGCTCTTTTTCTTGTGCCTGACAAAGTACTAAAGCCGCTTCAATATCTATCTGTTCCTGAGGCACTTCTTGATTATTTGCACTCAACTGTTGAGCACTCACTTGCAACTGCTCGAGCGTAATTAAACCTTTGGCAAGCAGCGCTTTTGATTTTTCTATATCCTCTTGTTTACTGCGATATTTCTTGGCGAAAATAACAATTTCTGTAAGTTCGGCATCTTCTGTAGTGATCAACTCTTTCATCAAGCTCAAGTTATTGATATCAAGATCGTGACTCACAATGTTTAGTCGATTACAAAGGCTTAACCACTGCCCCCTGATTTGAAGTAACCGGGATTGTCTAGACTGGTTTTTTTGAGATTGCTTTTCTGCTTCACTAATTTTAAATCCCGTATTACCGGACTTTTCTATTAACATTCTTAGCTTGGCTTTTTGATCAATCAGCGCCTGTTTAGAGTTACTGACTGCCGGTGGAAATTTAGCGTAAGGATGTTGCAAAGCCCCACATAAAGCACAAGGCTTGCCATCAACAAGATGAATCCTGTCAGGGGCCATTTTTTTCAATAACGATTCATTAATGATCGCTTCTTCAAGAGTGCGTTTAATGTTTTCTTCACGCTTTATTTCCATCTTTAGCTTTTCAAGATCCAAACTTAAGACTTCTGCATCATGATCCGGTTGTTCTTTACGTCTAAAAAAGGAAAAAAAGCCTAGGTTACCGGTCAATTTTTGATGATTTTGCGCGAGCTTATAAAGCATCTGAAAATCTTTAACACGCTCTTGTTGTTCTAGCCTTAAGGCATCAATATCGGCAAGTGTATTACCCTGCGCAATTTCCACCAGTTCTTTTTCATCGGCCTGCAACTGACTGGTTAGGTCAGCCTGTTTACTATTTTCTTTGTTAATCGCAAGCGTGTTGGTTTTAAGTGCCTCGAGGACTTTTTTTGATTGCTTGGAAAATGTCTTTTGTTTTCCAGTTAATTCAATAAGCTCGGTCTTAAGCTTTTTTAACTTACCAATCTCTGGAAAATCGGTTAACAGTGAAGCATCAACTTCATGCTCTTGAATCCAAGCGGACACTGTCGTAAAAACTGACTCCTTTTCTGCAAATTGTGCCGCTAAAGACTGCCAATGCTCAGTCTCAGATTGCCTGTTTAAAGCAAACTGTGTGAGTTGGGCATTAATAGTTTCCAGCTTTTTCTGTTGCTTGGTAAATGATAGCTGTGAGAGTCCTTCGGGAGCGGTTTTGTCATTACCCAGCTTATTTTTTAATTGTTTAAGTTCGCTTTGATAAGCATCCAAGGTCGATTTTTCTTGATGAATAAGATGATTTTTATCCTTAAGCGCCTCAATATCATCCTTAAAATTTAATGCATCTTGAGTTGTAGCAATTCTATCCAATAAATTTTGGAGTTCTTCTAGTTGTTGCTTGGCACTTTCCAGATTCCTTTCCTGCTCGGCAATCTGCTTTTTAATGACTGCTTGCTCTTTTAACGAGGCTTGCTGTTGCTTTAAAGTTTTTTGTTCTTCCTGAAACTCTGTTAATTGCTCTTTAAAATCAAGTAAATCTTGTTCACTGGCTTCAAGCTTTTCAGGTTGAATTAATTGAATAGCCTTTAAATTATGCCTTAAAAGATCCAGCTCCTTTTGAGCATTTTCCGCGTTATCAATAACTTCTTTTTTATAATCGGCATAAATATCGGTGCTGATTATTTTTTCAAGTATATCCATGCGTTCACTATCAAGCGCATTTAAAAAAGCAGCAAAATCGCCCTGTGCAAGCATAACCGAACGAGTGAAGTTACGAAAATTCATACCGGTAATTTCGTTTATCTTGGCACATACTTCATGAGGTGTCTCAGCTAATACTTCACCGTCATTCAACCGCACTAATTGCATTTCCGGCGGCATTAATTCACGCTTTGGATCACCTTCTACACGTTGCACATACCACGCCGATTTATATTTCACGTCGCCTAAAGAAAATTCTATTGCAGCAAAACACTCCGCTGTATGCTTTGTCATTACATAATCAGCCGGCCTGTCAAAACGAAAAGTTTGACCGTATAAACCAAGAGTAATGACATCCAATACACTCGATTTACCAGAACCGTTAGGCCCTGTAATGGCAAAAACACCCGTATCGGAAAAAGGCGGTTGCTCAAAATCAACCTGACTCTCACCTTCCAAGGAGTTTATATTCTGAAAATGTATGTTGAGTATCTTCATAACTAATTATTTTTTTATAGTGGTACTCATTGCGATGATTTTTAATGAAAGCCTTGGAGCACATTTTTATATGCTTACATGATACACGATGAGACTGTTTGAGAAAACATCGTCAAAAAGCCGCAATAGTTGCGGCTTTTAAATCTTTTTTCAAGCCCCTTAGAGGCTCTGTTACAAATACCTCTTGGATTCTAAAGCCAATTTATGAAGCCCGATCAGAAAACTAAAGTTCTTCTATCAACCGTTTATATATACCGCCAAAACTACCATTACTCATTAACACAAAATGTCCTCCTAAACAGGCTTCAACTTTAAGCTTTGCAATAATGGCATCAACAGATTGATAAATTTCAATATTATCCGCAATATTAGTCAGTTTACTTAAATCCCAATCCAGATTGAGCGGTTGATACATAATCGCCAAATCAGCATTAGCCAACGATTTTGCCAACGTTTCTGTATGAACTCCTAAACGCATAGTATTTGATCTGGGCTCTACAATAGCGATAATCCGCTCCTGCCCGACCTGTTTACGTAAGCCATCGAGTGTTGTCGCTATCGCTGTTGGATGATGCGCAAAGTCGTCGTAAATAGTGACGCCTTTTATCTTCGCAATCACTTCCATGCGGCGTTTTACATTGATAAATTGGCCCAAAGCCGCTATGGCGTCTTTGGGAAGAATGCCCACATGATTGGCCGCTGCAATCGCAGAAAGCGCGTTATAAACATTATGATCCCCTGTTAACGTCCAGTCGACAACACCTTGTTCATTATTCTCAAACAACACAGAAAATTGGCT
>Ga0268284_1001139_pt1 | contig 14685 bp, 14 predicted proteins | sample saktaG_14_FD_190137 | JGI IMG/M metagenome (GOLD analysis project Ga0268284, IMG submission 190137) | Saline water microbial communities from Sakinaw Lake, British Columbia, Canada - sak_2013_06_06_40m | ecosystem: Environmental > Aquatic > Non-marine Saline and Alkaline > Saline ... | reverse complement strand
CCTTTGACCGGGAAGCCCGTCGCCCGCAATGCCACGTCACAGCAGGTGACCGCCATCATCAAAAAAAGAGCTGCCCCGGAAAGAATCGTCATCCCGTAAATCAGGTAGACCACGCCCTTCCAAAACAGATCCAACTGTTTTTTAGCACCATTCATCAGCTTTTATTTCTTTCCGACTTTCTCTTGCAACTCAGCCAAAAACGCAGACCCTTTAAGCCCCTTCTTGTCAGCCTTATCTGCGTTTTCTTTCAACAACGGCTCCACCTGCTTCTTCCAGACGGCTTGCTCATCCGCAGAAAGCGGAATGATCTCGCGCTTCAACTCTTTCACATACGCACGACCGGCTTCATCCGCCTCATTCCAAACCTGGCCATGCTTGACCATCCATTCTGTATTCACCTGCTGAATAGTCTTCTGAAGTTCGGCAGGCAATTGTTGCCACGTCTTCGCATTCATGGCGACAAAGAAAACCGTGGTATAGCCAATGCAGGACGAATCCGTCACAGACTTGATGACCTCGCCTTGCTTCCATCCCTTCAACGTTTCAATCGGACAGAACGTGGCGTCCACAACACCTTTCTGCAGCGATTCATACGTCTCACCCTGTGGCATACTGATCGGGGATCCGCCTAACTGTTCGACCACCTTTGCAGAGAACCCCGTGGCGCGAATTTTAAGCCCCTTCAAATCGCCGAGCGTGTTAATCGCCTTTTGCGAGGCCAGGATGCCAGGTCCATGCGCATGAACATACATGACTTTTGTATCGGCCAGTTCCTTTGGCTGATAGGCGGCATACAGCTCATTGGCGATACGCGTCGCTGAAGCGCCATCCGGATAACCCACCGGCAGATCCAGAAGCTCCATAAGCGGGAAGCGTCCGCGCGTATAGGCGAGTGCGCTCATGCCGATATCGGAAATGCCGTCAACCACGCCTTGATAACACTGATCCGCTTTGGTCAGCGAACCTCCAGGGAAAACCGTGATCTGCACCTGCCCATCCGTCCGCTTCTTGATTTCATCCGCCCACTCCGTGGCCAACTTGGCCTGCACATGCGTCGGTGGAAAAAAGACGCTATATTTTAAAGTGTATGTTTTTTTTGCGCCCGCTTGCGCGGCCTCTTTTCCGCAACCTGCTACCATGAGCAGACTGACGGCCATCAGCATTGACATTGTTGTTATTTTCATGGGGAAATAGTTTACCCCTCTTACCTCATTTACTCAATCTGATTTTCAAAATAACATTCGTTTTTTTTGGCACGTGTACTATAATGTCCGCCATGCTGAATCCGCTCCATACATGCTTCGGGTTGAAGGCCGACGGCAATCCGCTTATTTTCCTGGCCCCCATGGCCGGTTATACCAACGCGCCCATGCGCCGTATTTCCCATCAGCATGGCGCTGTGTTGACCTACACGGAGATGGTCTGTGACCGAGGCTTGCTGAACACCTCTGAGAAGACTTGGCACCTGCTCGAACCCCTTTCCGATGAAGGTCCGGTTGTCGCGCATCTCTATGGGTGCGAACCGGACAGGCTAGCCGAGGCTGCCGCAAAAGTTGAAAAAACCGGACGCTTTGTCGCCATTGACCTCAACGCCGGGTGCCCCGTCCCCAAGATTACCACCTGCGGTGCCGGCGCCGCACTGATTAAAGACCCACAGCGCATCCATGACATCCTTGCCGCCATGAAGAAGGCGGTGAAGCACATTCCGATCACAATCAAGACGCGCCTGGGCCCGTCCCCCGACAGAGTCGCCATCTTCGACATCCTCGCCGCCGCAGAAGCCGCTGGCGCGAGCGCCTTAGCGCTACATGGCCGCTTCACCTCGCAGGGCCATGGCGGCCCGGTCAACCTTCCCCTCATGGCCGAAGTGAAACAACGCGCCAAGATCCCCATCATCGGCAATGGCGGCATCGTCTCCAAGCATTGCGCCTGGACTATGCTCCATGAAACCCATGTCGATGCCCTCATGATCGCCCGCGCCGCCATTGGCAACCCCTGGATTTTCGAGGATCTCCGAACAGCGCTCAAATCCGATGTCGAACCCCTCCCTTCCCATTCGCCCGGCAGTCGCCCAAAACGGGATCTCAACGAGATGAACCGTGTCCTGGACGACCATCTCAGCTCGCAACAGGCCTTTCTAAACACGCTTAAAAATAAATACGGAACACCACGCGACGACGCGGCTGTTGAAGAAAACGTCGCTGCCGAATTCCGCTGCCATCTCTTCCGCTACCTGCACGGCCTCAACGGCTCGTCTCACATTCGCGGGCGGATGCATGAACTCCAGACACTCCCCGCGATTCGCGAAGCGATCAAAGCCTGCATCGAACGCGAAGCCGCCCACCGCGCCTCCGTCACCACTCGAGTTGAACATTGAGCGTGGGATATTGTTTCACTTAGATTGACGTGTCAAAATCTATCGCGTGCTACTCCCAAAACGCCTCATACATGTCCTGCACGACCGGGTTATCCGGGGCGATATCATGCGCTTGCTTGATACAGTCTGCCGCTGCATCATCCTCTTCTATTTCGTCGTAATAAACGGTCTTTGCCATCAGCCAGGCAACCCAGGCCTGCGGATGGGTCTCCTCGGGGATCGGGGCGTTCTTAACCAGTTCTCCCGCCTCGGCCAGGCAATCCTTGTTGACGAGGATGTGCAGCAGGTGCGCCCAAGCAAAGAGATATTCCGGCTGCTCCTTGATTAACGTGCGAAGAATCGCTTCGGCTTCGGGAACCTGTTTCTGTTTTAAAAGACTCACGGCGTAATTGAACCGCGCCGGATAATAGTCCGGGGCCTCCTGCAAGATGCGTTGATAGATCTTTTGTTGTGCTGCCCAGTCCGGCCTCTTCTTCCGTGCATCCAGAACCGCCTTCTCGTACAAAAGGCCCAACTTCTCAGGGAGCTCTTCACCAAAGCGGAAATCTGCGTTCAGGCGTGTGCCTGCGACGGCGAGTTTCCGGCGCTGACCTTCGATGAGGACCTCGACCTCCTGACCTGATTTGGCTCCGCCGAGTTGCTGCAAAATCGTCAATGCTTTAATACGAAAATCATCGGGACCAAAGCTAACATTGACAATCTTCCATAAAAAGGGGATGACCTCCGGATGCTTGATGTTCTGGAGCATTTCGAGCGCCGCCGCCGCGGCCGAAGGTCTTTCATTGCAAAACACTTCGCAGATGTCCAGGATAATACGGCGATCACGCCAGCCCTTAGGATTATCCAGAAATTCTGCCTCGAGGAGACCATGCGGACAGACTTCCTGCGAACAGAGATAGGGCCAGTCTCCCAGCACGGTATGCGGTGCGGTTCCCTCGCGGAGATGTTGCCGATACAAGCGGATCATGTCCGCCTTGAAATGACTCTCTTTCTGCAGGCTTAAGTCTTGTTTTGCGCGCGCCCGGTCGCCGAGGTTCGCGGCGGCCACGCCCGTGAAGAAGCAGACATCGGGATTGCTTCGGTAAGGGCTTGCATCCGCGAGCAACAGAATATCCTGATGCCGCTTGAAGCGGGCGAGCGCTTCGCAGACCTTGATACAGGCATCCGCGCTGGGCATGTCGAGCTTGATCGCGTTGTCCAGGCATTGGAGGGAAAGCGCGTCGTCGCCGTTAACATAATGAAAAATCGCCAGATTGGCCAGCCCAAAGGGATTGGGAAAGCGGGCCTCTTTCAAGCTCTGGCTTTGGATGCGGATCGCCTCGTCGAGCCTGCCGGTTATGTAGAGGCAGAGCGCGAGGTTGTTTGCCGATGTGTAGAAATTCTCCAGCCCCGGAAGCATGGCCTGCTTGAACAGCTTGATCGCGCCTCCATAGTCACCAGCCGCCAGCAGACGCAATCCCCTGCTGTTGAGCCGAATGCCCTCCGTCAGTGACGCCCCCTGCATATTTCCAAAAACGTCCGCTTCCTGCGGCAGCGGCTCAGCCCCGACCCAATGCGTCGAAAACCGCTCCAACGGCAGGTCGCGCGCCTTCTGATAACAACAAAACTTATACTTCTTGCCACTGCCGCAGGGGCAGGGACTATAGGGACTTTCGTTGTCGATCATTTTTTGATTATCTGGCTTGCCTGTAACTTCAACTGGAATGTTGGAATATGGGAATGATGGAATGATGGGGAGACGGAATACCGGCTTTTGGAGGGCCACGCTTTGTCGTGGCCGGACGCGACAGAGCGCGTCCCTCCAGTGGGGGCCTTCTTCCAGTATCCCACCATTCCATTGTTCCTCTCAAGGTACCCCTTCGTTTATTCCCGCTTCGCGGGCGCGGGCTTGCCTCTTACTTCGCGGCTGGTGCGTCCGTCCAGCTCTTCTGAGCTTTGGTGAGCTGCGCCGCGTTCAGGCCGAAGGCCTTCAGCACGCCGGTCGCCATCATCACGTTTCCAGCGTCATTCATGTGTACGCCGTCGCCGGTGAAGACATTGCCCTTCTTCTCGGTGACCTTCGCAATGCCGGCTTGCATGTCGGCGTTCAGGTCGGCCAGCGCACACTTCTTGGTCTTGGCGAGCGTGCGCAGGAACTCATTATAGGCCATCAGCTTCTGGTTGTTCTCATTCGGCTGATCTTCGCCGATCATGGTCGAGGTCAGGATCATCACCTTGACGCCTGCGGCCTGACACTGCTCGATGATCTTCGTGATGTTGACCTTGTATGCATCAAGCGGTACGCCGTTCGCCCCGTGCCAAACGTCGTTGACGCCGCAACTCAGGGTCATCCAGTCCGGCTTCTTGCTCAGCACATCTTTATCAAGCCGACCCAGCATGTCATTGGACTTGTGTCCGCTGATGCCTGCGGGGATACACTCCGCCTTGATGCCGTTCGCTTCCAGCCCCTTCATCACAAGGGTCACGTAACCCTTAGGGCCAGCGCCGCCTTCGGTGATCGAGTCCCCCATGAAGGCGATCTTCTGTCCGCTCTTGACTGCCACGCCCAATTTTGTCACCGTCGCTGGCGCGCCAAATGCCGCGCTACCGATCATCCCGACTGCAACTGCCGCCACCACTGTCATCTGCCCGACGCTCATCTGCTTCTTCATACGCTCTCTCCTTGTTGTTTTAATTGTGTTGTTCCCCTCACGAGAAATCGTTAAAAGAATAGCACAAACACACGTCGAATACTACTCTATTTACGAGGCGATGTGCATCCCCGTTTCATGGACACAGGGGGACGGACAAGCTACCCGGAGAGGGTTAAACTTAGACTTGCTCTGAAACCCGAACATTGAACGCGGATAGGATCTGAAGGACGTTCTAGAGCATGAAAATGGCACGGAACTGGTGAATAACCGTCTGTGGATCTGGCAATGCATTCTCGCCTATCGCTTGAGAAATGGCTTGCCAGTCTTTTGAGTCGGCCGTAAAGTTTTCGATGAACGCTCGAATGTCTGATTTGAGCAATTCGGGCAAGTCATACCGATCTGCCAGGGCTAACGATCGATAGAGCCGGAATACATCGTTTCTATGCTTCTTTATGTCAGACCCCTTGATCGTTTTGTCCCCCGCATCTCTGCGTCGAGTCAGATCAAGCCAAGCACGCGCTTTGAGTGGAATCAGGCATTTTGCGGGAACAACCGAGACGCCATCGATAACAACGCGCGATTCCACCACCAAGCGGTAGTAGTCGTCATTCAGTAGAATAGCGGAAAGGCTGGAAATATCCTCGTCCGCAGGAATGGGTGTCAGGTGAACCCCTTCCGGAAACCCGAGAAGATTCCTAGTCAGTAATTCGATCATGAACGGATAGTCAGGTGCTTGTGGTTCCAGAAAACGATAGAACTCGGGGTGCTGCTCGCTCTTCTGATGGCTTTCATAACGCCCTTCTTGGATGAATGTCCAGAACCGGGAGAAGAACTCGGCATTAAGCGCTTCGACTATAATGACCACATCCAAATCTTTTGTGGCTCGGAATGGAAGAGCCCTTTCACTTAGCCAGATGTCACAGGCTGCACCGCCGATGAGCACATAAGCATCTTCAAGCCCTTCGAAGTGTTTTGTGAATTTCTTGAGTCCCTCTACCATTTGACACCCTCCATAAGTTCACCCAAGGCGGCCTCGACTCGCTCGTCACGATCATGCATGAGCGACAGGTAGAGAGACAGGCGGTCGACCGTGTGATGACCCTGCGACAACAGTTCCGGCCGGTAGCGCCACTGTTCAACCACAATGGAGCCTTCGTCCTGCAATGGCTGTTCGATGAGATGCCCTTCATCTAATGCTCGACGACACTCAGATGCCTTCATTGCGTAAACGGCGTTGCGTCCTTGAGCAAGTGAAGAATAACGGGACAAGGCCGACACCCCCGCTTTGAGCCATGTCATGTTATCGGAAATTGCCACGTTTACGAAAGAAAGACGCAGGATCGGATTTCGTAAACGGGAAAGTGCTCTTTTCCACAACGCATGTCGGTCTGCGTCAAAACGAAGCACCACTTTCTTCCCGTGCTGCTCTTTCCCACAGAGCCCACAACCGACAAGTTCATCACAGATTCGGGAGGTGGTCATGGTCGAGTACCCCAGTAACTTTGACCATTCCATCAAGGCCATGGGTTTTACACGCAAGCCATACTGAAGGTAATACAACAAAAGAACCTGGGCTGGACTAGAAAGGTGAGTTGATGCCTCTGCTTGGTGCAGGCGTGATCTGCTCGAACGGACCAAATCCCGAAGATCGATCAGAAGATCCGGAAGATAGGTCTGCTGATTTGGGACAATAAAAGGAACTCGATACTGAACCAACCGCTTCCGTTCAAACGAGGCAAGCGTTGGAAAAACGAAAGCGATATCGAATCCGAATACCTTGCGTAGTAAATCTAAGTGCTTGGAGACAGTCGCAGGAGTCGGGTTCTGGCCTTCTTTATGAAACAATAGAACCAGCGAACGGTCTCCGAATGTCGTCCGATAGAGACTATACAAGCTTTCCAAGAAGATGGGCATCTTGGGTGTTTCCAGCGGTATAGCTTCCACTCGCGCGGATACCCCGAATGTCTCCGACAAATAAGATTGCAGTTCAGCAGCTAAGTTTTGCATATCCTTCTCCGTGTAACATTTAAATGCACAATAACATTTCTTTTGTTATCGTTCAATAATAATGTTACATAATAGGCCTTTTTCTTTGTTCGTGTGATTCGCGTTTTTCGGATCCTAAAAGCCCCCACCTAAAAGCACTCCTCGTCAATGACAACCTTGCCGTCTGATAGCTCCGCCACAATCTGGCGGATGACCTTCTCCGCCTTGTCAATCTCCTCGGTGTACGTGGAGAAATTCAGTGTGAGGGACCCTTTGTCGTAGCCGAGTTCCATGTTGATCTCACCGACTCGCCGATCCTTGATGACGAAGAGGGGCAGCAGGAGCGAGTCCGTCTCCTCGAACATCTTGTCGAGGTCGTCGATGCCGTACTTTGATCGGCCACTAATCATGAGCCGCCAATCGGTACAAGGGAAGTTCGACCCCAGGAAGGTGCGGAGCCAATCGTAATCACCACTGTATTCACTCAACCACAGTTCTGACCTGACTATAGCCCCCTGTGAACAGAAGTATTCCTTACACTTCCTCGATGCCACTAAAAAGTCATTGTATTCTGGGAAATAGAACGCAAGGGTGCTAAAATTAAGACCTTTATAAATTCCAGAATCATCCCTGCACGTTTGCCCACCTGATGCCCAGTAGATACAACTTCCTATATCCGAAGCCTTACTGCTTGCCGAATTTTGAAAATTCTCACTACTCTTAACCGTCTCGCTCTCAAGATACAAATTGCTGTCAGCACATCGAATTTTGACTAAATCCGAGAGACCGACACAGTGGACAAAGTTCCGGAAGATATCGGCCCTGAAAAGCATGTCCTTACAGCCGACAGACAATGAACCTATACTCAGCATGATTCCCCAACCGTAATCAATACTATATCTAACCGTCAGGCATAAATCCGATTCCTCTTCAGGGTCAAAACCCTTCCCAGACTGATCGATTTCATAATTCACCCCGCACCTTTCGACAAAGGTCTTCAGTACCTCCGAAATGCGAAAAAACACATCAAGCGGACAATCGGCAATTCCGTTAACATTGGAAACAGGAGTTTTTCGCGAAAGCACATATCCCTGCAAGTCAGGAAGCCTGTTTTTTCTGATCTCGAAATAGGTCTGCTCTCCCGATCTGGTCTTGAAGCCACGACGCTCTTTTGCCTTGACGATCATCTCCTTCAGCAGATCCCTGCTGATCACTTCGGTAGACATTTCAAACATACAAGCCCCCCTTCTTCAAATTACAGCCAAGTTTCGGCGGGTGTAGCCAGAAATTCCTCCAGAGGAATGCCTGTGCCGCCCACCAACAGTTTGCGCGTCACTCTGAACTTTGAGGCAAACGCCTCGATCCCGGGAAACGTCGATGGTGTGCGACCGCTCTTGACTTCGATGGCGGTCAACCGGTCCCCCGCACCCAGTACGAAATCAACCTCCAAGCTGCGATCATTCCAATAGTACAACCCGATCCGGGTTTCGAGCACTGACTGCTGAAGGTGGTTGCCGACGGCAGTTTCGACCAGCCGTCCCCAACGCTCTGGATGATCCCTCCATTCGCGAAAGGAAAACGGGCTTGAGGCGGTCATAAGAGCATTGTTCAGCGCCAGCAATTTAGGACAGGAAGAACGTTGGCGCACAACGTGTCCCGCATATTTCTGAAGCCCGGCCAGCAACCCGGCACACTGCAAAAGCTGCAAGTAATGCGCGAGGGTTGTCGTGTTTCCAGCATCCTGCAGTTGACCTGCCATTTTTTGAAACGAGAGTTGTTGCCCCGAGTAAGCGCAGCCCAACAGAAACAGGTTCCTCAATAGTGCGGGCTTGTGAATGTTCGCCAGCATGAGTACATCTTTTGAAATCGTGGTTTCAATCAGCGTATCACGCACGTAGAGACGCCAGCGGTTTTCATCAGCGACCAGCGCAGCAGCGCCAGGGTAACCTCCAAAAAACAGGTACTGTTCAAGAGAGAAGCCGAAGCCGTCGCGCATTTCCTGAAAACTCCAGTGCATCGCATGCAGAACCTCGAAACGGCCCGCCAGACTTTCGGTCAACCCTTTCTTAACCAACAGTTGCGCACTCCCGAGCAAAACGACCTTGATCTTTCGGTCATGCGCCGTATCCTCATCCCACAGTTTTTTGACTGTCTCCGACCAATGGGTGATCTTTTGGATTTCGTCAATCGCCAGAACGACTTCTCCGCCCTCGCGTACCGACTGTCGGGCGATCTCCCATTGCTGCTCTAGCCAAACCGTTCCGGTAGATAGAACGGCGTCCGCAGACGCATAATGCGTCGCACACTCAGCCAGGCCTAATACATACTGGACGAGGGTTGTTTTCCCTGTCTGTCGCGGACCGGAGATGACCTGGATAAAACGCCTCGGCTCGCGTAACCTTTTGGCAAATGTCTCAAATATGTTCCTCTTAACCATAACACCTCCAACGGGTTAACAAATCACTCAATACAGCGTGATAAATAACTCAACGTGATGAGATAATATACTGAATCGTGTGATGAAAAGAAAGCAAAAACAGTTCGACGGGATTGTGTTCTGAATTCCAATCCTTATCATTATCATCCTGTTCATCCTGTCAGAAAAAGGTTTGAATTTCTATTTTCGTGTATTTAGTGTGTTTCGTGGACAATACTGAACCCTAAACACGGCGGCTCCGTTTACCGAATTCCAAACTACGATCCCTTCTCTGCTTTTGTGCCGTCTGCGCCGATGGTCTTCCATTTCATAAAAACACCTTCAATCTGTTGAGGGGGAAGGGTCTGATAGAGACCCTTCCGAAAAACATTCTGCAACAAATCTTGCATGAAACCGCGATCTTTATAGATTAGACTTCCGTCCTTTTCCGCAAGCTTTATCAGTTGAAGGTAACCATCCAGCGGGTAATATCTCGGCTCAATCCCTTCCTTGAAGCCCTCAGGCTGGCACACAATCACATCGCCCCCAAACTGCCGATACAGGGCATCGTGTGCCTTCTGTCGTCCAACAAAAAATTTGGCAAAATCGATTCCACGGGAAGACTCGGCAACTTCTATAGACTCAATTATTTGTAGTGCATCATCTAGAACCTGCTTACGAGATTGCAACTTCTCCCGCTGCTCTTCGGAAAGGGTGCCTGACCGAAGATCATTTTCAATACTTAGTCGTGTAGCCTTCAGGCCATCCTTTTCTTTCCGCGATACGTACCCGAAATAATTAGTCGCTGCACAAATCTCGTCTTGCGAGACACGAATATTTTGCTTTTCAGCATACTGATTCAAGAGAGGATCTAAGATTTTGTCAAGTAGACAAGCCATCTGTTCTTTCTGAGCCCAACGTTTGAATTCCTCCGCAGATAAAATATTCTTTTTCCATGTCTGCACCTCTGGTGACACCTCAAAATCCGAACGCGTTCGAACAACTCCACAAACCACTGCAACCGCATCATTACCAGATATACCGACACATCCGACTGTGCATAGCACGATAGCAAGTACATTTGAAAGAAATCGCGATTTGACATTAGCCATGCAGATCCTTTTTGTCGTTCAATTACTTTGTGCCATCATGCATTTGGATAGTCCTATTCACGCCTCATCATGTGCTGGATTATACGTGTTTTGGAAGGCAAACAGATGTCGTCTATTCTTCAACCGGGCGAGCAGACATAGATCGAGTAGTGAAGATAGGCGCAGAAAGAACGATCGTTTTTTTGAAAGACATCGTCTGGCGCAGCCGACGTCAACGAGCGGTCTTCCAGAATCCGGCAAAGATCCGTTTCGTCGAGGTCGTAACGCGACATCAGGTCGTCGCTTCGCAAGCGGAGCGGCGGGGCCGGGCAGACCTCGAGCACACGCCATCCTTCCTCCTGCAAGCAACCGCAGAGCGTGTCGACGGTCGGATACCACTTCGGCGTCCGCATCAGGTGATAAAGGGTGTTCAGGCAGTCCGCATCCTGCTGGCGTTGGAAAGAGGCGGTCTGGTGCACAAAAAACTCGCCCGGCCTGAGTTGGGCACGGATGTGGCGAAGCACGCGGCGAAGGCCCTCTTGTCCGAAGTAGTGCAAGACCGACCGCATCAGGAAGAGGGTATGTTGATTTTCGAAGGGCAGTTCGTGGCGTGTGAACGCATCCACAGAGCCTTGCAGACAAGCGAAACCAGCCGCTTTGGCAATCGCGAGTTGCGCGAACGAGGCATCAAGGTCAACCAAGGTTGCGCCAGGCGCCGCATGGCTCGTGCGAACCTGGGCGAGCAAGGTTCCCGTGCCGCCGCCCAGATCAATGATCGTTTCCGGTTCGGACTGACGGGCGAGGTCGTGAACTTTTTGCACGAGAGGGGCCGCGACAGCGGGATCGGAGAAATAGCCCTCATGCGCCTGGTTCCATCGTGCGCCATGGAACACGTTCTCCCGGTTGATTTGCTCATCCATCTGTGGGTCTACTCCACGAGTTTAGTTAAATAATCCAGCCACGCCTCCATGCCAAACCCTGTCTTAGCGCTCAACTCAAAGATGAACACACCTGGACGTACTTGCCGCAAGCAGGAACGGCAAGCTGCAACGTCCCAGTCAAGATGCGGCGCCAGATCCATTTTGGTCAGCACCGCCACGGGCGCGGTCGAAAACAGGGTCGGATATTTCACCGGCTTGTCTTCACCTTCAGTCGTCGAGAGCAACGCGATTTTAAAGGTCTCGCCCAGATCGAAAGCCGCCGGGCAGACCAGGTTGCCGACATTCTCAATGAAGAGCAGCCGAACACCCGCTCCGGCAATCTCTGGCAGCAGCCGCCCCACCTGCTCCGCATCGAGGTGGCAGGAATTGATCGTTTCAATCTGGCGCACCGGGGCACCCTTACCTTGCAACCGTCGCGCATCATTGTCAGTGCGCTGATCCCCCGTGATCACGGCGCAGGACACCTTGCCGCGCAGCCCTTCCAGGGTCCGCTCCAGCAAATAGGTCTTGCCGGTTCCCGGCGAGGAGATCAGGTTGACTGCGACAACGCCGTGCTCCTTCAACCAGGCGCGATTCCGTTCGGCCTGTTCGTCGTTCCGCGAAAGAATCTTCTGCTGGATCTCCACGGTACGCGTTTCAGCCGTGACAGGCGAGACGTGCTCATGGGGATGCTTGTGAGGATGCTCATGGGGATGGGTATGCGCCTGCCCTTGCGTATGCTCGTGGGAGTGCGCAACCCCATTATGAAAGTGAACATGGGGATCACCGCCGCAACCGCATTCTTTACACATAATAACCTACCTTTCTTCGATTTCAAGTTCAATCGTTTTGATATTGAGTTCGCGCCCGGCTGATAGTTCGATGTCCTTCGAACCGCAGGCCGTACATCCGCTAAATGTGGTCTTTGCCTGCGTCTCAAGTCCGCAGGCCTTGCAATGCGCCCGTACCGCAACCCGTTCGATCAGCAGTGTTGCGTCGGCCGCAACCGTTCCCTCCGCCACCAGCGGGAATAGGGAGCTCAGCGCTTCGGGATCCACCCCGGACAGCGCCCCGACCGTAATCACAACCCGAACCACGCGCTGTGCGTGTTCTTGTGTTGCGGTCGCTTCGATCTGTTCGACCAGTGCCTGTGCTATTGAGAGTTCATGCATAATGTGTGCTTACCAACTTCACTGGAATGTTGGAATAGTGGAACGATGGAATGATGGGGAATACAGATCTTTGGAGGGCCACGCTCTGTCGTGGCCGGACGCGACAAAGCGCGTCCCTCCAGATTGCTGGCCATTTTCTCTCTCAGCATTCCAATATTCCAATATTCCAGCATTCCATTATTCCTTGTGTTATCTTTTCGTTTATTCCCGACCCGCGCGGTGGGCTCATTTTTCAGACAACTGTTAGCAAATACGTGGCAGCAACTCGCCGCGCGGCACGTCGACAAGCCGTCGCCCGCCCGTAACCGTCTCCATCACCACACGGCCTTTTTCACGGATCACGGTTCCTAAAGATACCGCCCCCGAACCTTCCGGCAACGCCCTCCAGCGTTTCAGGATGTCCGGCGCAACCGCACCGTCACAAATCAAAATCATGCGGCCCTCCGAGGCCACATGCAATGGATCAATCCCCAGCATCTCCGCGACAGCCCGTGTCGCCGGCGCCAGAGGCAGGTCGCGTTCCTTGAGCAAAATGCCCAGTTCGCGCCCCTCGACAATCTCGTTCAGCACGGTCGCTACCCCGCCGCGCGTCGGGTCACGCATAAAACGGACAGCGGAGCCAAAGTCTCGCACCGCCATGACCAGCCGCTGAACCGTCCCCGTATCACTGCGTGGCCCGTTGACAAACTCCATATTCTGGCGTGCCGAAAGCACCGCCATGCCATGGTCCGCCAGCGTACCGCTGACCAACACGTGGTCGCCTTCCTTGATCCGCTCCGGCCCAAGCGTGAACTCCGTCAAAGCGCGTCCGATCCCCGCCGTGTTGACGTACAGCCCGTCCCCTTGTCCGCGCGCCACAACCTTTGTATCGCCAGTCGCCACCGTCACACCGCAGGTGTCGGCAGCCGCGCGCACGGAATCTAAAATGCGCCCCAGCACAGCGAAGGGAAGTCCCTCTTCAATGATGAGCGCGAGCGAAAGCCACTTCGGCTCCCCGCCGCAAACAGAAAGATCGTTCACCGTGCCATGCACAGCCAGGTCGCCGATGTTACCGCCGGGAAACTCCAGCGGTTGAACCACAAAGCTGTCCGTTGTAAAGACCAGTCGTGCACCGGGAGAATCCAACGTCGCCCCATCGGGCAACCCGCGCAACGGCCCGTTGCCGAACCGGGGCACAATTTCCTTTTCGATCAGTTCGCGGGTCAGCCGTCCGCCCCCGCCATGCGCCAATTGGATGACCTCGTCTGTGCTCACGTGTCGCCTCCTTGCCGTTCTTCAGGCAAATTGTATTTGAAATAAGCTGCGCAGGTGCCCTCCGCACTCACCATGCAAGGTCCGATCGGATGCTCCGGCGTACAAACTTTGGAAAACAGCGGACACGCCAAGGGCCGGATCTTACCCTTGATGACATCGCCGCATCGGCATCCCGCAGGCTGGCGGCCGATACGCACGGGCATCCCAAATTTTTTCTCTGCGTCATATTCAGCAAAGGCCGACTTCAATCCGAGGCCGCTCGCCGGAATCACGCCGATGCCGCGCCAGACAGCATCCACCGATTCCAGATACTGCTCGATACGCGCCTGAGCGATGGGATTGCCATCCGGACGAACCACGCGGGCATACTGATTCACAACCTTCGCTGCGTGCTTCAACACCTGCGCCAAAATACCGTGCACACCGTGCAGAATATCAAGCGGTTCAAAACCTGCGATCACGCATGGCACGTGATACACATTGACAATCGGTTCGTAAGCCCGTGAGCCAATGATGGCACTGACATGTGCCGGACAGAGGAAGGCATCTATTTTAATTGCGCCGTCCGCCAGCAATGCGTGCAATGCGGGCGGAACCAACTTAAACGCCGTGAGCAACGAGAGATTTTTCAAACCCTCTTGGATCGCCTGATCTACGATACTGACCACTGGCGCGATGGTCGTTTCAAAACCGATTGCCAAAAAAACGACTTCCCGGTCTGGATGCGCTTTTGCCAGCTCGATCGCAGCACTGGGTGAATAGCAGACCCGGACATCGCCACCCGTTGTCCGACACGCGGTCAGGTCAGAATCAGATCCCGGGACACGGATCATATC
>Ga0268284_1001138_pt1 | contig 14689 bp, 11 predicted proteins | sample saktaG_14_FD_190137 | JGI IMG/M metagenome (GOLD analysis project Ga0268284, IMG submission 190137) | Saline water microbial communities from Sakinaw Lake, British Columbia, Canada - sak_2013_06_06_40m | ecosystem: Environmental > Aquatic > Non-marine Saline and Alkaline > Saline ... | reverse complement strand
CGAAAATACCGCATGACTTTTGAGCACCGCGCTGATACCTTCATAATGCGCAACGTTGATAATCACGATGAATGCCTGCGGAGTCCGTAAGTCTGTGTCATCAGAAATTCATGCAACAATGTAGTGAGTTGCTTAGGAGTTCGGGAACTGTCCATAATGCCCCACCACTCAAACGCTGAAGCTAAAACAGCACCCATTCTGGACAGACCCCGTACTTTCTTGTCTATTGACAATTCTCTTGCTCTTGACTATATGTACAGGAAGATGTACACTTACAGTTGAACTATTAATGGCCTACCAAGTTGATATTACCCCTGCAGCATTGGAGGCGCTGGAGGCTGTTGCTGACCGGCGAACTCGCAGTGCTATTGTGCGGCGCATCGATGCCATGGCGGAAGAGCCCAAAAAGCTGGGGAAACCACTTCGAGGTTGGCTGACAGGATTTTTGAGTTTAAGGACTGCCGGACAACGATATCGAGTGATATACAAGGTCGATGACGAAAAGAAACGAATATTGGTGTACTTGGTGGGTATCCGCAAAGAAGGAAACCGCCGGGACGTATATGCCCTGGCTGAGCGCCTTGTAAAGCGGGGGTTAATATAGGGAGCTGGAAATAACCATGATCAGAGAAACTAGAGAACTTACAACGGTAAACGCACGGCGGGAGTTGACAAAACTTCCAGAGCAACTAGGAGCTAGCCCAGCCACCGTGGCAGTGACTCGAAGGGGAAAACCGGTTCTGGCAATCATTACCTGGGAAGACTACCTATCCATCTTAGAAACTTTGGAGATACTCAGCGACAATGATGCCGTTGAGCAACTACGGCGCAGCATAAAAGAGGTTACAGACGGAAAACAAATTCCGTGGACAAAGGCCAAAACCCGGCTTGACACGTTGATGTGAACTGTATTTTGCATACGGACTATGCTTACCATATTGGTGGCCACAATTCGGACACTTGGTAGAATCGGCGGTATGGTGCGGTCGCATTCGGAACATTAAAGGTCTGCCATTTTACCCTCCTACGAGCAATTGTTGGAGCGCTGGAATAAACCCTTTGCTCTCAAACACGAGTTCGGGAACCGTCCAGTGTCCCCCACCACGGAATTAAAAATCAATTCCAAACAGCTTCCAAATCCTTATAACGGATAGCTATAGTCCCAAAAGGCTATTAACTCCAGATTAATGATTACCCCCGGGGCAGCATAAAACTTATTATATTGTGACGAAATGCAATAAATCCTCATGCCCAAGAAGGTTGATCTAAACTATTGACAGTCTTACTTGGTTGAAATGGTGCAGGAACCATCTCAAGCCCATAGCTATGAGCACTTCATTTTGTTTTCGGGGGTGACTGCGAAAGTTCAATCTTGATAAAGCTATTGTTGTTGGGCGTGAATTTGGTTGTCCAGCAACAGGAGGCAGTCTTGTTGAAGGCGGCTGTTCTCCAAGATGATGACGGGTCCAGGCAAGCACCTACCGACTCTCCGGTAACCTCGAAATACATGGTTCCCGGAGCTTCCTTGTCCGGCCTCCTCGGCACATTGCTGCCTTTAATTGTGGCTACGTCATCAAGCCCTCTGGGGGTCTTGCCGTACAGTTCCACAGTATCGTGATAGAAGATGAAATTAGCCGATTTAATCTCCCCTTTTTCGTCTTTATTCACAGTCACCTCAATCTTCGTCGTTTTCGGCCGGTCCGGAATGTTGGGGAATATGTGAATATATTCTCCGCTGAACTTGGTACCATCAAAGCCGCCCACTGCATAAATCCACGGTTGTTCCCCCCAAGTGCCATCAAGCTTGTCTCCGCTGTTCCAGGTCGCCTCGGTCTTTATCAATATTCGGCAATAGTTTGCCGCCTGTACCTTGCCTGAACTTGCCACGGCGTATTGCAGGTCAGGGGTATTTTTGTACTCTCCAATGGCTTCCACCTTGAACTTGCAGGCAGCAGGGTCGCTCGTATCCACCAGCCACTCCGTCTGCCACGGGCTGTTGGGCAATACCTTAACTGCTTTGTCGGCATAGTGGGTATCATTTCCCCTGATCTTGCCGCCTTCAACCGCCAGCCTTGCGCCTATATTTACTGCCGGGTCAACGGGCTCGACGCTATCTACAGAAGCGGTTACCCGTACCAGCTTAGCATTGCCCGCATCAGTCGTAGCCCGGATAACCGGCCTCAGCGCAGTAATCGAAGCCCTCCACAACGTTGCTACACGCTCTGTAGCTTTGTTGAAAGCCACATCAGGTGTTTTCATAAATACTGCCATATTTGCAGCTGTTTCTTTTGCTGACGCTAAAGCAAAGGCTCTGGCCACAGCAGCCTGGTTTTCAATATTTGAAATTGCAGAATTGAATTTTGGAGTGGCATTTTTCCAATCTTTCGAATAATTCGTCGGGACCCTGGCCAGGTTATTCCCTGTGATATAGCTATGGGCCCATGATTCCCAGCTCTGGTGGCTGCCAAGCACCAGATTAGGCCCCATCCTTATTTTATCCGTCAAATACGGCCCGCTGTAATACCAGGGATCGAACCAGTCCTTATTATCCTCAGCCCGGTACTTCCGGTAATACGAAAAAATATCGCTGAAATCGTTGTCCAGTCCCGACCATTCAGGAGGCTGTACAACGGAATCGCGTTTAATGTCCTTTCCCTCAAGCACCGCCGCCTGAAAGTCATAAAGGTAGGCAGGCCCTGCTTCTGCCGCTGATAATTTACCTGCCTCCATGCCTTCTTTAAACCTCCCAACTGTATGGTGAGGGACATAAGTATCTCCGAGGTAATGGGCAGCCCAGGCGGCATTATGGTTGGTATCATCGTTTGGCTTGCCCCTGTTGAAGAAATCTCCCTGGCTGTAAATCTGAAGGAGAAAATCATTAAAATGTCTTTCTACCGATGTATCTGCATTACCCCACTTCCCTGATTCAAGACGAGCATTAAGGTAATGATAACTATCCTTGCTTTTACCTGCAGCATCCGGGCCACCGCTTTTGCCCTTTCTGCCGCTCCATTCTCCCCCCTCCATTATTACTCTGTCAGTCTTGGCTGCTACGCCCTCCCATTCCAAAATACCGTTAATAGTTGGAAAATATTCTTTTTGATCTTTATAAGCCGGGTCTTTTTCTAATAGTTGGTAAGCAAGCTTCATCATCAGCTGATGAGTACCCACGTCTTTCAGGATAATTTGAGGGACTTCTTTTCCTGTAAAAAACCCAACTATAGAACGAAATAAATTCAATGGATTAAAAAATGTCCCCTCGTCTGGAACAACAACTGCAGACCAGGCGTAAACAGGATGAGGAGCAAGCAAAAGGGAGATCATCACGATAGCGGCAAGAAATATATGAAGGATCCTGAAGCGAATAAATCTATTCATCACTACTACCATCCTCAGTATAGCGTCAATTATGATATGACGATTATCTCGGCTGCCAGATCAAAATTATCTCATAGTACCGACTAACATTCAAAGGGATGGATACGTGGACTAAAAGCAAAGCAATTGTTGAAGCGCTGGAATAAGTTTCTTACTCTCAAAGAGGAGTTCGGGAACCGTCCAGTGTCCCCCACCATGAAGGCGATATTATCACCTTTCTACGTAATAAGACTCAATTGTATTGGGCATCTCCACAGATGTATAATTTGATCAAGGGTGAAGACGTAATGAGAAGACAAAACGTAGCGAATAAATTCAGTGTAACCAAAGAAGGCGTTGAGTATGAGTTTGAGGCAGTAAAAGAAGGCGGTTATGTTGTTACTGTGCCACTTTATGTTTCATGTGCTACCCAGGGTGATACGTTTGAGGAAGCGTTGTTGAATATAGAGGACGCACTTTTTGAATGTTTGTCTGCTGCCAGAGATTTGAACTTGCCTATCCCCGGGAAACTGGAGCATGTCCTTCGCCGGAATAAATTGTTTCTTTACAAAGGAAAGTTCGGGAACCGTCCAGTGTCGCCCACCAAGTTAGGTAATAATATCGCCTAACTTTAGCTACGATTTATCTGACAGAGTCTGCAATAGCCTATTTTTTCAATTGTGAGTTAGGTGATATCATTACCAAAATAAATTGCCGGAAGTAGTAAGTAAATGCCTGGCGACTTTCGGTCTTCACAGTAATCGGGTATTTGGAATTACTTTGAAAGATACTGAACCCGGCACCGAGCGATTAATCATAAAACGGGCCGCCATTGAATGGCTGTAGTTCTCAGCATCTTCAATCGTATCCCACTCGTAGTATCCTGCGGAATCACCGTTTTCGGGGTGGTACATCCATAGTTTGGAACGAAACCCGGGGAGGCCCAGGATTAAACACATGGGAAGCAAGGAAAATACGATATTCTGGCGAACAGACATGCCAGCCACATGGAACCTCGGCCTGAAAATTGCCCCCGGTTTTTCCGGCTGATCTTTCCCCGGGTCGACAACAGCCTCTCGGAAAATGATCCATTTCTCGCCATCCATCATGAATTCCTTTCCCACACGGTTACGGGGAAAATGCAAACGCCCGGTCAATATGTATCCGATAACTTTGAATAACGAGAAGAAGAAATTCATTTTGATCACCCCGATATATACCACCGGTATTTATTTAGCAACTACTGTCCCCACCCAAACTCATACTGGGTTTCAGAAAACGTTTATGCTATGATTTCATTCAACCCTTCGATAACTTGAGCTAATTCTTCCTGTGATAACCTGCCAATCAGCTTGCCCATCCTCTCTGTGGGAAGTGTCCTGATCTGACTGATCTTAGCCCATGAACGTTTTGGTAAATCCCCGGTCTTTAGCGCCAGGGTCAAAGGAAAATCAGCCTGCTGTGATTGACTGGCAATTGCAACAACTATAACAGTTCCTGAACGTTCATTGAAGATATCGTGACTGAGAATCAACACGGGCCGCAATCCAGTCTGTTCACTCCTCCGTGTGGGGCTTAAATCAGCCCACCGGATCTCACCTCTCAATATTCGGGCCATTGCCGCATATCCTCAATTAATCCTTCGTCAGATATTTTCCTTTCCAATACCGTCTCAAGTTTTGCACTTTCTTCCGCCAAACGGGTACGCTTCATACGCAGAAGTTTTTCACTCACAGCTTCCTGGATAGCCTGACTGCGACTTTGAAATACATGCTTATCAACCAATCTGTCTATTTCGCTAACGAATCGCTCGTCCAACGTTATAGCTATCTTTGCTTTGCTCATCATGACCTCCTGGTATTACATTTTATCATACCAGAAACGGACTGGCAATCATCAATTAGTTGGTGTAGCGCTGGAATAAGCTTTTTGCTCTCAAAAAGGAGTTCGGGAACCGTCCAGTATCCCCCACCATCTCAGGTAGTATTATCGCCCTCACGTCAACCGGTCATTCCATAATTTGGGCATTACTTTCGAAAAATCGGGCAATCGTTGCCTTATCGGTTTTCCCTTCCGCTGTAAGAACAACGATCTTCTCGAAATCATTATCATCCGCATGAAAGCCAATCCCGTTCAGCATGAGGAAAACGACTGATGCCACAGCGCCTGTGCGCTTGTTGCCATCAATGAAAGGATAATTCCGTACGATATGGAAAAGATAGGCAGCAGCTCTGGGAGAAGCTCTTCAGCTGGCATTCACCGTGCCGATCCGGTGGAGCGAGGTTGACCACCCTGCGGTGCTGCGTATCGCGCTGGGCATCAATCTCACGATTTATGATGCTTGCTACCTCTACCTGTCGAAAAAACTTGGCGTACCAATGGTTACGTTTGATCAGCAACTCGCCCGAGCGGCTCTGAAAGACTCAATGTAGTCAGCCGTTTGCTCCAAGTAATGCTGCTCCGTACATCAAACCGGCATAAGTTGCCGGGAACGGTTGTATTTTCCGGTTTTAATTCTTAAGGCGTTGGCATTATTACCAAAACCACTGCTGTAGCGCAGGCCGTTACACCCAATGCAATGTTATGCTCCGGTGAACTACATTTTTAAAACATCTGATTAGACTGATGGGTCATAAATATTTCGCCGGATGGCCCTTTTCCGTGCATGGTTAGCTGTGTATAATAGGGTATTAACATGTGCACGGCTTATAAACTCTTTAAAGAACAGCGGGGTATGACCGGCTTAGACTGCCATCATCATCGTTGCTTTCATCGCTCTATCCACTAATATATAGGAGGTGATTAACATAAAAACCATCTACAAGGTTCTAATAGCTGCTGCGATAGCCGTGGTTGCAGGCGCTGCCATCGGCTTTGTCACCGTAAACCCCGTTGCCAATCTGGTCACCAGTGGGAGCAACATCAAGAACGGACCCTGGTCAACCAACCTGGCCTATGGCAGCAGCGGTGCAAATCCCTATATCAAGGCCTGGGTCGCCGAAAACGGGCTTATGGCAGTGAGCGCATCCTTAAGCATTTACCTGAGCGCTTACACTGATGACAGCGGGCAGCCGCTGGCGGCTAATTGTGACTATGTGATACAGGGCCCGGCGCCCAAGGCAGGATATTGGAATATCACTGTTTACAACGAGGATGGCTTCCTGATAGCCAATGACCAGAACTGCTGGTCGTTCAGTTCTACCGATATCAAGTTCGAGTCTGACGGCAGTTTTAAAATATACCTGTCGAAGACCCCGAAGCAGGGGAACTGGCTGCCGGCCGGCAGCGCCAAAACGCTGAATGTGTACCTCCGCCTGCATGACTCCGGGACTGCTTACTCGACCGCCAACGCACTGAAGGCAGCGCTGCTGCCTCACATCGTGAAGGAGGGCTGCCAATAATGAAGAAATGGATACCGTGGATAGGATGGACGCTTTTAGCCGTCATTGTTGTGGCTGTCATTGTAAACCTGATCGTCGCGGTCAATATTCCCACCTCTATAATGGAAGCGACCATTACCAAGAAGTTCAACTTTCCCAGCAACCAGTGGGTTTTCCAACCGCCGATTACAGCCCAGAGCACGGACGTGGTCAGGCCGGCGCCTGATGATATCTATTCACTCTGTATTTACGATGTAAGCCAGCATCCGCTTCGCGTGACGTCTTCGACAACCCAGTATTGGACCATCTCCGCTTTTGCCATGAATACGGATAATTTCTTTAACCTTACCAATTTGCAGGCGAAGACGAACCCGGCTGAAATTGTATTCGTTTCCAGGGGAATGACATACCAGGACCCGACGGGAAAGGCACAAGTCGTGACAACGCCGAGCGACAAAGGCATACTCATGATCACGATGGTTATCCCCAATCAGGATGCTTTGCCGGGCATTTTGCAGGCTCAGAAGCAGACTACCGCCGAACTGGTAAAGTAGCGGCAATGCCTGAAAAATGAAATTCGAACTTAAACCAGTAACCACTCTGGACGAATCCCGAACCCTCTTGTCTATTGGCCGTTGACGAGAAGGGATGGTCAAGTTCCAGATTAGCACCGGACGGGTCATTTCTTCAGGGACTTCTCGTGCCTCGCGAGGAGCTCTTCGCGGTTCTGCCTCAGGTCAATTCCGGTCGGTGCGGCGGGATAAGGTTGACCTCCCATCAACCCTGTCCAAAGGATGCGATTGTAGATCGGGAAATCCATCATATCTGCGGAGCTAAAGTCCAACCCTTTCGTAACCTCTGCCCAGTATGCAGCGTCGTGCGTTAACTTGGGCACGATCAGGCCGGCCGGCCTGGGAGGCAACGGCAGTTGTGTATTGTAGAGAGCCGGTGAGGGAACGGCGGTAAAGCTCCACTTGCTCGGCGTCGTGTTGAAGACATCGGCCATGGGTCTCCCGAGTGCGTCGTTCAGGTTCATCGGCGGGAGGCCAAGGACCATTTCTATGGTGCGCAAAAAGTCGATGGTGTTGTACTGCGTGGAGACCAATGCACCCTGCTTCACATAGGCGCCGGCGATGAACGCGGGGCTGCGATGCGAATCGACGTGATCAGGTCCGTCCTGGGCGTCGTCTTCAATGACAAAGATCAGCGTGTTATCGGCGTACTTGCTGCCTGCGATCTTTTCAACCAGCAGGCCCACTGCATAGTCGTTGTCAGCTTGCTGCAGTTCCGGAGTATTCACGCCGTCAATCGCGGTGGCAAAGTTCCCGGTGTGATCGTTCATCAAGCGGACCAGGCTTAGATGAGGAAGGTCCTCTCCGCCATTGACGTACTTGGTATCAAACTCCCGCTCCCACTCCTTGAAACGCCAGTAGTCCGGATACGTGGGATCCCAACCGCGGAAGTACGGATCAGTATACGGGATGAGGGAAACCTCGGTAGGGTAAGCCGTAACCGTGTTGGTTGAGGCCGGATCGTGTGCGAGGGAAAGGCTGTAGCTGGAGGTTGGGGGGAAGTTATAGCGGGTCCCATCAATAGAGAACCCATAGTTTCGCACGGTGAGATTTGCGCGCAACGCAGCGTCCCACAAAAAGCCGGTATTGATTTCATTGTCCGGCCCATCCGGAGCAGCCGTATCGGTCTGGCCCGGCAGCACATCAGGATCATCCGACGTCAGGGGATTGGCGGCCTGACGCTCGGCGACGCCCGTAAGGGCAACGTTCACACTACGATTAAGACCACCCTGGTCGAGGCTGAGGCCGCGTCCCGCGTAGACCACAGGGTATTGGCTTTCTATCATGTTTTGAGCCTGAGCCGACGTGGACCATGCCCAGCCATCATAGCTAACTTCAGCAGTGCACATAAAGTTGTCCAGCGTGACGAACGTCCGAGCCAGCGAATGCGAATTGGGTGTGAGCGCCTTGCCGAATTCAGTCAGTGCAGGGTCGCCATTGCCGATCTCAAGGTCGCCCAAAATCTGATCGTAGGTACGGTTTTCCCTGATGATAAATATCACGTGCTTGACACCCTGACGTACGGCGTCCATGACTGCCACGTCATTTGTACTCACGGTGCTTGAGAAACGGTTGTTCGCGGCTACCTGCGCAGTGAGCGTCAGGAGTTGCGCCTCGTCGGGGGCGGGGAAGCTCTGCAGACCAGCTTTGGTCAACTGGGGATTATAGGCATTGCTGGCCCAGCCACTTTGGTGTGTCGGCGGGCCGTAGCTATAATACATGGTCGGGTTTGCACCTGTCGGCGACTTGGCATTCACCACATACACATATTTGCCATCGCCGCTAAAACTCACGGATGTCGGGTACCAGCCGGTAGGAATGAGTCCAACCACCCTGGAACCCCTGTTGCTGGCGCTCAGCGCGATGACCGATACGGCATTCAGATTGCCATTCGTCACGTAGAGCGACTTTTCATCAGGGGATAGCGCCACGCTGTTGGGGTTCGCCCCTTTGTACTTCTCCAGCGCGGCAGGCAAGACTGACCCACGCGGCAGTACCGGGACCGTTTCGAGGATCGCGTTCCCGGCAGTGTCGATGACATCGATGGTATCCGCCTGGTCATTGACGACATACAGCAGGGTCTGGGCGGCGTTAAGCGTCATCTTGTTCGGTTGGCCTTTTACCGGGATGCGTGCCGTTATCAGCGGTTTTCCGCCCAGATTCACGACGACGATCTCGCGGTCGCGCAGGCTTGACACGTACGCAGTGGTGCCCGCTCCGTTCCCTTTCATAGCCACCCAAAACGGATATTCCCCACCCGGTACTCCGACCTTCGCAGGATCGTTCTTGCCGGGGCGCAGGTCGAGATCCGTTCCCCGGGACCATTTGCCCAGTCCCCCGGTAAACACCGTGATCGAGTCGTTATAATAATTCGCCACCACCAGCGTCAGGCCATCCTGCGAAATCGCCACGCCGGCGGCCATAGGACTTACAGCAACCATCTCGTTGACCGGGATCTTTTCGCCGGTAGGCGGCTGTACAACAAGGCCGTTGCCCGCGGTATGGTTTAAGGCCAGTTCTGCGGCATGCTGCCAGGACCCGCCGGCGTTCAGGGTATAGACGTGGACATTGTCCCCTCCCGCCTTCGCGGGATTGAAGGCTCCGGTGGCATCATAGGGAAGATCCCCCAATCCGCTGGATACGTAGAAAGCCGTCCCGGAAGGATCGAAGGCCATCCCGAAGTAGGTATTGGGGACCATGATCACCTGCTTCTTGACCGGCTTGTTCGTCGAAATGTCATAGACGAACACGTACTCTTGCGAATCCGGCCAGTTGAAATAGGTGCCGAAGGCGTCCGGCTTGCCGTCGGTTCTAAAGACGCGATTGAAGCCACTCGTCAGGACCAGCAGGGTCTTTTTATCCGGACTCACCACGGTAGTAGCCGCATGCCCGACCAGCCAGTTTGGATTGTCAGCCAGGCCGGGATTCAACGGTTCAAATGTGGAACCCTGAGGCGCCAGCGGCGAAATCTGTTGGCCCATATTGGGTAGGGACTGGATGCCCTTCGGGGTTGGTTGGGGCGCCGGAACGCACGAACTGAGGACAGTGGCGGCAATAACCAGCACAGCCACCCACAAACAAGCCATACGACGATTTTTCATTTCTTACCCTTCCTTGCTGTATATACCTGTAGAAGTCAACTGTACTCCAAACTACATATAATGACAAATGTATGCGGCTGAATAAGCCTTAGAACCGGGGACTCGTGGCCGGCAAGGCCGCGGAATCGATGCCCTGGAACTTTCCGTTGTCCACCGTCACGTTGCCCATGGCGTCCAGCGTCACCGTCCAGATGGTGTCATAATCGTTTTCCGGCCAATCGGGCGCCGCCGGGCCGCCGCCATTTGGAAAATAGCCCGTGAGCAGCGCATTTACTGTCGGCGGGATGTGATTATGCTCCCAGGCCAAAAGCACCTTTTGATTGGAGAATTTGCCGCCGCTGAAGAAAAAGGCGCCGGCCCGGGTGGCCAACTGTGGAGCATTCTGAGCCATAAGTTCGAAGCTCGCGGCCAGGTTATAGGGCAGGTTATTGGCGATGGCGTACGGTGCGACGGTCAATGAGGGCCTGACATATGACCAGTTGGATTGACCTGAAGCGCTCACCGTGCCCTGGTCCACCTGGGCCGGGTCGATAGAATAAACCTGATCCGGGCTGATCTTGCCGCGCAGCGCCTCCGGGAGATACAGCGCGCGCCACTGCCCCGCACCGATATAGTTGCCGTCGTCAAAATAGCCCGGATGGGCCTCGGCGTGCCTGATCATGTATATGGTCTCGTTGGTGTTTATCCCCACCGGAATTACGGCACCGCCGCTGCCCCCGGTCACCGTGATGCTGAAAGGCGCCGCAGCGCGCGTGTTGGTTGCCGGCACGGGTTGGGGAAGGATGGGGTAGCCGGACGGCGGGTCCAGATTAGCGTTAAAGGTAACCAGGCCGGCACTGCCCGATGAAGTGACCGAGATCACATATACATAGTCGGGACCCCTGTAGGCCGCCGGGACAGCCAGGTTAAAGCCCTGGAGCTTGTTGATATTTGCCAGCAGGCCGCCGGTGGTCTCCCAGGGGGCCGAGAAGACATAAAAGCCCGGGACGTTGGCCTGGATAATGCCGGTCAGCAGTGTTTCGTTGCAGCCTCCCCGGTCCTTGAAATCAAGGCCCTGGCAACCATTAGCGGGAAATAGGGGCGCAGCAACTCCGTCCGGCACGGACTCCAGCGCATACGATGCATTGATTGGATAGCTATTGGCTGTACATGTGCCCGCTGCGTCAGCGGACATGGTGATCTGGTTGAGCATGGCGAACTGCTGGATGGTCACGAGCGCTGCCATATCGGGGTAATTGTTTGCGGTCTGTAAGTGGGTCATCGGTTCAAGCGCGTAGATGGCCGTTACATTCTTCGTCCCCAGCACCTGCTGTTTCAGGAACGTAGCCAGAAGGAGCGACCGCTGTAAACCCCGGTTGGTGAGGTTTGCCGTGTTAGGATCGACGTCCCCGGGGGCGTGATAAGCCAGGTCCTGGCTTACCACGAAGATGAGATTGACATTGCCGGGGCTCAGCGGGGCGGGGGTACCGGAAGGGCCTGCGCATGCCGGAAGGATAAAACTCATAAAAAGAGCTATAGCTAATATCGTGATTTTTTTCATTTATTGACTCCTTTAAACATGTATTATCTCACAATGATGCCGGCATCTTTTTCAACCCTGTGCATCTGATACTCCCATGCTGATAAGGCAACTTTAAGATTTGCCGACAGTCCGCTAACCTCAACCTAACCTTCATTATTCCCACTTCATGTGCTATTATGTCTTGAAACAATAAGCATAGCATCAACATATCGAGGGGAGGTTTACCATGGCTGACTACAATGTCATAGTGATCGGGGGCGGCATCGGCGGACTGGCCGTGGGGGCATTGATGGCCAAACAGGGACGCAGTGTGCTGCTGCTGGAGCAGAGCGACCGGGCGGGCGGGTGCTGCTCTACATTTGAAAAGGACGGCTACCACTTCGACCTCGGCGCATCCATCATCGAGGACGCACAGGTGATGGACTGGTGCTTCCAGCGCCTGGGCACCACTTTGGGCAGCGAGGTGGAGCTCATCGAGCCTCACCTGATATTTTCGGTCCTGCTCAAGGACGGCTCAAAACTGCGCTACCCCAAATCTATCGAGGAATCGGCGCAGGAAATTGCCAGAATAGCCCCCGAAGACGTCAAGGGCTGGTACGCCTTCTGCAAATACATGAAGGAGTTCAACGACGCGGCGGTGGAAGGCTTTTTCATCAAGCCGGCCAATACCCTGGGAGACGTTATCAGCATGTTTGCCCAAACTCCTGCTATGCTCAAATACCTGCCGCTTTTCAACGGCAGCTACCAGGCCGTGCTAAAGAAGTTCTTCAAGAGCGAGGTAATCCGCGAGTCACTCTCCTACCAGTGTTTATATGCCGGGCTTCCCCCCGACCTGCTGCCCGGACTGTACGCGGTGATACCCTACTCCGAGCACGAGGGCATCTATTACTCAAAGGGCGGCATGATCGCCATACCGGCCGCGTTTCAAAGGGTGGGCGAGAAACTGGGCATGACGGTGAAGCTGAATACGCTGGTAAAGCGCGTTATGGTTAAAGGCCGCCGGGCCATGGGCGTGGCGCTGTCCGATGGCACTGAGATTACCTCGGACCTGGTCATCTCCGACATCAATGCCAAAACGCTCTACCTCGAATTAATCGGCGAAGAGAACCTGCCGGGCATCGTGCGCACGGGCGTGAAGAGCTATGAATACTCGATGTCAACCCCCACCATCTACCTGGGGGTCGACTACGATCCGCCCCTGGAGTCGCACCACACGCTGGCCACCATCCCCATGGAGGAGTTGAATAAATACTGGTGGGACGAGTATGAACAGGGGCGTTACCCGGCGGAACAGTTCGGCATCATCAGCTGCACCACCCGCTCCGATCCCGGCCTGGCGCCCAAAGGACACAACATTATTATCCTGACTATGGGGCCGGGACCCTACAAGCTCGACGGAACCACCTGGGAAGCCGAGAAAAAGGGCCTTATGGAACGCATCATCAAGTACTATTCTCAGAAATACCTGCCCGGGCTGGAAGAACATGTGCGGGTGGCGGAATTCTCCACGCCGGCGGACTTTGAAAAGAGGCTGCTCTCCCCTGAGGGCGCCATCTACGCTTTGCGGCAGGATGTCCCGCATTCCATTTGCTTCCGCCCGGCCGCCAAATCGAAATCAATCAAGGGACTTTATTTAGTAGGCGCCTCGACCCACCCGGGCGGGGGCATACCGGTGGTGACCGCATCAGCCATGAATGCCGCCGACCTTATAGCAAAATACGAGAAGTAGCGCAGGTGGATACTATGGAGAAAAAACACAAGAAAAAGCGTATCGGCTTCTTTAGGAACCTGTTTCGGCAGATCAAGTACCTCATCCCGCGCTATTTCGTATAACCCTCTGCCACCTGATACCGCCGCACTATGCGCGGGCGGCATTGATGACAGCGGCCAATTGTTCCGGGCAGTCTGAGCCAAGCAGGTATTGCTTGCCACCGGCGGCAGACAGCAATACGCCGCGGTCGCCTTTCAAAAAATAAGCCTGCATCCCGCCGTTAAAGCGGATACCGTAGCCGCCGAAATCATGCAGCGGGGAGAAATCGTGCAGTTCCACGGCGGTTATCTCCCCGGTTTTCAGTTGCAGCAGCTTGATACCCAGGACTCCCATTTTCACCGCCACGCTATCCCTGGTAACTGATATGCGGAAGCCGCCGTAGGTGGTGATAAAGCCGAACCCGATTAGTATCAATATGACAGACAGCCAGGGCAGCGCCGTCCATGTAATGGCAGCGGCCACGAACATTGCGGCCGGCAGCACAACGGCCAGCACCCCGGCATAAGCGGGGTTTTGCGATTCCCGGTAATCGAGTGGCCGGCCGGATTGCACAATCCGGTCAATCTTGTCCCGTATCGCGCTGATATCCGTTACCGCATGGACTTTTTCGTAGTGGCGGTAGGGCCTGACAAGCTCCAGGAGCGCCGCAAGGCCGGCAGCCAGGCCGCAGGCCAGCGCTATCTCGAGCCAGGGGAAGGAGAACACCTGGCCGGAGGACCTGAGCATATTGACATAGGATATTTGGATACCGCACATATCGCCGATGGCGAGTTCATCGAAAAGCGATATCCAGTTGAAGGTTTTCTTTTTCTCCTGGCGCGCCCAGAGCTCGTCCAGCCAGGCCGAAAGGGCCAGAAACCCTATTGAAATGCCCAGCAACAGCAGTGAGCTTGTCCAGGGAGAGCCGTAGGCATCCGGCTTGCCGCTGATATCGAAGTGAGTGGGCGCGGGATCCGGCAGGGGGAAGGCCAACAGCGTAAAAACTA
>Ga0268284_1001136_pt1 | contig 14707 bp, 10 predicted proteins | sample saktaG_14_FD_190137 | JGI IMG/M metagenome (GOLD analysis project Ga0268284, IMG submission 190137) | Saline water microbial communities from Sakinaw Lake, British Columbia, Canada - sak_2013_06_06_40m | ecosystem: Environmental > Aquatic > Non-marine Saline and Alkaline > Saline ... | reverse complement strand
GGAGATTCTCCACGATCCTGCCCCGGAGGTCAAAAACATCCAGCCGGTACAACCCTTCGGCTCCCACCGAAAAATGAATGTTGGCCGGCCCTTTGCATGGATTGGGATAGATGGTTATGCGGACGTCCGCCACCGGTTTTACCTCACTGATCCCGATCCCGTTGGTCACCGACTGCTGGATTGCCTGCTGGACATGGGCCTTGTACAGGGAGTCGGCATTCTTGTAAACCACCACCACGAAGTTGCAGTTTTGAGGAACCCAGGCTGTGTCGATGGGAAAGGAGCAGGCGCGGGTCAGGGTTTGCTGGGCCGGCCAGGAGGGGCCGATCAGGGAGTCGCCGAAAGCGTAATACACCATGCTCCGCGTAACCCAGCTGTTAAAATAATCATTCCGGAATGGCAGGCCGCTCGGATCATCCGCCCTGGCGCATCCCTCTACAACACGGTGCGTGAATTTGATGTTATTCTCGGTTACGATCACATTCACCCGGTACGATCCAGGCATTACATTTCCCACGTTGGTCATATTCATGGTAAAGTCAACCTTCCGGGTAACAGGGTTCCACGATTTTGTCAGGATCTGGATCTTCACAGGTGCCTCCGGGCTGTGGGTATATCGGCTTGCAACCGAGTCCTTGATCAGTACATGGGGCACATCGTAACCCAGTCCGTCAATAAAACCGCTGGGGTCATAAATCGCGTTGAAGTAGTTGCGGGCGCTGTCGCCCTGGTAATTTTTAAAGTGAGAACCCATCCCGTGAAGGGCTACTATGATGGTTTGCGGAGATACCGGCAGGACGATGCGTCCCAGGATAGAATCCATGCAGGAACAGGGACCGCAGTCGGTGCTCGTCAGGTTGTAGATCAATACATTTCGTGGATTCTGGGCCACCAGGAAGTTGGCCATGGCCAGCAACATCAAAAAGGGTAGAATGACTCGTTTCATGAATTTTTTATTTAACCAGTGTAAATGTAATAAAATCACCAATGAAAGGCAACCGGATATTATATTTAGCCCAAACCGGGGCCGGTTAAATTCACCATGAAACAAAAGGAGTTTGGTATCGATAAGAAGATTAAATTTGTGAGAGGCTAACCAGCCGGCAGAAAAACTGTAAATATCACCATCAACAATTAATACTACTATTATGAAAACAAACAAATTCAATTCCTGGATTTTATTCATTGGCGTAGCCGGCATCCTGGCTGCCATTGTAGCTTTTAAATCTGCAGCGCCCCAGCCTTCAAAACTGGTCTATATGCAGTTTTCAACCGTAGAGTCGATCATCCCGGGTGGCCTGGGGCGGTCGAAAATGATCACTGTGATGCCCGACGGAACAAAGACGGATGAGGATCTTTCGAATTTTTACAGCATGGTGGGGATCAATTTCGGGAACATCACCAACAACAATATCGCCATCACAAAAAAAATAAACGACCTGGTTTCCCAGGGCTGGGAGTTTGACAAGATCCTGGCCGGCACCCAAAGCCCATCAGATAACAACGGGCAGGGGATCTTCATCAGCCGTTACTTTTTTAAACGTACGGTTGAGTAGACAAAGTCTATGATGAAAACTAAACCCATTGTTGTCCTGTTGCTGGTCAGTTTGATTCTGGTTGCCGGCTGCAAGAAAAATGGAACGCCTGCCGACCCCAACCAACTGCTCATCGGCCAGATGCAGGCTGTGACCGATTCACTCATCAGAAACACCCAGATCCCGGGCATTGTGGCGCTGGTTGTGGATCACAAAAGAGGGATCGACTGGCTCTATACCGCAGGTCTGAGCGACATCCTGAACAAGCTCCCCATGGACGGCAGCTATACCTTCAGGATCGGAAGCAATACCAAAACCATGGTCGGAACCGTGCTGCTGCAACTGGTCGAAGAAGGGAAACTGGCCCTCAACGACAAACTTTCAAAATATTACCCGGCCTATTCCCAGTCCGACAGCATCACCATCGCCACGATGTGCAACATGTCGAGCGGCATTTTCAATTTCTTTGAAGATCAAACCTGGGCAAAGGCACTCGCCGACAATCCCTCAAGGGTTTGGGCCCCGTACGAATCCGTGGATGCCGGGTTATCACATGACCTTTATTACCACCCAGGCACCGGCTGGCATTATTCAAATACCAATACTTTTATCCTGGGAATGCTGATAGAAAAACTGACCGGCCACTCCCTCCAGGCTGAAATAAACAACCGGATCATCACACCCCTCGGGCTTACCAATACAGGGTTTTTAACCTCGGGGATCGCGTTGCCGGGAAGCCATGGCCGGGGGTACTATGCAGGATCCTACGCTGAAGGCGCCGATGTGACCGAATACCTCGATGCTTCGGTATTCTGGGCAGGTGGTTCAGGATATTCGACACCCCGTGAATTGCAGAAATATGTTGAGAAGCTGGTCGGGGGCGGATTCCTGTCTGACTCCCTGCAGCATCGCCGGTTAACGGAGAACTGGGTGGCCAATGAGATGTTCAGTTACTATGGATTATGCCTGTCGCACCGGGGATCCTTCTACGGGAACTACGGAGATATGCCGGGCTTTGTCTCCTCCATGTATCACAGCAATGATAAGGACTGTACCGTTATCATCTATTTCAACTGTCAGCTTGAACTGAAATCTGAATTTCTGTTCAGGCGTTTCATGGATATTTTATATGGCAAAGACTTTTAACTGAAATGAAAATATGAGAATTGGTTTCTTCATCCTTATTCTGGGCATCATCCTCACCGCCTGTTCCAGCAAGGACAATGAACCTTCGGGTGACCTGTACGAGGGAGGAAAACTTTTCCGGAGCCACACAGGGGCCTTTTACATCGCCGAACTGCACGGCACCTTTCACCAGATGGGCCGGCAATACGGTCTGCTGCTGAAACAACAGATCGGAACTTTTTACCAGGAAGCCATCAACGATTACATGATTGGAGAACGGGGGGTTAAGTACGACGACCTGGTTCAGTCCGGTAGGGACTATTATAACAATTTTTCACCCACGCTCAGGGATTACCTCGATGGAATGGCCGAAACCAACGGATTGGATGCCGATAAAACCTATATCCTCTCTGAGGCAATCTCTGTTATTGGATTCCTTGGATGCAGCAGTCTTTCAGCCTGGGGTGACTATACCCCCGACGGTCAAACTGTGACCGGACGTAACCTCGACCTGCCATTTGCCAGCCTGAGAAAATTCAGCAAGTACCTGCATGTCGTGGTGTGGAACCCGACCGATTATCCAGCCTCGGTGGCCAGCATCGACTATATCGGAGGCCTCTTTTACCAGACCGCCATCAACAGCAAAGGCGTTTTCCTGGAACTGCAGAATGGGGAAAACTCCGATACAGCCCACCCCACCGGCCGTGAAAACGCCAACAATATCCTGCTTGAGAGCCTCTTCAGAAATACCACTGCGGCCGAGGTCGATAAGTGGTTTCACACCAACCTGCCTGACTGCGGCCTGATCATGAATGCTTCATTTCCCGGTCACGCCACCATTTACGAATGGGCCACATTCAGGGTGGCGGTACGCCATGCAGATGGCCTGATCTCCGCCACCAACGACTTTTTTGATCCGTCGTGGTACGGCTATCCGATCCCATTCTTTGATTCAGTCAACGAAGGAATCGGGTATACCTGGACCCGGCGCAAGAACCTGATGAGGCTGGGAGAACAATATCACGGGGATATCACGCCCGAGAAGATGATGATGATCATTGACCAGACCCTCCCCCTTGATGGCGCTACCTTTCCTGAAGGCGGGCTGATTAAAACCATCTATTCGGTGGTGGTCCGGCCCTCAGAATTGAAGATCTGGTTCAAGGTTCGTGAATATTCAGGCTGGGAGGAGATCGATCTGAAAACTTATTTCAGTAACGGCGCTGAGCCTGTTTTTAACCTCCGGTCGGGTTCCCGTCCGTAACCTTTGATGAGAATGCTGTCGGAGGTGAGCGTGACCACGGCGTAAGCACTTTCGGAGGTATTCACCATCCCCCTGAAGTTCACAAAGTGAATTCCACGGTAAAATCCATAATTTCCAGGGTGAAAATGCCCATTGAAGTAGGCTTTGACACAGGGATACCGGGTCATCAGCGCGATCAGCTCCCGGTTGTTCCAAAGGTTGTAACTGCTGAAGGGATAAACCAGGAAGTGGCATAATACGATCACATTCCGGCCTGCAGCCTGGGCCTCCTTCAGCCGGGCCTCCATCCAGTCCATCTGTACCTGGGAAATGCCGCCGTTCCAGGGCATGAAATTTTTCCTTAGGCCGCTCACCAGTCCTTCGAGCATTTCGTTGCGCTCCTGTTTGCGCGATTTGTCCTGCGGCCCCACCAGGGTGAGATCATCTCCGTTTAAAACAATGAATTCCCAGTTCGAGATGATCTTTGTATAGTATCCCGTCTGCAAACCCAGCATGGGAAGGATCTTCTCCTGCAGTTCGGGCCTGACGGCATAATCATGGTTGCCCAGCACGAGCCATACCGGGATCTCCGATTTGCGGTAGCGGGGCAATACGCTGTCGTAGCTGTCGAAATCGTGATCGATCATGTCGCCGAGGTGAACGATGGCATCCGGTTTAAGTGTGTTGAAAAAACGGATCACACTGTCCAGCTTCCACAGGGAGGCAGGGTAGTCGCGTACCCCAAGCATCTCGCAGTTGCAGTATTGGTTGTCGGTAAAGATGCCGATCGTAACCGGCTTCTGCCCCGGGGCCGGTGTGATCCCGACGTAAAGACAAAGGATGATCAGTGTGAAAATGAAAAGAGGTCGCCTGCGCTGCAGCATGCGATAAAATTAGCAAATTAATGCGTATATTTGAATCATGGAAATTATCACCGATGAGAAAATACGATGCGTTAAAGCAATAGGAAGGCTTGACGCAAACAGCTGCAACGACCTCGACCAGGCCCTGATGGCTTTGCCCGAAAAGGATCATGACATCATGCTTGACCTGTCGGAATGTCCCTATGTGTCAAGCGCCGGGATCCGGATCCTGTTAAAAACCAAGAAGCGGCTGCATGCCGGTCAGAACGAACTGTTCCTCACCGGCGTTGTACCGGAGGTGTTCCATGTGTTCGAAGTTGCCGGCCTCAAGGGGGTTTTCAGGTTCGAAACCAGCGTGCAGGCTGCACTAGCCATCATCCAATCAGGAAGGAAAATCAAAACGGAGATGACCGTGATCACCGTCGATCATCATCAACTGGTGTACCAGCCAACCGGAGAAGAACTGATCACGGGGCAGCTTTGTCTTGCCCCGGAGATCCTGAGCTATCACGAACTCGGTTTTGCACTCGGGTTCGGATCGCTTTCGGATGCAGCGTCAAACAGCCCTGGTGGGACCGACCTCTTTGTGACCCTTGAAAATTGTTCCGGATTCCTGCCCTCAGATCCTGCAGCAGATTCCGACTTCCGCATTGCCTCCGATCCCGTGAAGACGGGCCTTCCGGTGCATGAGGCCCTGTCGTTTGGTCACCAGCCCTCCGGTTCGCTGAAACTGACAGCCCCGGGCATTTTAACCTTCAGCCAGTTCAGCACCGCCCTTCGTTTTTTGCGGGAGGAAATCCTCCCAAAGAACGGTGTCACCCTGGTAGTCCTGGCAAACAGCGATAAGAACACTCCTTCACTGAGCATTGTATTACCATCGGATGATGCACTCGCCGGCCTGGTCAACGATAACGGGTTGGACCATTTTAAGCACCTTTTGCCAGGCCATGCAGAACCCCGGGATTTCATTGGAATCACCTTTCACCTGGCTGAACTGGATTTTTCTGCCCTTGACAATACCCTTGCCGGCATCATCCGGCACCATCTGACCTTTGAGAATATCCTTTCCGTTAAAGCGATCAATGCCTCGGGATTCCTCGAGAACCCCATCGCCTGGATCTTCCATGCCGGAACCTTTGTCGATAGCAGAACGAGGAGGCTGACCATCGGGACAAAAGAGGGTTTTGTTTTCGAACCGGCCAAGGCCTTCCTGGCCAGGTTGCTTTACACCGATTCGTCGAGGCTGTTCATTGATCCGCTCCATGGAGGTTATTCGGCACAAACCTACCACGTTACCTCCTTCGACCATGAGGGACGGAAAATGAGACCTACCGTGCTCAAGATCGCCCACCGCGACCTGATCTCCCGCGAATCGGAACGATGCCAGCAATACGCCCTTCCCTATATTTTCAATAACTGTGCGGTGGTACTGGGTGCTGAGCATTTCGGTGAAACCATGGCACTCCGTTATAATTTTGTCGGTATCGGCGGGGAATCGAACCAGCTGAAATGGCTGACGCACTATTACCAGGAGTCGGACATTGCTTTTCTTCAGCCACTTTTCGACAAGGTCTTCCTGCAGATCCTGAAACCCTGGTACGGACAACCTGTACCCAAAACCATCTTCCCCTTTAAGGACCATGACCCGACATTCACCTTTTTCCCCCATATTTACAAGGCCGTAAGCGACCTGTTTTCCATCGGGGCTGACGAACAATACATCATTATCCCCGAACTGCCTCATCCCCTTCTCAACCCCTACTGGTTCCTGAAACATGAGTTTGCCCGGCGCCGCGACTGGAGCATGGATTATTTCACCGGGATCTGCCATGGCGACCTGAATATGCAGAATATCCTGCTGGATGAAAACATGAATGTTTATCTCATCGATTTCTCCGAAACTAAGCCCCGTTCGGTTATCTCCGATTTTGCCCGGCTCGAGGCCATCTTCCTGATAGACAATGCCCCGATTGACGATGATCCCGACATGGCTGACTACCTGAATTTCATCCGTCCATTTTATGGTTTGGAGCATTTAAATGATGTACGGGAAATGAACTATACAGGGAAACACACCGCCAGGGTGAGTAAAAATGCAGCGCTGTCGGAAAAGATGAGAAAGTATGCCTTCGATAGCGCCAAAGGGAATCCCGACCCGGTGCCCTACTTCATCGCCCTGCTCGAATGGGTGTTGCCGGTGGTGTGCTATACCTCGCTGTCCCTCCGCCATAAGCGACTGTCGATGATCGTAGCGTCCATCCTGTGCAGTAAAATTATGGCGCTGAAATTTGACAACCAGTACGGTTTAATTTGATTTCCGGGATTTCAACCGGTTCCCCCCTTTATTCCTGGTAAAGGATCATGGCTGAATAGGGAGCCAGTCCCGCTGTACCCGAAATGGCTTTACCCTCTGCCTTGAATTGGTAGTCCTGAAGCGCGGATTTCCACGTTCCCTTTGGTAAAGTGACCTTTTTCGTGATTTCAGACCCGTTGAAAATGACGAGGATCTGCTGCCAGCTGTCCTGGTTGGCATGATCCTTCAACTGGTAGGCAATGAGCTGCGGGTCATTCTCAGGTAAAAAAACCAGGTGTTTCTGAACCAGGGCATTCTTTTGCATTCTGAAGGCGGGATGTGCCTTGCGCATGGCGATCAGGTCTTTATAATAACCCACCAGCTCCCGGTTTTTATATTTCCAGTCCCAGTTGATCCGGTTCACCGAATCGGGCTTGTTGAACGAATTGTGCTCGCCGCCCTTGCTCCTTTTCATCTCCTCCCCGGCATGCAAAAAGGGGATCCCCTGCGATGTCAGCACAATGGTATTGGCCAGCTTGTCCATTTTGACAAGCTCCTCTTCCGATGCATCCGGTCGCGAGACCTTTAACTTGTCATAAAGTGTGTGATTGTCGTGGCAGGAAACATAATTGATAACCTCGTCCGGGTTTTTGGTGTAGGGTTCCCTGGAGTATTTTACTTTTGCGTAATCCACCTGGGGATGCTGTCCCGCTGCTACAATGCCAAACTTAACTGACTCTGTCATCTCTTTAGAACCGCTGGCAAACCCGGTGCTCTTCTCCTCAAAAACACTTCCCTTGATGGCATCGCGGATATCATCGCTGAAAACCGCCACCCCGTCCATTTTATTTGCATTCTTCTTCAGGGAGCGGTATTTCTCGGGCAGCGGCGAATCCCCGGCGGTCCATCCCTCCCCGTAAATGATGATGGTTGGATCGATGGACTTCAGCGTGGCAGCCACCTGGTTCATGGTTTCCATGTCATGAATGGCCATCAGGTCGAAGCGAAAGCCATCCACATGGTATTCCTTCACCCACCAGGTGACCGACTCGAGGATGAACTTCCTGAACATGGCACGGTCGGAGGCCGTTTCGTTACCGCAGCCCGAGGCATTGCTGTATTTCCCGTCTTTCTCCCATTCGCGGTAATAGTATCCCGGGACCAACTGATCGAAGTTTGAGTTGTGTGTCCAGCCCGTGTGGTTGTAAACCACATCCATCACCACCCGGAGCCCCTTCTGATGCAGGGACTGGACCATCTTCTTGAATTCCAGGATACGCACCTTCCCGTCTTCCGGATTGGTTGAATAGGAACCGTCGGGGGTGTTGAAATTCTGGGGATCGTAGCCCCAGTTGTACTGGGGAACGTTTAATTTTGACTCATCCACGCTGCAAAAATCGAAGGAGGGTAGCAGATGTACATGGGTTACGCCCAATTCGGCGATGTGATCGAGGCCCGTGCTCTGTCCCTGGGTGTTTTTTGTCTCTGTTTCGGTCAGTCCCAGGAATTTGCCTTTATGTTGAATGCCGGAATTAGCTGCGATCGAGAGATCACGGACATGCAGTTCATACAGGATCACATCCATGGGATTTTTCAGTACCGGCGATTGGTCCTTTTCCCAACCGTCAGGATTCGTTTCACTCAGATCAATGATCTGCCCGCGTTTTCCATTTATGCCCACTGCTTTGGCATAGGGATCGGGGTTTTCATCATTCCACTTTCCATCGATCTTTGCCTGGAAGGTATAATAGCAATTTTTCCGGTCGCCCGTTAATTCTGCTTTCCACACCCCTGCTTCGTCCTTCACGCAACTGATCTCTTCCATGAGGTCATTCCCCGATGATGTTTTATAGATTTTCAGTTTCATCTCCTGTGCCGGCGGAGACCATATTTTCAGGATGGTCACCGATTTGGCATAATGAACTCCCAGGTCATTCCCCGTGTAAACCGGATAGTCTTTAAAGGGGTTATAGGCCGGCGACGCCGGCGTTCCCTGTGCGAACAGGCCTGAACTGAAACAGAAAATCGCTCCTGAAAGGAGGATCAACAAAATTATTAGTGCTTTCATTCCTGGTTATTTTATGACATACCGGGGCAAAGATATTATTTACCTCATACAGATACAAAATAGCAGAATATTAATTATATTTGTATAATAAATGTTTTGCATGCAACAAAACAAACACCTATCTCCTTCAAACGAAGACGATCTGCCGGGGTCTCCGATAAAAGATGACCTGCTTTCCCCTGCATCCGTCACCGTAACACTGACAGATCCTGAAACTCATGAGGTTGCAGGTATCAGTTCCGAAGCGTTGGCCAAGCTGGGTATTCCTCATGAAATCACCCTGGATGGAAAACGGTACCTGGTTGATTGTAAACCGGGTCCTTCGGAACAGAAAAAGGCCGGGACCGGGTTGAATGATCACGGGGAATTGTTACTCGCCGTATATGAAAATGCCAGTGTCGGCATGGCGCTTCTTGACATGAACGGCAATTTTTACCAGGTCAACCAGGCGCTATGCGAAATGGTCCAATACACTGAAGAGGAGCTCCTCTCTCGCAGATTTGTCGTTACCCATCCCGACGACCTTGAACGCAGTGAGTTTGTGATGGCCCAGCTCAAAGCGGGAAAGATCCGTAAAAACATCATGGAGAAGAGATATATCCGCAAGGATGGTACCTGCATCTTTGCCCTGCATAATATGTCCCTGATCCGCGACAAAACCGGGAATCCCTTTCTGTTCATCATTCAGGCCCAGGAAATCACCAAGATGAAGGAGGCGCTGCAAAAGGCGGTTCAGGCCGATCATCTGAAGAACACCTTTCTGCAGAACCTGAGTCACGAAATCCGCACGCCGGCCAATGCCATCTTTGGTTTCTTCCAGCTGATGAAAGAACCCGTGTGCAGCCTCGAGGACAAGATGGAGTATATCGAACAGATCAGGAGCGGAATTGAACAGTTTATGATGATCCTTAACAACATCATTGACATTTCAAAAATTGAGACCCACCAGTTCCAGGTCAGCAGGGATGTCCACGACATCAGGGCGTTGTTAAGTGTATTGTTTGCCAGTTATTCAGCAAAATTCAACTCGCTCAACCTTCAGGGCATTGAATTTTCCTTTTTTATAACCGAAACTGCCGAACCTGTCCTGGTCGAATGTGATAAACAACGATTAACGGAAGCCCTGGGTTTCCTGCTTGACAATGCATTCAAATTCACGAAATTCGGCCAAATTACCCTGGGGTGTCACGTCATTTCCGGCAAGGAGGTGATCATGTTCGTGAAGGACACCGGGATTGGAATATCCAAAGAAAAACAGGAGTATGTCTTCAATAAATTCAGGCAGGGCGACGAATCGAGCACCCGTCAGTACGGCGGACTTGGCTTGGGCCTTACCCTGGCCAGGGAGTTCATATTGCTTCAGGGAGGCCGGATGTGGCTGCAGTCAGAGCCGGATAAAGGAACATCGGTTTATTGCTCCCTCCCCTACCAGGAAAAGAGATCAGCCATGAAACCGGACCATGATACCATGGCAACCCATGAGATCATCGACCTTTCGGGCAAATCAATCCTGGTGGCGGAGGATACCGACAGTAATTTTATCCTGCTGGCACGCTGGCTGCGAAAAGCCAATGCCCGGGTCATCTGGGCCAAAAATGGTCTGGAGGCCATTGAAATCTGCCACAATGACGATACCATCGACATGATCCTGATGGATCTGCAGATGCCCATCGTGAACGGATTTGATGCCACCCGCGATATCCTTGGCTTCCGCCCGGGATTGCCGATCATTGCTCAAACCGCCTACTCGCTTGATTTTGATGAACGCAGGGCCCGGGAGGCAGGATGTGTGGCCTATTTACCCAAACCCCTGGATATCACCAACCTCTTTTTGGTGATCAAAAAACACCTCGGCAAGGAGGCTTCCTGACCACCCGCTCTATAACAGCCTCTTTTACTTTTAACCTGTATTTCAGGAAACATTGGCCGCAGGCCGTTTGCGCAGGGAGGTTACGCTTTTTGTCAATTTGATTGATTTGGTGAAGGGATTCGCGGTGATGTTTTCTCTCGGCTCGGGATTGTAGGGAATTGTAAAATAAAAAATTGATCCCTTCCCGATCTCGCTTTCAACCCAGATCTTTCCGCCAAGCAGTTCCACATAGGCCTTGGCGATGGATAACCCCAGGCCTGTACCTTCGGCGAACTGATTTGTCAGGTCACCCCCCTGCCTGAATCTTGTGAAGATGATCTCCCTCTTTTCATGGTGAATGCCTACACCGCGGTCCTTCACATAAAATTCAAGCCAGTTGTCTTTTTTGTCATATCCGAATTCAATGGATTTCGACAGCGAATATTTGATGGCATTTCCAATGAGGTTCTTAAGAATTGAAAAGATCTTATCGCGGTCGGTCCGGATCACGGAATTCTTTGACGGAAGAGAATTTTTAAAGAAGATCAGCATCCCCTTTTTCTCTGCTTCATCCTTGAAGAAATCATACACACATTCGATCTGTTCATTTACATTCGTATCGGCAATGACCACCTCCATTTGCCCCGATTCTATTTTCGAAATATCCACAATATCATTGATGATTGTCAGCATGCGGGCACCGCTTTTCTCAATGATCTCAATGTATTCCTGCTGGTCATCGCTGGTTAGATCAGGTTCTTTGAGCAGCTCGGCAAAACCCAGGATCCCGTTCATGGGCGTTCTGATCTCATGGCTCATGTTGGCAAGAAATTTCGATTTTAAACGGTCGCTTTCTTCGGCCTTTTCCTTTGCCTGGATGAGTTCCTTCTCTTTGCGCAGACGTTCTGAAATATCCGAAGCCACGCCGATGAGACCCAGCGGGTTTCCGTTTTTATCCTTGATGATGGTTGTAGACAGGTAAATGGGAAATTCACTTCCATCCTTCCTTCTGTTCAACAGTTCACCTTTCCATTCACCCTCCAGTGTAGCCGGCAAAATTTCGTTCACAAAAGCAGATGAATTGTCCGTTGAACGGAGGAAACCGATATTTTTCCCTATCAGTTCTTCCTCGGTGTAACCATACGTCCGTGTAAATGCTTCATTAACAAACAAAATGACGTCATCAACGTTGGTTATGCTCACACATTCATTCACACTTCGCAGGGCATGGGCCAGCATCGTGATCTCCTTGTCCTTTCCAATGTCTCTAACCTTTGTAAATGAATAAAAGAAGTAGGAGCTAGCCACAACCAGGATTGAAAAAATTAAAATCAACCAGTTACGTAACCGGGCCAGTGCACTGTAAATATCCGTCTTCTGGTAGGAGATTAAAATGGTCCAGAATGTATTTCTGATGGGAACACGGTAAGAGATCAAATCCTCTTTTGCCTGTGTATTAAACCCGTCAGCTAAGACTCTCCGGTTAAGGAGTGCCGCTGTACCATTGACCAGAGGGTTTGTTTCTTCAGCTTTACGAACCGTGCAATACAGTTTAACACCCTTTTCACTCAGCAAACAAATATTCCCTGTTCCCCTGATCCTGATCTTTCCCAGATACTGTTTCCCCAGTTTATTGACGGGGATCAACATGGCCAGACTGCCTGTGTACGCCTTCCCTTTAAATACCGGAACATGCAATGCGATTGCACGATACCCCTGCTCTGATACAAAAACATCGCTGATTACCGGCTGATGGGTATCCATGACTTGCTGAACATGCTTCTGGTAAGAGATATCTTTCCCGACAACAGATACATTTTCCGGATAGGTATAAAGAATTACCCCATGGGCATCGACCCTGGTGACTGCTTCAATAAAATTCTTGTGATTTTCGTAGAAACTGGCCATTAATGCCTGGCCTTTACCTGTAAAATCTATCACATCATTAAACTGTGATAAAAAAGCAAGATTGGATTGGTATTCTTTGAAAAATGAGCCGATCCCCTGGGAAGCCGTCCCGGCTAATATTAATTGTTCGTTTTTAAATTCACTGATCGTCCTCTGTTTAATATTTTCATACACCAGGTAGAAAATAAAAATGAATACGATGAATACAATCGGTATAAGGAGATAGGTTTTTGAATATTTCAGTTTTGTCATTTGGTACGCAAAAATAACATTAACCCCTGGGGGTAATTTCTGCGGCTCAAATATAAGATGTTCCTGAATGAATGTCAATTCAGGGTAACCTTTTTTTTCGATTCCGGAAAACCGGAATACTATCCGACTAGTTTTCTCGGATCATCCGAGGTCATATACCCGTGCTCCTCGCAATACCTGATCAGTTTGATGGTGGTGTCGAGGCTGAATTTCCGGCGGATGTTGCGCAGGGTCTTTTCAATGTTCGAAACCGAGGTTTGCTTGATCCGCGCTATATCTGCCTGCCGTTTTCCTTCGGCAATCATCCTCATGATATCAGTCTGGTTGTCGGTCAGAAACTTCCCCGATTCATTCTCCTGATCTAACTCGCCGAGTTTGTTTTTCCCGATGATGCAAAATTCACCCTGCGCAGCTTTTTTGATGGTAAAGACAAGTTCATCCTTCTGGGCATTTTTAACCACGTACCCGTTTATTCCCAGCTCCATCATCTGCCGGAGCCAGTGCTCCCGCTCTTCGGATGAAAAAATCACAATGGGCATGGACGGGAAGGCCTGACGGATTTTTTTTATATTCTCCACCGGATGAGAGCCCGGAATGTACAAATCAAGCAGGATGACCTGAAAGTCGGTGTTTGCGGCCTTCTCCAGGAATTCATCTACATTCTGGGCTGTTCCGGATACGCCGATATCCTGGTTCCGCAGCATGGTCGTTACCCCGAATTTTGTGACCGGATGATCGTCGATCAGGAAAAGGTTTATTTTTTTCATTATCACAGTCGGATTGTTACTCTTTAACGCCGGTGAACATGTATTGTATTTAAAAAGCAGATCCTTGGCAACAGACTTCCGGTGAATGATCAGTCCGGTTTGATATTGCCTGAGGATCGCCTGGAGTGTCTGACGAAGGTTGTCGGTAACACCTGAATAAAACAGAAGGTAATAACGTTGCATGAAACGTTCAAAGATGATGTACCTGCCTCCGCACTCCTGTACGTTTTCAGCAACGGTCTCCCGTGTCAGGTTAAAATAACTATTCAGCGCCAATGTTTTCACAGCCCTTTTATTGCTTATGACCAAGCCTTCCCAGCATACCTATCCCTGAACCTTCAATCCAAACATCAACCACGGCCTCACTCTCCGACTTTATCAATAATCCCCAATTACGGTCATCGACGGCAATTGACAGATCCTGACCTGCGGTAATGTAATAGGGCCCCATCCGATCCTGACGGTCGAGACTATAGGCATAGATGATCATATCAAAAGTTGATGCCGGTAAATGACATGTAGTTGCAACCCTGATCGTTTTTTTCTTATCCATGGGGATGGTTCCGCCATTCTGGAATTCCTGAAAACTGGCCAGGCCGTTTACAATTACATTGTAGGAGGGAATCGGGTAGGGCTTGAGTGTTTGAGAATAAACCGTGGCAGTCGAAGCGAAGAATACGCCCAAAACAAAGATGAAGATAAACTTTTTCATGGTATTCGATTTTTAGGGTTAACAATATGATGCTCAAATTTCAGCATACTGTAAATCTTCGTCAATTGTTACAATCCGGAAAAAAAAAACAG
>Ga0268284_1001135_pt1 | contig 14716 bp, 12 predicted proteins | sample saktaG_14_FD_190137 | JGI IMG/M metagenome (GOLD analysis project Ga0268284, IMG submission 190137) | Saline water microbial communities from Sakinaw Lake, British Columbia, Canada - sak_2013_06_06_40m | ecosystem: Environmental > Aquatic > Non-marine Saline and Alkaline > Saline ... | reverse complement strand
CATATTGTATTTTGCTTGTAAGTAAAAAACCAAGCACGCCATCATGGTGTAAAAACCGAATCTTTCCCCCATATTGGCGAAAAAAGCTACGATTAATCCTTTTGGATGTCCTTTAAACATAAATTTAAGTTTTAAGTTATTAATAAATAATAAAATATCTTTTCCTTCTTTACGACGTATATTCGTATGAAGCATACAAAAATAATTAAATTTACAAGGATTCCAAACGATTGCGTACATATGTAAAGCATCCAGATAAATGAATTTGTAAGGATGATGTAATGTTTTTAAGATTGATTCGTCTTGTTTGTAAAGAATATAAATTAATGACCGTAGAAAAATTCAAAAGCGAAGTACTACCCATTAAAAATAAGCTCTATCGTTTAGCCAACAGAATGCTAAATGATACTGCTGAAGCTGAAGATACAGTTCAGGAGGTATTTATTCGCTTATGGTCAAAAAAAGAAAAACTTGAAGAATACAGAAGTATTGAAGCATTTGCGATGGTTATTACAAAAAACTTATGTCTTGATAAAATTAAATCTCTTAGAAACAGAACTACTGAATTAAAAAACATTGAAGTACAAATGAATGAAAACAGTCCATATCAGCAAACAAAACTAAAGGATATGGTTCAGAAAATTCATGAAATCATCAATGAGCTTCCTGAACAGCAAAAGCTGATCATACATTTAAGAGATATTGAGAATTGCGACTATGATGAAATTGCAGAAATAACACAATTAAGTCTGAATACAATCAGAGTAAGCCTTTCGAGGGCCAGAAAAAAAGTACGTGACACACTTATAAAAATACAGAATTATGAATTTTCGTCGAATTGAAAAATTGCTTGAGATGTATTTCGATGGAAATACCTCTCTTGAAGATGAAAAAATATTGAAAGATTTTTTTCAGGGAGAAAATATACCTCCACATTTGGCTTCCTTAAAAGATTCATTCAACTATTTCTCAAAGGAGAAAACCAAAGATGAGCTTGATGAATCTTTTGATCATAGGTTATTTGCCAAAATAAACGACTTCGAGACTTCTGACAAACGTCAGATTCGCAGAAGATACATTTATTATATTTCGGGTATCGCCGCCAGTATCCTGATAATCATCAGCATTTTTACCAAAATTGATCCTTTTTCATCAAAAATTAAAGATACTTTTAACGATCCACAAGTGGCTTATGAGGAGACGAAAAATGCACTTCTCATTGTTTCCGGGATATTTAACCGTGGGATTAAACCTGTCGATAATATTGCAAAATTCGATGATGGAATGAATCAGTTATCAAAAGTAGGAAGCCTAAGTAAAGGCATGGATGAGGTAGGAAAAATTTCAAAATTTTATGAAACGCAGCAAAAAGTAATAAACAATTAATTTTAATAATCATGAAAAAACTAACATTTAAAAGTTTGATCCTTGCATTAATCATGTTCCCTTTAATGCTAAGTGCGCAGAGTTCGTCAATAGATAAACTTTTTGATAAATATTCGGGACAAGATGGATTTACTTCAGTAAATATTTCCAAATCGATGTTTGCCTTTTTTGCAAAAATGGAAGGAGTTGAAGACAGCGATTTGAATCAAATGCAAGGCGTATTGGATAACTTAGATGGTTTGAAAATCCTATCCTGTGATTCAAAAAACAGCACCAGGTTGGAAGAATTCCGAAAAAGTTTAAATACCTCCTTGAAAGACAAAAACTTTGAGGAATTGATGGTAATGAAAGAAAACGGTCAGGAAGTAAGATTCATGACTAAAACAGTTGGTAAAGATATCGTCGAACTTTTGTTAGTCGCCAGCGAAAATGACGAAGTCACAGTATTAAGTTTCTTCGGTATTATCGACTTACAAGCCATTTCAAAATTGTCGAAAACTGTAAAAATTAACGGAATGGACAAATTGAATGGTTTGGATAAATACAGAAAATAGTTGCACCCTATTTTTAGGAAGTAAATCTACCATGGAATTGTATAGTTGAGTTTATTCAATCATAAACCTTAATTAAGAAACGAATTAATATTAACTATAAAATTTAAAAATATGAAAACACTTCGACTAATAATAACAGTTGCATTACTCATACCATTATCATTAATGGCACAAAAAGGTCCTTTCGACGATCTCTTCAACAAATACAGCGACAGTGAAGACGTGACTTCAATTATGTTTTCATTTGATGGTTTGAAAATCCATTTTGCAGATGCTGAGGAAGGCGAATTAGGAAATCTGATCAATCAGATCAGTAAAATCAATATCCTTAAATTCGAAAATCACTATAAATCGTTTCGCAATTCTGATTTTTATAAAGAAGTAAACGCCATCATCGAAAAAAACAATTATGAGCAATTGGTTGATGTTAAAAGCGGTGATGAAAATGTTGGGATTTATATCATTGAAGGAGAAAATGGTCTGGTAAAAGAAGGTTTAATTATTGTAAACGAAGATGAAGAGGCAGCAATTATCTCCGTTCGTGGAAATATGAAACCGGCTGATTTTTTAAGTATGCATAGTCATGTGCCCCATTTTTATGGAATACATAATAACAATAAAAATTATAAGCATCGCTAAAAATTAATATTTGATTGAGTTTTTAAAAGGGTTTGCTTAGCAAATCCTTTTTTTATGCCCTAAAACAAAAATGGTTTAACTCAAATTTTTACTAATTTCGCAACTTAATTTTGCAAACTACAAATAATGACCGAAATACCAAGCAAGTACAACCCTCAAGACACTGAAGATAAATGGTATGAAACATGGATGAAAAAAGGATATTTTCATTCGGAACCTGATGACCGTGAGCCTTATTGCATTGTAATTCCGCCACCTAATGTGACCGGAGTGCTGCATATGGGTCACATGTTAAACAATACCATTCAGGATGTGTTGACCAGAAGAGCCAGAATGCTGGGCAAAAATGCCTGCTGGGTACCTGGTACCGATCATGCTTCTATTGCCACCGAAGCAAAAGTTGTTGCAAAACTAAAAGCAGAAGGAATTGAAAAGTCTACGCTTACTCGTGATGAGTTTTTAGCTCATGCATGGGAGTGGAAAGAAAAACATGGTGGAATTATCCTCGAACAACTTAAAAAACTGGGTGCTTCATGTGATTGGGAAAGAACCGCTTTTACCATGGATGAATCACTTTACGAATCGGTAATTGATGTGTTCATTGACTTGTATAACAAAGGTTTGATATATAGAGGCGTTCGAATGGTTAATTGGGATCCTTCGGCATTAACTGCTTTATCCGATGAAGAGGTAATTCATAGAGAAGTAAATTCAAAATTATATTATTTAAGATATCAGGTTGAAGGAAGTACTAATGATTGGGTAACCATTGCAACTACGCGACCTGAAACAATTTTGGGCGATACTGCTTTGTGCGTGCATCCCGAAGATGAAAGATTCTTTCATCTTAAAGGAAAAAGGGTAATCGTACCCCTGATTAATCGATCGATACCTGTAATTTTTGATGAATATGTGGATCGTGAATTTGGAACAGGAGCACTAAAAATTACACCGGCACACGATATTAACGACTACAATCTGGGACTTAAATACAAACTCGACACCATCGATATTTTCAATGATAATGGCACCTTGAATAAAGATGCCCAATTATATATAGGGAAAGATCGTTTTGCAGTTCGTAAAGAAATTATTAAAGATCTGGATACGAATGGATTTTTGGTTAAAACCGAAGATTATGTAAACAAGGTTGGATTTTCTGAGCGAACTGATGCAGTTATTGAACCCAAACTTTCGTTACAATGGTTCTTGAAAATGGAAGATTTGGCCAAACCAGCCCTTGAAATCGTAATGGACGATACCATTCATTTTTATCCCAAAAAATTCAAAAACACTTACCGTCATTGGATGGAAAATGTAAGGGACTGGTGTATTTCAAGGCAATTGTGGTGGGGACAACGCATCCCTGTTTATTATTTACCTAACAACGAGATGGTTGTTGCCAAATCGCCGGAGGAAGCTTTAATCCTTGCAAAACAGAAATTCAATCTGCCTAATCTGAAGATTGAAGATTTAAAACAGGATGAAGATGTACTCGATACTTGGTTTTCATCATGGTTATGGCCCATTTCCGTATTTGACGGTATTCGAAATCCGGAAAATAAAGACATCAAATATTATTATCCGACCAATGATTTAATTACTGCTCCTGAAATTTTATTCTTTTGGGTGGCAAGAATGATTATTGCCGGACTTGAATATCGAAAAGACATCCCATTTAAAAATGTTTATCTGACCGGAATTGTACGAGATAAACAAGGACGAAAGATGTCGAAATCACTGGGTAATTCACCCGATCCAATTGAACTCATCAAAAAATATGGTGCCGATGGAGTACGTGTTGGAATGCTCCTCACCTCCCCTGCCGGGAATGATTTACCATTCGACGAAGGACTTTGTGAACAGGGACGAAATTTCACTAATAAAATTTGGAATGCATTGCGTTTGGTTAAAGGTTGGGAAGTTGATTCATCGATCGAACAACCTGATTCCAGTAAGGTATCTATTCATTGGTTTGAAGCCAAATTAAATGAAACCCTTAAAACTTTAGATGATCATTTTTCAAAATACCGCATTTCGGATGCATTAATGACCACTTATAAATTAATTTGGGATGACTTCTGCTCGTGGTATTTAGAGATGGTAAAACCAGCCTATCAAAAACCAATCGATAAACTCACTTATGATAAAACTATTGGGTTTTTCGAAACCTTAATTAAGATTGCGCATCCGTTTATTCCCTTTATCTCAGAAGAAATCTGGCATCAAATTGCCGATGAAAAACGAAGCGAAGATCTCATGGTTAGTTTAATCCCCAAAAGAGGAAAAATTGATCATAAAATTCTGGCACAATTTGAAATCGCAAACGAAGTTATCATTGCTTTAAGAAGCGTAAGAAGTCAGAAAAATATTCCAAACAAAGAATCGCTGAAATTGTTCATCAAAAAAAATGATACCGAAGCAGATTTAACTTTTGACAGTGTGATTGCCAAACTCTGTAATCTAGAAACCATTGAATACGTAACCGAAAAAGTTGAAGGTGCCAATTCGTTCACTTTGAAATCAACTGAGTTCTATATCCCGCTTTTAGAGAACATTAATGTTGAAGCCGAAATTGAAAAGCTGGAAACGGAATTAAAATATACGCAGAGCTTTATTCAAACGGTCATGAAAAAGCTTTCGAACGAAAGATTTGTAAGCAGTGCTCCTGAAAAAGTTGTGGAAATCGAACGCAAAAAGCAAGCTGATGCAGAAGCAAGAATTCTGGTATTAGAGGAGCAGCTGAAAATGCTGAGATAATTTGATGATTTGAAAACCTGCCGGCCACAGGCAGGTGTGCTGATGTGCTAATTATTGGACATTGAGTTTTTCACGAAGTGAAAAGTATCGAAATGTCCCTTTCCACCCTTCGATACAATTTCTTCGAAATCACTCAGGGTGCAATTAAACAAACTTCTCAATCAGCTCTACCAATCGTGTTGAATAACCCATTTCATTATCATACCAGGCGACTACTTTAACCAGTTTATTTTTATCTCCCAAAACCGCAGTGAGTCCGGCATCAAAAATGGCTGAGTGAGTATTGCCAATCACATCCATTGAAACAATTGGATCTTCAGTATATTCAAGTATTCCTTTAAGTTTACCTTCTGCAGCTTGCTTAAAAGCCTTGTTAATCTCTTCTATGCTGGCCGGATTTCTTAAAGTACAGGTTAAGTCAGTCAATGATCCATCAGGTACGGGAACCCTAATACCCGCCCCACCTAAATTATTTTTTAAATGTGGGAAAATTTTAGTGGCAGCTTTTGCAGCTCCGGTAGTTGTAGGGACAATAGATAAAGCTGCAGCCCGAGCTCTGCGTAAATCTTTATGAGGCCCATCCAATAAATTTTGATCTTTTGTATAGGAGTGAACAGTTGTGATAAATCCTTTCTCAACTCCCCATAAATCATCTAAAATCATAATTAAAGGTGCAACATTATTGGTGGTACAGCTCGAATTCGAAATAATCACATCCTTCTTATCAATCAGATGATCGTTAACGCCCAATACAATGTATTTCACCCCATTGCTCTGACCCTTTGCAGGAGCAGAAATAATGACCTTTTTGGCTCCGGCATTTGTAACATGTAACATCGCCTTATTTTTCGTGACGAAATTTCCGGTAGCCTCAATTACCACATCTATTTGAAGAGTTTTCCAGGGAAGTTTAGCAGGATATTTCTCTGATAATATTTTTATAGAATGACCATCTACAATTAAATTTTCCGCATCAAAATCAACAGTGCCTTGGTATTGACGATGAACAGAATCATATTTGAATAAGTGAGCCAAAGTTTTATTGTCGGCTAAGTCGTTAATTGCAACGACTTCCATCTTTTTATTTTTCATTAGCTGACGTAAAGTAATCCGTCCAATCCTTCCAAAGCCATTTATGGCCACCCTAATCTTTTCCATATTTTTATTAATTATTTGATGCGGCTAAATTATGAAAATTATGCGGAACGGCTCGGAGATATATCTAAAATACATCAATACTTTTAACTAATTTTAAGATTATACTGGCTGCTTAAATTTTAAATTTCTTACCTTTATAGCTTAAGAATTTATAAAATATAAATACCATTATGGAACAGGCGAAGAAATACATCAAAGAAAACAAAGACAGATTTTTAGACGAATTGTTCGGATTAATCAGAATTCCTTCAATCAGCTCTATTGCTGATCATAAAGAAGACATGCTTAAAGCTGCTGAGTACTGGAAAGAGACAATCTTGAAGGCCGGTGCCGATAAAGCAGAAATTTTCCCTACCGATTTCAATCCCGTTGTTTATGGCGAAAAAATAATTGATCCAAAGGCTCCAACTGTATTGGTTTATGGCCATTACGATGTGATGCCTGTCGATCCAATCGAACTATGGAAAATTCCACCATTCGAGCCAACTGTTAAAGATGGTAAAATTTGGGCAAGAGGTGCAGACGATGATAAAGGTCAGGCTTTCATGCATGCCAAGGCTTTTGAAACCATGGTTCAAACAAAGACCCTTCCATGTAACGTAAAATTCATGATTGAAGGTGGTGAAGAAATGGGATCACCCGGTTTAGGAAAATGGTGCGCCGAACATAAAGAAATGCTTAAGGCTGATATCATCCTTGTTTCTGATACCAGTATGATTGCCCCTACCATTCCATCAATTACTACAGGGTTAAGAGGTTTGGCCTATTGGGAAGTTGAGGTTATTGGTCCAAATAAAGATCTGCATTCAGGTTTATTCGGCGGAGCAGTTGCCAACCCAATCAATGTATTGGCTAAAATGATATCCGACATGGTAGATAAGGATGGGCATATCACCCTTCCCGGATTCTACGATGATGTTTTGGAAGTTAGTCTGGAAGAAAGAAAGAAAATGGCAGAAGCACCATTCAATGTAGAGGCTTATAAAAAATCATTGGATGTTGAAGAGCTTTTTGGTGAAAAAGGTTATACTCCAAGCGAGCATACAGGTATTCGTTGTTCATTCGACGTTTGTGGAATTTGGGGTGGATATGCCGGAGAAGGTGCAAAAACAGTGCTTCCATCAAAGGCTTATGCAAAAATTTCAAGCCGCTTGGTACCAAACCAAAACAATGAAAAGATCATGCAATTATTCAAGGCGCATTTTGAAAAAGTTGCGCCAAAATACGTTAAAGTTAAGGTTGAATGTTTGCATGGCGGACAAGCTTATGTTTGCCCTATTGATATTCCTGCATACAAAGCTGCTGAAAAAGCATATCAGGCTGTTTACAACAGAATGCCGGTTCCGGTTCGATCAGGTGGAAGTATTCCAATCATTTCAACTTTTGAAGATATTTTAGGATTAAAATCTGTTTTGATGGGCTTTGGTTTGGAGAGCGATGCCATTCATTCGCCTAACGAAAATTACCCATTGGAACAATTCTTTAACGGAATTGAAACGATTACGCATTTTTATAAGCATTATGCTGAAATTATGAAATAATCAATATCTGATTCTATTCATTCGGGCCACTCTTTTTGGGGTGGCCTTTTTTATTGCTCAAATTTTTCATTAAATTTACCTGAAAACATTTCCATAAAATGTTTTAAACTGAGAGCTCATTATAATTCACAACTAAATAAAATTGCACCATGAACTTTTTCAAAATTAAAACAAGCTGGGCCAATGCGGAATTTATCCCCCTAAAACTTTGCATCGCTGCCGCATACCTCTATATTGGAACTTATTTTCACGAATTTTTCAGCGACTATTATATTCCGATAATTATCGTGTTTGTTATTACCGCCATTTGGACGGTTTACCTGTGGTTGAACAAGATGAAAAATAGTAAAAAAGAGTAAGCACTTTCAAAATAAAAATTATTAAAAAAATAACCTGGATTGGTTATAATTACACATTCAAATTTGTTTGTCATGGATAATTTTATTCAAGAAATACCCCCACTTTTTATTCAATTGTTGATAACTACGGTTTTCTCATTCATTCTTGGGATAGAACAACGAAGACTTCATGCAGACAAGGAGGAACTACTTACTTTTGGAACTGATCGGACCTTTGTATTTATTGGCTTATTGGGCCTGGCATTTTTTGTCGCCGATCCAATAAACAGGTATCTGTACTTTGCCGGGGGTTTGGTTATTAGTTTCCTACTTGGAATTTTCTATTACCATAAAATAAAAACACAAAATAACTTCGGATTAACAACTGTTTTGCTGGCATTACTAACTTATGCCATTCCTATAATAGTTATTACGCAACCCCAGTGGTTTACAATGTTGTTCTTTGTTATTGTATTGATCTTAACCGAATCAAAGCAAATTATTGGTGGCTTTTCCGAAAAAATTGACCGGTCTGAATTTATTACTTTAGCAAAATTCATAATCATTGCAGGGATCATTTTGCCGGCCCTACCTGACAAGCAAATTTTTACATTTCTAAACCTTTCTCCTTATAAAGTCTGGCTGGCTATTGTGGTAATTTCTGCCATTTCATATTTTAGTTATTTGCTTCGAAAATTTGTCTTTCCTGATGCCGGAACAATACTTACAGGCTTATTGGGAGGCTTATACAGTAGCACGGCAACCACCATTATTTTGGCAAAAAAAAGCAAAAAACCAAATGCCAATCCCCGCGAGTATGCTGCCGCCATTATCATCGCTACAGCCATGATGTTTCTGCGTATTTATATTTTGTTGTTGATTTTTAATTATTCTGTCGGACTTTCAACTGCTCCCTGGTTTTTGATTATGTTTCTAATTTCCATGGGAACCTCATATTACATCTACACCGGATTTAAACCGATAAACAAAACCGTAACTGTTGTAAAAAATATTATGGCAGATAAAAATCCGCTGGAGTTCAAAGTTGCCGTGGTATTTGCCCTGCTCTATGTTTTCTTTTCCTTCATTACTCAATATACCCTTCAAAATTTTGGGGCCAAAGGTTTAAATCTTTTGTCATACATTGTCGGTTTTACCGATATCGATCCCTTTTTACTTAACCTTTTTCAGGGAAAATATAATGTAAGCCATTTATTAATTGCCATGGCCACTTTGCAAGCTATCTTAAGCAATAACATTTTGAAAATGATTTATGCTAAAGTTTTTGGAAACAAAATTCTTGGCAAATATATTTTACAGGGTTTTGGCATCATCATTATTGCTAATATCTGTATTATATTGATTTTAAATTTTTCTAATTAATGAATAAAACCCAAAATTAAATTATGATAAAACGAGTTTTTGCACCGGGTTGCGCCCTGATGATCGACAGGCCTGAATTAGCCGAAAAATTACATTTCATCCTGAATGAGAATTTAGGGAAAATGGATAACTTAATGATCTGCTGTCATCACGACCCTCAGTTTAAAACAAAAACTGAAGTCATCAATATTTGTCCGGGTTGCGATAAGCGATATGCAAATGATTATCAGAATTGTTCAACCATTTCTCTATGGGAAATTTTGGCAGAAAGTGATTTCTTTCCTTTCCCGAATTATCAAGGCAAACGCATGACGATTCATGATGCTTGTCCAACCCGCAATAAAGAAAAAGTTCATCAGGCAGTTCGTACGCTACTTCATAAAATGAACTTACAATTGGTTGAGCCTAAAAATACCGGAACAAAAAGCATTTGTTGTGGTGATTCTTTTTATGGCCTTATCCCAACCGAAAAGGTCAAAGATCAGATGAAAAAACGGGCATCACAAATGCCTAAGGAAGATGTAGTAGTTTATTGTGTATCCTGTGTTAAATCGATGTTCATTGGTGGTAAAAGCCCACATTACCTCATCGATTTACTTTTTGAAAATGAAACTGTTCCCAAAACATTCGATCCTGATGACTGGCACAAAGAAATTGACTGTTATATCGAAACACACTAAAATTCATCGAAGCATCATTTCTTAAAAAAATAAACAATTCCTTGTCAAAATCCGATTGGCAATTATCTTTATAGAAAAATTGCAAGATGAAAAAAGATTCAATTATAAAAATACGACCATTAGGATTTCACTGGGAAACACAAGATCCGTTTATTTTTTGTGCCCACCATAAAGATAATTTCCCTAAAGGCAATGAGTTGATGGGGCCGGCAACTTCATTGGCAGGAAGAAGTATTGGTCAGGATTTTACCGTAAAAGATGGATGGCGCATGTATCATGGGGCTGCGATTCCGGGCTTCCCGACTCATCCTCATCGTGGATTTGAAACCATCACAATTGTTAAAGAAGGAGTAGTCGATCACGCTGATTCATTAGGAGCAGCGGGTCGATATTCTAGTGGAGATGTACAATGGATGACCGCAGGCAAAGGCATTCAGCATTCGGAAATGTTTCCGCTGATTCATTTGGACAAAGAAAATCCTTTGGAATTATTTCAGGTTTGGTTAAACTTACCCAAAGCCAAGAAATTTGTTGAGCCTCATTTTAAAATGTTGTGGGAAGATCAAATCCCTGTTTACAAAGAAATTGACAATAAGGGTAAAACCATCGAGGTAAATGTAATTGCAGGAAATCTTAAAAATACTATTGCACCCGATCCAACTCCCGATTCCTGGGCTGCAAACCCTGATAATGAGGTTGTTATTTTAACCATCAGGATGGAAGCCAATGCAAGTTGGGTACTGCCAAAAGCCGGTTCAGAAGCAAAGAGAACCCTTTATTTTTATAGAGGAGATGCCTTGCAAATTGATGGAGAAAATATTCCGTCGTACCATTCTGCAGAAGTAAAAGCAGATAATGACCTTACTTTAATAGCAGGCCATGAAGATTGCTTTTTGTTAATGTTGCAAGGGAAACCCTTAAAAGAAAAAGTGGTACAATACGGTCCGTTTGTCATGAATACTGAAAACGAAATTCAGGAGGCCTATCGGGATTATCAAAGAACACAATTTGGTGGTTGGCCCTGGCCAAAACATGAGTTCGCTCACAACCGACAAAAAGGACGTTTTGCCTTACATGCGAATGGTAAAGAAGAAATAAAACAGTAACATGGTTTAAAAAACCCAGGATGGTTGAAGTTTTTGAAAAGAAGATTCACTCAAAATGAATACCCACCAACATAATTTCTGATTTTCCTGCTGTTTTAACGGGAGACCCCCATTTAGGTTTAATGTAAAGATTCCGGTTTTTTAGAGACACTATTCAATACCCTTAGTAAAAATCTGATTCGGGGAAAGCAATTAAATAGTTATATTAAAATTGCCGATTGCAAACAGCCAAATAAAAGCTTAAATTTGATAGCCGTACGTGATGGAAAGTAATTTTTTGCTTTTGCTCACTAACGTTTAAAAACACCTGATTTAAAGCTTAATTTCACACCTAATTATCATGAAAAAAACATTCATTTATCTGGCATTGATATCCGGGATATTAATCAATTTCTCTTGTAAAAAGAATAAATCAATACCACCCGGTACTCAAAATGAGTATGTGGTTTTTGCCTGGAATGATCTCGGAATGCATTGTCTGAACCCTTCGTACGATGAGATGGTAATTCTTCCTCCCTACAATACGGTAAATGCGCAGATTGTAAAACGGGGGAATCCTCCTCAAATAATAACTACAGGCATAAGCGTTGAATATAGCCTTGTAAATAATACCAGCTCTTACGGAAAACGAGCGTATGGAGGTTTTTGGACTTACTTTACAAATCTTTTTGGCGGTACAGCACCGGCAAATAATATTGGACTTACAGGTACTGCATTGTCGGGAACAATGACGGCCAAATCCGATCATTTTACAGCCGAAGGAATGCCTGTTGTTCCGGTGAATGATGCTGGAATATGGGATCCGTTTCAGGTAATTGATATAAGGGTGAATGATGCATCAGGTAATTTACTCGTATCAACTCAGGCAACGGTCCCTACTTCAGATGAAATAAACTGTGCTAAATGTCATACTGAAGGAACTTCAAGTGTTTTTACCAATATCCTTAAAAAACATGATGAACAAGAGGGTACATCATTAGTGAACCAGAAACCGGTTTTGTGTGCCGGCTGTCATGGAAGCCCGGTTCTGGGAACTTCCGGTCCTGGATCATCAGGAAAATATTTTTCAGAAGCCATTCATGGATATCATGCAAATAAAGGCGCAAGTTGTTATGATTGCCACCCCGGTACCACAACTAAATGCAATAGAAGCTTGGCTCACATGGGAAACAACAACGATGGTAATTGTATTACTTGCCATGGTGATATGTTGAATGTTGCTACAAGCATAAAAAATGGCAGAATTCCCTGGGAAAGTGAACCTAAATGCATCAGCTGCCACACAGGCGTAAATGGCGTTGAAACAAATACAACCCTGTACCGCAATTCAACCGGACATGGGAATCTATACTGTACGGCATGTCATGGAAGCCCACATGCCATGTATCCTTCGCGCGAATCAAAGGATAATTATCAACCAAATCAGTACATGGGGAGTAAAATAAAAACCATTGGGAGTTGCGGTGTTTGTCATGATAATTCGAGAGGCGAAGGTGCAGGAGGTGAATTTAATAATGTACACGGAGGAACAAATCCTGAACATAAAAATACTTGTCATGTTTGCCACACTGCTTTTTCATCCAATACTGCATCATGGCCACATGCTTATACATGGAAAAATTCAAACTAATAATGAATACGGAGAATAAAATTCAGGATGCCTATCGCGATTATCAACGAACACAATTTGGTGGTTAGCCATGGCCAAAATATGGGCTCGCTCACGACCGATAAAAGGACGTTTTGCATTACTTGCAGATGCTACGGAAGAAATAAAATTGTAATATGGTTTTAAAAAGCCTGGCTGGTTGAAGTTTTTGAGTTTTTGAGAACAAGGTTTACTCAAAATGAATATCCACCAACATAATTTCTGATTTTCCTGCTGTTTTAACGGGAGGCCCCCATAAACGCAAGCCACTGGTCACAAAAAAATGGGTATCTCCAATTTTTTCATAACCCCAGGCCAACTCATACATGCTTTTCACAATCAGGTTTATCGGGAACAATTGCCCGTTGTGTGTATGACCCGAAAACTGTACATCTGCTTCGGTTCGGCTCACCTCTTGTAGTTCGGTGGGTCGATGATCCATTAAAATAATTGGCAACTGAAGTGTATCTACTTTCAAAATAGTTTCGATACTTTTTCGTTTTCTGTAATGCTGATCCACTCTTCCGGCCAAACTAAAGGAATGATCAATATTTACAATGGTATCATTAAGTAAAATGATTCCTGCTTTTTTAAAAAAGCCATCCGATTCATCGCCACCATAAAATTCATGATTTCCCAATACCCCATACGACCCATATCTTGTCCGGATGGTTTTTAACAACGAATCGATCGCCCTGGTAGATTCATTTTCCCTGTCGCCTTCCAACATATCACCTCCATAAAGCATGATATCTGGTTTAAGGGCATTGGCTTTTCTCACAAATTGTTCGACAAAATGTAAGTTTAAATTTTTGTTGATGTGCATATCAGCAACAAACACAATCCGTAAATCATCAATTCCTGAATTTTTTTTAGAAACACTAATTTCATATTTTGAAACCCGTATAGAATTCAAATTAATCGCGCCTCCAACCACAACCAGAATTGATAAAAGAATCATGGACGAAAGCGTATAAACCCTGAATGAAAAACTTTTCCCCATTTCAACAGAAATCATTTTAGCCCAACGATTGATCAGCAAAAACAGATCAAAAAGAAAAATGCAAAGAAAAAAGTACAGGAAAAATGGCAGGATATAGCCTGAAACTACTGAAATTATCCGCAAAAAAAGATTCGCATCCTGATTCGAAAACCGTTCGGAAAGTGGATAGATTAAAGCAATAAACAGGTAAATAAAAACATACCACCAGATATATTTTTTATCTATGAAAAGCTTTCTAACACGAAAAAAAACATAAATATTCGGGATAATATAAGCAAGGGTAATATACAGATGAAACATTAGGGAAAATTTAGTGAATTTGACTTGTGTGAAGGTAATAAAATTCTTTAAGATTCCTTGAGAATCTACATTTACATTCGCAGCAATTTTCTGAAAATAACCATTAAAAAACGAAGTTACAAATGAATAAAATCATTTTAGTTTTCAGCATCTTTTTGCTGAGTACAATAACCCTTACGGCTCAGCAACAAATGCGAGGAAGTATATCCGGCAACATTGT
>Ga0268284_1001134_pt1 | contig 14719 bp, 10 predicted proteins | sample saktaG_14_FD_190137 | JGI IMG/M metagenome (GOLD analysis project Ga0268284, IMG submission 190137) | Saline water microbial communities from Sakinaw Lake, British Columbia, Canada - sak_2013_06_06_40m | ecosystem: Environmental > Aquatic > Non-marine Saline and Alkaline > Saline ... | reverse complement strand
AATCTCGACTCTTCCCGGTGGGTTTTCTTTATGGAATTAAAGGACCGGATAAAGAAAATGCCCATGAAGGATGCTGTTCTGGAGGTAAACCACTGGTGCCACGAAAAGGTGACCTATCGGGGTTCAGACGGACGAACATCCTCCCCACTTGCATCAGTCAGAACAGCCTGGGGCCGGTGTGGTGAAGAGTCCACTTTTACCGTGGCTGCACTTCGTTCGGTGGGGATTCCTGCCCGGCAATGCTACACTCCCCGCTGGGCTCACAGCGACGATAACCATGCCTGGGTTGAAGTTTGGGTTGACGGGACATGGCACTTCATCGGTGCCTGCGAACCGGATGCTGACCTTGATCTGGCCTGGTTTACGGCTCCTGCCAAAAGGGCTATGCTGGTAAATACAACGGTTTTTGGTGATTACCCGGGAACCGAGGAGGTCTTGCAGAAAGACCCGCTGTTTACCAGGATCAACGTTCTGCAGAATTACGCGCCGGTAAAAAAGGTCTACGCACGCATCCTGGATTCTGAAAATAAAGTGACCGATAGTGCATCGGTCGAATTTCAACTCTACAATTATGCTGAATTTTATCCGCTTCATAAAACTGTGACGGGGAAGGATGGGCTGTGTTCCTTTACAACCGGATATGGAGACCTCCTGGTTTGGGCTGCAAAAAACGGGAGATATGGTTTTCATAAACTGGATGTCAGGAAATCGGACACGATAGTTGTCCGGTTGACCAAGGGACCTGAGACGGTGGCCAGCTTTGAGTTCGACCTTGTTCCTCCGATACCGGCAGTAATCAATGTCCCTGTGAGTGATTCAGCTAGAAAAAGAAAAAGAAACAGAGACCGGCTGGCCTTCGAAGACAAGATCAGGGCCGGCTATGAGGCTACCTTTATCGATTCATCCAAAAGCGCCCGCTTTGCAAAATTAGCTGGTCTGAATCCGGATACCCTTTGGGGTTACCTGAATAAAAGCCGTGGAAACTGGCGCCAGATTACAACCTTCATCACCCAAACGCTGCCGGCAGGGAAATCGCTTGTATTTCTGATACTGGAGAATATTTCGGAAAAGGATCTGCGTGATATCGATACAGCGGTTCTTGCTGACCTGGTAGGCTATGCATTGAAATATCCGGCCCTTACCTCATTAAAAAATGAATTCGGCAAATATGTTCTCTCTCCGAGGGTAGACAACGAATGGCTGAGGCCTTACAGGCAATTCTTTCAATCAAATTTCGATGCCGGTTTCATCCATGATGCAAGGAAAGACCCGATGAAGATTGCCAGCTGGATGCGTGAATATATAGAATTGAATAAAACCTCGAACTATAGCCGGGCTCCCATTACGCCAGTCGGGGCTTTTAAACTGAAGGTGGTTGACGGTCACTCTGCCGACATCTGTTTTGTAGCTATTTGCCGGAGTTTCGGGATTGTCGCCCGGCTTGACCCGGCCACGAAAATTCCACAATATTTAGCTGGTGGTAAATGGAATGATGTATATCTCTTTGAGAAGAAGGAGAACGCAGGTGCCAAAGGAAGCCTTACGCTTATAAACCCACAGGCCAGCGAAAAGAAACCGGAATACACGACCAATTATACCCTCGAGGAGTTCAAAGATGGGTTTTTCCGTACCCTCGATTATGAAGCAAGCCCGCTGGTTCAGAATTATCCCTGCACCATTGAAGTTCCGGCCGGCCCTGCCTTGATGGTCACAGGGACCCGGCTCACGGACGGAACGGTGCTTTCAAAGTTGGAAATATTCACAGTGAAACCCGGTGAACCTGCAACCCAGTCTATTCTCCTCAGGAAAAACCAACTGCCCCTGCCTGAATACGGAAAGATCAACCCTGCCTTGTTCAGCTTCAAGATCAGCCGGGGAATGGTCATTGCCTGGATTGATCCCGATAAGGAACCCACAAAGCATTTCCTGGCCGATCTCAGGCAGAAAAAGAATGAGTTCGATCAATGGAAAGGCAGGATTGTCATGGTCTTCCCGACGGAGGAGATGATGAAAACGTTCGTTAAAAACGAAGCAGCAAAACTTCCAGAAATTGTCAGTTATTCATTTCAGTCTACCTTCCCAATCAGGCCGGCTGATCTCAAGGTCAACAAAGGCGAATTGAAAAACATGCCTGTAATCCTGTTTGTAAATTCAACCGGAACGATCAACTATGTCTCGGAGGGGTATAAGATTGGTATTTCTGAAGAACTATTGATGTTAATGAAAAATAAACCGTAAAAATATTGCCATTCGATCCGGTTCCTTTATAAGAAATTGTTGTTTCTGAAAGTTCAATTACCAATCACCTATGAAGATATTGCTAATAAGCCCTGGAAGTCCTGACGACATTGACAGCCAGATTACACAAGGGATTCCATATCTTTTCTCAAAAACACTTTTTGCACCTCATGCCATCGCGGCCGTGGCAGCACTTACCCCATCGGAACACGAGGTTGCCCTGCATGATGAATATACCTGTGGCCCGGTTGAAGCAGCCATCATGCGTGAACCCTTCGATATTATAGGGGTCTCCGTAACATCCAATCAACAAAACAGGTCACTTCAGATCGCCGGATTCTCCAAAAAATTCAGTCCCGCATCGCTCGTCATTTTTGGTGGCATCGGCGTTGAACATTTCATTCATAAAGAGATGTCGGATGTTGATGTCATTTTCCACGGGGAGGCTGAAGATACCTGGCCGCGTTTTCTTGAAGATGTCAAGACCGGTTCCTATCCCCGGATATATAAAAATGTTTCGAAGCCTGACATGACGAAAACGCCGCCTCCCCGGTGGGAATTACTTTCAAAAGAGATCCCCTCTTATACTGCCACCCTGCTTCAGACGACCCGGGGGTGCCCGTTTGACTGCAGCTTCTGTGATGTCATATATACATTCGGAAGAAAACTGCGCAGTAAAACCATTGATCAGGTAATCGAGGAGGTTCGCAGGCTAAGTGCCCTCAAGGTCAAGATGATCTTCATTGCTGATGATAACTTTGCGGGAGATAAAAACTACACCAAGGCGTTACTTAAACAATTGATCCCCCTGAACAACTCCTTTAAAACCCCCATTGAGTTCATCACCCAGATCGACATCACCATTGCCAATGATGAGGAACTGCTCATGCTGCTTGCCGATTCCAATTTCCAGGCTGTGATGATCGGCATTGAGTCAGTGAATGAACAATCGCTCCGGGACTACAATAAGCAGCAAAATCTAAGGATGCCCATTCGTGAAGCTGTCCAGAAGATCCAGTCGTTTGGGATCATTGTGCTGGCACATATGGTGATCGGTGCCGATTCGGATGATACAGATGTATTCAGGAAAACCGAAGCATTCATTGCGGATGCCAACATCGTTCATCATCTTTGCCACCCTCTTGCAGCTCCTCCGGGAACCAGGATGTGGTATGAGCTCAAACGTGCAGGCAGGATCATACTTACCGACCAGGATGAGATCGCAGATAAACTCGACATCATTTCGAACATCATCCCCAAGCAGATGACGCGGGTTGAGCTGTTTGAAGGATTAGCCGATTACTGGGAGAGTATTTATGACCCGGTGAAGTTTACAAAACGGGCGATCACCTTTGTTGAAAACGTCAGGTATAAACCCAGGATAAAAGAGCCCGGCCTCTCCGATCTCTGGAATCTCCGTAAGATGCTGTGGCGGGTTTTAACCTTCTTCATGTTCGATGCCGGCAAAGACCACAGGAAAGCCTTTTTTACCATTCTCAGGGCCACCCAGAGGAAAGGGATGTACCTGCTGCCAAAGATCATTTATATCTATACATGCTACCTGGTTGATTATAACCGGTCGATGTATGATGCGAAGATAGCCCGCAGCCATGCCCAATGGGAACGTGAAAATGGCCATAAGCTGGTCATTGACAGCCATCCGATCCCTGTTTCCGAGAAAATCAGGGAGCATGCCGCGCCCCTCTCCCAGGCTGCATATCAGCATATCAGGACAAAGGTATCGCACAAAGAAGTTCTGTATACTGCCGTTGTGTCAGCCATGGTTGATTTCAATGACCGTTTTGGCGATAATTTTGAGATGTTTGATGAACTTCATGCCATTCACCTCCGTGATATCTGTGACCGGATTTTGGATAATCTTCCTGAAAATAAATATCCTGACACAGAGTCGATGGAAACACACCCTCCTCCAGGATTTGGTCGTGAGATACTTGATGCACTCGACAACGCAGTACGATACAGGAATAGCAATAATTAGCCGGCAGATAAAAATTTATCACCAGTTTTTGTTAATAAAAAGGGCAGATTGGTTGTATTAATGACTGAATTTGATCATTATTTTAGGTGAAAATTCCAACATCCGAGATGCCATGAAAAACATTCGACATATAACCAAAAGCGATTCACTTGACAATAAAATGGAAATTTCAAACCACCAGGTTGCAGTTCCAAAGTCAAAGTTATTGTCAGGTTCTGTAGTGAATAAATACCCGGTCATGCTGGATGACGGCCGGACGATCGTTTACATCTCGGATAAAAGCAAGGAAAGGGAAATAAGGTTGAGATATGCCACCCGAAAGTAATTCACAACAAGTAGGGCAACACATATGTGGGTTGGTTGAGGGGTCAATTTTACTTTCAAAAGGTCGCAGGAAATCAATTGTTGTGCTGGCATTTTTGCTGACACTCACAGGCTGTAATGTCACCAAAAATTTTGAAACCAACGAATTCCTGCTTATTAAAAATAAAATCCAGATAGCTAAGTACAAAATCCCGGTCGGCAACCTTGAAGATTACATTCAACAGCATCCCAATACTAAAATGTTCGGGCTATTTCGCTCCAACATTGCCTTTTATAACATGGGAAGCCAGGGTGAAGATACAAAATTCAAGAAATGGATCAGAACCAAGGTTGGGACAGCCCCTGTAATTCTTGATACAAGCCTTGTTTCGGTGACTGCCAAGCAAATGTGCCTGTACCTTGCGAATATCGGGCACTTTCATTCCATTGTCAACGATACGATCATTATCAAGAAGAAAAAGGCCACCGTGGTGTATAAAGTATATCCCACAAAACCATACACCATTAAAAACATTTCCTATGCCATCCCTGATACACAACTCTCGGCCTTCGTTTATCTTGATACCAGCAAATGTCTCATTAAAAGGAAAGCCAATTATGATACCTACATTATCGACGATGAAAGGTCCCGGATAACAAACAATCTATTGAACCATGGCTACTACCGGTTCAATTCCAAGTATATTGTTTTCAGGATCGACTCTAATTTCAACCAGCACCAGATCGATGTAAAAATAGAAATAACGAATCCGGTTGTCCCGTCATTCGATGATTTTGCAACAATCCAACAGGTACCTCACAAACGGTATTTCATAAACAAGATCTACATTTATCCGGAATTCGACCACCTTCAAACCTTTACAGGAACTTATGATACATTGGTGAAAACCTACACGAATCCTGAAAGAGGAAATGTGCCCAATACCTATTATTTCCTGTATAAGGACAAATTCAAAGTAAAACCCCGAACCATTGCTCATTCCATATTTATTTCTCCTGAATCGAATTTCAACCTGTTGGATGTCAGCCAATCTTATGCGCAATTATCCAGTTTGCAAGAATTTAAATTTATAAACATTGTATTCAAAGACCCCCCGGAATCCGAAACAAACAATAAGAATGACAAGATTGATTGCCAGGTCGAATTATCACGCACAGCAGCGCAGTCGTTTACAACCTCCCTCGATGGCACCAATTCCGGTGGGGCTTTCGGTGTTCAGGGAACATTGGGTTATCTCAATCGTAATATTTTCAGGGGAGCACAGCTATTCAGGATCAATTTCACCGGATCTTTGCAAATGCAGGCTTCCAATGGCATGACTGACAAATCCTTTTTTAATGTAATTGAGTTGGGAGCCATGGCAGGAATTACCTTCCCACAGTTTATAATTCCAATAAAACCAGAAAGGATTTCAAAATACTTTAAACCAAAAACGACCATTTCAATTGGATACAATTACCAGCACCAGATATTGTATGACCGGCACATCTCCAATATCTCTTTCGGCTATACCTGGTCAAAGAACGACAAGATCAATCATACACTGAATCCGGTTGAGGTTTCGCTGGTAAAAGTGTTCGCCCAGCCGGAATTAAAAGTATTATTCGACAGCTTCCCCGATGCCAAACTGCATAGCCAATATTCGGATCACATGGTTGCAGGATTGAGATACACCTTTACACTCACCAATCAGCAGGTGAATAAGGTTAAGGATTTCATGTATATCAGGGCAAATTTCGAGACTGGAGGAAACCTCCTCTACGGCATACAGAAATTGTTTAACGCACCGAAAAAAAATGACTTATACTATACTTTGTTTGGGCTGCCCTATTCGCAATATATGAGGCCGACCATCGACGCCAGGTATTACGATGTGATGGGCAACCAGTTTTCACTTGTATACCGGGTTTTTGCCGGAATTGGGATCCCATATGGAAATTCAAACGTTCTTCCATTCGAGAAGTCATTTTTTGCCGGGGGTGCCAACGGAATGCGCGGATGGAGAATGTATACCCTGGGACCCGGGACATACAGAAATCAATCTGATATAACAGACTTTAACCAGATCGGCGATATTCAGCTTGAAGCCAACATCGAATACCGTTTCCCCGTTTTTGACTGGATCCGTGGGGCCGTGTTTGTCGATGCAGGAAACATATGGGTACTGCAGGAGTCGCAATATACACCCGGAGGGAAGTTCGTGTTTCCCGGATTCCTGGATGAGATTGGGATTGATATGGGCTTAGGCATAAGGCTTGATTTTGATTTCTTTGTTATCCGTATTGATCCTGCCATCCCCATAAGGGTTCCATCCTATCCCGAGCGTGACCGCTGGTATTTCAGCAAAATGCAATTGGGCGATATTATATGGAATTTCGGGATCGGGTATCCATTCTGATTTATTTTAAAACTTTGGATTTCACAATTAACCGTATTAATTTGTGGCGAGATTGGTGCAGACCTATTCACATTGCGAAAGATTTCGTAAGTTGCGGGATTGTCTCTTGATTCAGGTTCCAGGAACGTTTTACTTATAGTGCGTAAGCCATACCAGAAATGAAAATAAAGATCTGCCTGACCATACTGCTGATATGGTTCTCTGCAATGTCTGCATCAGCCTGGGTATACCCCGAACACAGGGAAATCATGATGGCGGCCGTAAAAAAACTTGATCCCGGCCGGCGGGCCATTCTCGATCAGCTTTGGGCATCGGCAAGAAAAGGGTACGAGGCACGTCTTTGTGAATCGGTCATTGAACCGGACCAGGGTGTACAACCTCAGTGTCTCGATTATGCAGCATGGTGTGGAATAGCCGGGGACCACTCTGTTTCTGCTCAGGACATGACCAACATTGTTCTGAAATCAACGTGGATTCTGAAAGTAGCAGATATCACCGCCAGGCTGAAAGTCGGCCTTGACAAATCGCAAAATCGCAGTTCGCGCATCAGCGAGGTGAGGGATTCGGATATCAAGTTGCTTCGTGCCGATCCGGAGTACGTCTCCAGGGCCGGGAAAAATAACGGGCATTTCCTGCTGGTTCTTCCGGCTGTGAATACCAAATCAACAGCCTATTTTTCGTTGTGTTACAAAGAAGGGACTGAAATGAATACTGTTGGTACCTATACATGGTACCATACAAGCGCCCTGTCGAAGGCTGCCCGCCTGAACTCAAAGGATCTTACACCCGAACAGCGGTCTGCCCTTGCCCTCTCGGCCCTGGCCGATGAAGCATTCGCAGCTCATTTTCTCGAGGATAGTTTTACTTCGGGACATGTGATGGGAATCTGGGGTGATGCTGCCAAACGTAAAGGGACACACGATTTTTACAATGAAGAGGGCGTGGATGTAACTACCTGGCAAGGCATACAAATGGTATTAATGGGCGATGCAACGATGCGCGAAGAGGATATAGGATGGACATCAGATGCGCTGCGTAAAAGCATGGAACAAATGCTGGATGCAGTGAGCGGAACGATCAGGTTTGATCCTGCCTTCATCCAGGAAGATCTTTCTCCGGCGACTCCTGACACCTTTAATGTAAGCAAGACCATGGTGATGCCCATGCGCCCGATTGATCCTAAAGTGAGGATTCTGTGTGACACCGTGCTGATGACATTCCCAATTCCGGGTTTGACGGAAGGGATGGGAGAATTCCCTAGATTCAGGTCTGAAATGGGACCTTTTGTCGGAGTCAGTGGTGCAGCCAATTTCAATTATCTGGATGGCGGATTTTTTGACTATCAAAAGGGTCACGGTTTTACTGCCGGATTGGAGCTAGGCCTGCGTTTAGGATTGGGAATGGAAGGGGTATTGAATGAAGCAGGCGATGGACTGGTTTTCCTCGATCTTGGTGGCCGTATTGATTTAAGCTCCAGTCAGAAATATGACGGTTCCAATAACAACCCCGATTTAGCCGGATACGGTTCCATACTTTCAGCAATCCCATCCCGTTCCGCCTTTTCTGTTCGCTTACGATTGCCTTTCTTCCTGATCCCGGGCGACCTGGTGATTTTAGCACCCCTTTTGGCACTGGCATCACCGAATACCATGCAGAAAGTAGTCACCACATCAGCCAACGGAGGGTTGATACCCTGGCAAACGGGTTTGCCAACCCCTATCGGGAGATTCCAGTTCGTACTGGGGCGAGAGATTGCAATCAGTATGTATGGATTGGGAAGAAAATCGGATACTTACATGGTACTCCCTCCGGGTGATCAGATATCGGGATATTACACTTTGAATACTACCAGGTTTGAATTCCCGATTGTGGAATACCGCCCTTTCCGAACCTATTCTTCACGACAAACAGGGAGTCTTCTTTTTCAATTACATGCCGGCTTTGATGTGCCTGGCAAACGGGCACAGGCTGTGAAGGAACATCCTGATATTGGGTTACCTGCAATACGGACCATCTGGTATGCAGGGATCCGGCTTGTTTTTGACTACCGATATTATTTCTCCGGAAAAAAGATGTAAAAGTATAAACACTTATCGTGTCCGTTCCGAATCAAAAGGCCCGTATCGCACGAACGTAACAATCATTCCCTTTCAGGGAGTAGAACTGGTCGCCCGTGTTAAACCACTGGAGCCAGGCTAACATTCCGTAGGGTGCCTCCGACTTGTATTCTGTGGAAGACCAGTATGCGGTGATGGAGAAACCACCAATCGCCTCCTTATGGACATACATTTCGTTCAACTCATCTTTTGATGGCAAAAACCAGTCAGAATAACCATTCAGTATAAGTTCGTCACAAACACGGGCTGCTGTTTGCCCGGTACTGCACTTTTGGATTATGGCATTGGTATTGGCCTGTCCGGAACCGATTTGCGCCAAAGTGCCCGGAACCGGCACTCCTTCACAACCCCATCCGTTAGAGGCACTCTGGTCGTTGTTCGCTGCTATCAGCCCATGGGCATCCGTATTGTCAATATAGAAAATAGTCCCACCACCATATTTCGCCCCGATATAATATGTATTGTCAAAGTTAACTTCATTGCCATAAGATGTTCCGGCAACCGTTGTTGCATAGGCCCTGGCATAATACCTGGTATTTTGCAGGAGGTCATGCATTTCACTGACATACTCACCCGTACCGGACCCGTCCAGGCTGTGATCATTCAAGAGGGTCGGACCGGGTAATTTACTCCAGCAAAGGCCTCGTGCCTCAACAGGGTTCCCTCCATCGGTAAGGATGATGCCCCCGCATTTGGCCATTGTGGCGTTGATATCTGTCACCCTTAAAGTTTTAAGGCTCAGTGGAGCCACCGTTTTGAACGTCAGCTCATCGCCATATCCTGTTCCAATGCTGTTTGTAGCGTAGGCCCTGAAATAGTACAGTGTGCTTGGCATCAAGCCCGTTAAAAAGCTGACATATTCCCCTGCCCCTCCGCTGTCGGCAGTTTTATTGGCTTCCGTTGTGGGGGAGGGTGAAACACTCCAACACACCCCTTTTTGAATGATTCCTGCCCCGTTATCGGTGCAAATGCCTCCGCTTTGGACAGAATTGGAAGTGATGTTTGCTGCTTCATAAGTTTTTACCGTAGGGACCAGCGCGACATGTTCAGATTGTTTCTTATTACACCCGCTAACAAGAATCATCAGAATGCATATGAAAACAAACAGGGGCAGCCATTGTTTTCCATGATTATTCATAACTATCAGAATATTTCTGTCTAACATATATTATCAAAAAACGCCTTTACGAAAATAAAAAATAATATCTTCCCATTGCAAATTGCAGCTACATACAGGAAATATATAATCAGCAGGTCGAAAAAGCCGGTGGAATATACCTGCGTATTCACACCTTCTACGAATTTTTCGATTGTCGACATGGTTGGCGTTCTTTCGGAGAGTGAAAATCCGCAAATATATTGGAGGGTTCTAAAGAATAGGAGCCGATCCTAAAAAAAGATAACCTTCGCGATGTCAAGAAAGAATCAGATACTGAATTTAATGATAATGAAAGATATGTCGACTCGCCCTGATTCTTGCTATAAATTAGTGTTACCTTTGTTCCTATGACCAAGGTGCTCTCCATTTTTCTCTCAATTTACATTTTTGTTGGAACAACGATCCTTCCCAAAGGAGATTTTGGTTTTACCTCCCAGCTATCAAATTTATACGATGCATTTGTTCAATTGAATGGTGTAGTTTCATTTGATGAATTTCTTGCAGAAGAATTGCTCGATCCATATACTGAGAACTATACCACTACTGATCTTAAATCAATTTTTCACCCTCCAGGATCATTGACTCTTTCATAGGGTTAATGTTTATTCAATCGTAATGGGTAAAAATTATACAAATCATGAAAAAGATAATTGTATTGCTGTCAGCATGTTTGCTGATCAGTTTAATTGGGCATACCCAAAAAATCACTATGGATAAGGTTCCCGCTCCGGTGAAAGAAGCCTTTACAAAAAAATTCCCAGCTGCTACTGATGTCAAATATGAAATGGAAAAGAAAGACTATGAAATCAACTTTAATGATAAAGGAGTTGAGATGTCGGTCAATTTTGACCCAACAGGTAAATGGCTGGAAACGGAAACCGAAATAAAAGAATCCGATCTTCCCAAAGAAGTCTACGCTTCAGTTACTAAGAACTTTTCTGGTTTCAAGATTTCAGAAGTTGCAAAAACAGAAATCCCGGATAAGGGATTGATCTATGAAATGGACTTAAAAAAGGATAAAGAAGGGTTCGAAGTCCAGTTCTCACCTAAAGGTGATATTCTGAAGAAAACACCATTAAAGAAAGAGAAAGAAGGGGAAGAAAAGGATTAATACTCCATAAACCGCCGACGTTTTGAAACGCCTATCTGACATCCCGGATAGGCGTTTTCTTTCAGTTAAGACCATCACAAAGCCCTTCAGGTTGAATTGGCCAATCAAAATCGGCAGCGAGGGATACGATGCTCCGGTTCTCACAATGTGCTCTATTCGCTGCTTCACGCTCATGGCGCACCCTAATTCCTAACGCAACGCACACAATGTCCAAAAATCTTAATAGCAAAGAATATCTTTACATCGCTGAAAATTCTGTTTCATTGTTTGCTCCTTCATTAGGGCTTAGCCAATGGGTTGTACCAGTGTTTACTGTAAACCAGTTGTACAAAGCTCCATAAGGGTTAGCAGCATCGTTGTATTTTGTGGTTCTGAGGTTTTCAACCATCCATACCTGAGTGCCAATCGTTATTGTATGATACACATTGCCGTCAATGTCGGTGACTGTTTTAACTCACAACGGTAGTTATATTCAAATCTGCATAGGTTCCAGCTGACTTGCCATTTCCATTAGCAGTCAGGATTTTTGGCCATTGGGGGGTCTGATGAGTCTGTTTTCTTACAACCCGGGACTATCAAAAAAAGGCCGGTTAAAATGAGGAAAAACGTATTTTTTTTCATGTTCCTACCGATTATTACATTTATATATTGGAAAACCAGCAACCTGCAGAAGGAAGGATTGACATAAGTTTGCCGACCTTCTTTATCAACGATAGCAATACCACTACTCAAAGATAATTCAGTAGCTCGTGTATGAAATTATCCCTGGAATTTGTTTGATCATTGATAATTTTTTCATTTTCAAATAGTAAAGACATCAATAATAAAATGCACATCCGTATAACGTGCAAAAAATGTCAGGGGAAAGTAATATATGAAATCAAAAGAATAAAAAGGCTATTCGGATTTATTATCGTACCTTTGTATAACAGCAGTGATATAAATGCTTTTCCTGTAATTCACCGATTTGTCCTCACTTTAAATCAAATAATAAATGGCGGGTTCACAACAGACATTTAACAAGAAAGATCAAGAGAAAAAACGATTAAAGAAACGACTAGACAAGCAACAAAAACTTGCAGACCGTAAAGCAAACACACAAGGCAGTAGTTTCGAGAATATGCTTGCCTATGTTGATGAATACGGGAACATCACAGATACACCACCTGATCCAGCAAATAGGGGGAAAATCGATGCAGGAAAAATAGAAATCGGCGTTCCAAAAAGAGAGAAGGTTGATACTCCATCTGTCAGAAATGGCAGTGTTGAATTTTTCAACCATTCTAAAGGTTTTGGTTTTATTAAAGAACTCAATACGCAGGAGAAATATTTTGTTCACGTCAACAGTTTGACTGAAGAAATCAAGGAAAACGACAAGGTCACTTTTGAGATCGAACGCGGGTTGAAAGGGATGAGTGCCGTCCGTGTGAAGAAAGTGTGATTGAACCCAGATATAAAGTCTTCTTTAGCGTCTCTTTTTCAATTCGGGCTATCTGATTTGATTTAATTTTTATTACAAAAAAGCCACCTATGAAAATTTCATAAGTGGCTGATTTTCTGGTGACCCCGAAGGGGTCAAATTACGAGGTTTGATAATCAGACACATATCAAATATAATTATTTAACTAATTGATATATAATACAATAAATTACATGTATTTACAGCGTGTTAACAACTTTTACGAGAATAGTTGTACAATATGTTGTCAGTTCGTATCTTTGGACCCACGATGGACCCACAATTTAAAACTCCAAGGAGATGGCTTCAATAATCTATTATCCCGAGAAGGAAAAGAATGAGAAATCTCTTTTGATTCTTTCCTTTACATTTAATCATGCAAGATTGCGGCTTTCAACAGGATTACATATTCCATTATGTAGTTGGGATCAGGAAGCGCAAAAAGCAAAACCGGCAAAGGATTTTGGGAAAGTCAATAAACGACTCCGTGAAATAACCAGTTTTTTTCTTGATAAATATGAAGAACTATTCCCCAAAGGAATAAAACTTTCGAAAGAAGAGGTAAACAAGAAATCTGCTGAAATACTTGTTGCATTTAAAGTATTTTCTGGCAGGGCGACCATTGAAGAGATTACCAGAATTTCTCTAATTTCCTATATTGCTATCTTTCAGGACAGATATAAAAACAAGATAACCTCGGCTCATTTATTACATTATAAGGGTCTACAGACTCATCTTGAAGCCTTCCAGACAAAAAAAGCTTTCAGAGTCGACTTTGATACAATCGGAAAAGATTTTTATATCAAGTTTACCGATTATTTAAAGGAACTCGGATTAAAGCCAAATACAGTTGGCTCTCATATTAAACGAGTAAAACGCTTGATGAATGAAGCCAATGAGGATAAAATAACCACAAACAATGATCACAAAAATCGAGAATTCAAGGTAATCAAGGAAGATGTAGATACTGTTTATTTGACTGAAAATGATATAAAGGTCCTATATAATATGACGCTTGAACAGCCTGAATATAGAGAAATTCGTGACATTTTTGTACTCAATTGTTATACCGGGCTTCGACATTCTGACTGGTCAAAAGTTTCTAAAGAGCAAATACACGAAGGAAAGCTATATGTCAGAACGCAAAAAACAAATGAGCCGGTTATAATCCCCGTTAAACCTTTGGTATCGGAAATTCTGAGAAGATACGGGACTATAAGGGTTCCGCCTCTTCAAAAAACTAATGACGGAATCCGTTTTATCGGTCAATTAGCCTATGATAAAAAACTTGGCACCGGGGATCTTAAAAAATGGCGGCAGATCAGGACCCACACCGCCAGAAGGTCTTTTGCAACAAATGCCTATTTGGCTGGAATCCCCATGCGTGATATTATGCAGATAACGGGACATAGGACAACTGAATCATTTCTGAAGTACATCAGGGTAACAAAATTGGAGACTGCAGAAAAATTGAAGGATCACCCGTTCTTCAGTTAGGGAATCAGATCGGTATAGTGGAAAAAACACTCACTCTGACCAGCATTCGCCGGATTAACTTGACCATTTCAGTTTGTAGATTGTCAATAAGTTAAGGTGGTCAACCAAAACCGGTGGCAGGTGGTCAAGAACTCTGGTTTTTCCAGCCAAACCACAAAGAGCTGATTGCTTTTCAAAAGCGAATTATCTGACTATTCTGGACTAAACCCTGCCACACATTCCGGAGTAAACCCGGCCAGTGATTCCGGAGCAAACCCGGCCAGTTTTCGGGTTTAAAATTTGTAGGTAACTGAGAGGTTACAGTTTTAATCCGGGATATTATAACTGACATTCCGGCACAAACCCGGCCACTTGTATCATAGGCAACATGGGGTCGTATAAAGAAAAAATCTTTATACGATGGCAAATAAACCCTT
>Ga0268284_1001133_pt1 | contig 14724 bp, 11 predicted proteins | sample saktaG_14_FD_190137 | JGI IMG/M metagenome (GOLD analysis project Ga0268284, IMG submission 190137) | Saline water microbial communities from Sakinaw Lake, British Columbia, Canada - sak_2013_06_06_40m | ecosystem: Environmental > Aquatic > Non-marine Saline and Alkaline > Saline ... | reverse complement strand
TGACCCTGGCCATCAGGTTTTTCAGGTCCTCCATCTTGGCGTTGTGCGCGCTTACAGCCAGGCTCCTCCTCCCCATTTTCTTGATCTCATCGGCCACCTTCTCGAGGTCAGGCAGTTTGCGGCTGCTCACGATTACGTCTGCGCCGGCATCGGCAAATTGCAGGGCGATGGCCCGGCCTATTCCACGGCTGCCTCCGGTCACCAGGGCTACCTTTCCCTGTAAAGAAAGATACGAAGTATCCATACCTGAACCTCCAGTTTTATTTTAAGTTTTGCTATGGGCCGCGACAGGCCATAGTGTTTCCCAATGCATATTGCCTGAGTATGCTTTGCGTTGACGGAGAAATATTCTAACAGTATAATGATTGGCCAGTCAATATAAAAGATTTTACAGGGGGGTAAGTAGCTTTAAAATGGCAGCAAAAAACTTCGATGTCATCGTAGTCGGGTCGGGAGTGGGAGGATTGGCTACCGCGGCCATCCTCGCGTCAAAGGAAGGTAAAAAGGTCCTGGTGCTGGAAAAGGAATCTTTTTACGGCGGACGCATCCTTAGTTTCTATGGCAAGGACAACAAGCTGTGGATAATGGACAAGGAGTATTCTTACAAGGAACTGCAGCGGGCGCTGGCCAGCACCGGCACCTGGTTCACGCACGATACGCCCGATTTTGAGTCGGTGGTCAAGAAAGGCTGGTTTAACCACTGCATAAATGACGGAGGGCACGGCCTTTTCTGGGGCGACCGCGGGCGCATCACATTCCTCTGCAAATACCTGGGCAAGCCTATTTATATGAAGACTAACAAGGGCTTCGTGGTCATAGACAATAAGGACCAGACCAAATGGCACCAGGTTGAGCACGGCAAGCCTTACGGGTGGATGAGCGACGGGGGCAAGTCCGCCAGGAAGCTGCTGCGGGAGATGGCCATGCTGACCTTTGACCAGATCGAGCAGATGAAGGGCTCGCTGGGCGATTTCCTCAGGGAAAGGGAATGCAGCGAGGAGAATTGGCTGTTCATCCGCAACCTGGCAGGGTCGCAGACGGCCATGGCCAACCCGGATGATATGCACCTGCGCGATTATTTGAAATATCAATCAATAGCTAAAGACATACAGATGGATTTGGTCACCGGGTCCGTTGGGCAAATTGACGCCGGTATTGGCACACTGGATATCGCCCTCCAGCTTGGAAACGTTATCAGGGCTGCCGGCGGCGAGATTTGGACTGATGCGGCCGTTGAAGAGGTCGTCATCGCGGATAAAAAGGTCAAAGGCGTAAGGGTGAAAACCAAAAAGGGGACCGAGGTGATCGATAGCGGCCTGGTTGTCTGCAACATACCTCCAAAGCATGCTTTCGGCATTATACCGGAGAGCAACTTCCCCGCTGATTTCGTCAAAGAGGTCAAAGAGAAATACTATATACCGGGACTGCTGACCGGCTTCTTCTACTCCGAGCGTGACTTCGCCCGCGAGAAGGGCATAGACCCCAGGAGCTTCATATTCCTTTCCGGCGTCAGTGATAAAAAGGGCCTGGAGAGCCTCGATTTCGTGATGGCCTCATTCACCTGGTGGGTCAATCACGCTCCCAACGGGCTGAACAGCCTGCTCTTCTCTATACCCCTGCTGGACTGGGAGATGCGCGATAAGGCTAAGGTCAGCGCCTGTATTGCCGAAGCCGAACGGTTCATGACGGATAATTTCCCCGGCTGGGAGAAGGACGTAAAGTTCCGCTTCTGGACCGCGGGTTCCGAGGCCTACGGCCACTGGCGGCCAATGGGCAAGGATAGGCCGGACAGCAAGTCTCCCTATGTTGAAGGGCTGTACTTTGTGGGCGACCAGTACGGTGAAAAGGAATGGGGAGGCGGTGTCGACGGCGCCGCCCTGTCGGGCGCACTGTGCGCCGATGCTATCACCGGCAAGGACTACGAGAAGCAGATCTTCCCATCCTACCACCGCTCCTCCTGGTAAAGGCCGCTGATTTGTAAAAGAAAAGGGGCAGGCACGGGCCTGCCCCTTTATTTTTGACTATTTATTCCACTATTGCGCCGTTACATGTTCGGGGGGCCGGACCTCGTGCAGCTTTATCGAATCGGTAATACAATTCACGGCGCAAACGCCGCAGCCGTAGCATTTTTCAGGGCTGACACTTGCTTTCATTTTCTTTTGCCCCGCGACTTTTGTCATTTCGATAGCGCCGAAGGGACATTGCTCAACGCAGTCCTGACAACCGCTGCAGGATTCAACGTCTATCCTCGCTTCAAAGCGGCTTTTGGCTATGCCTTTTTCGAGGCCGCCGTAGGTTAGCCAGGGGTACATGAAAATGCAGCAGTCCGGACAGCAATTGCAGATATAGTGCCCAACTTCAGGGGCATTGCCTACGCTGTGTACCAAACCGCCCTCGGCTGCGATTTGCAGAATCTCTTTGGCCTCTTCCTTGCTGATTTCCCTGCCCGAACCGCGCTTGATAGCGTAATCGGCGCCTTTATTTAATTGCAGGCATACCTCTACCGGCCGGTCGCATTTCTGAGCCATTCGCCTGCAGGGACATTTAACCACCGCAACCCTGGCCGCCCTGTCGATAACACCATTGATATCTTCGTTGGGCAGGAGTTTGACCGATTCTTCGATAGCTGCCCTGGCCGGGATAACGCGTGACGCCGGACGGGGGAAGGCGTCTCCCAGTTTGGCGATATCTTTAAACAACTCGTTTTCTGAAAAATCCCACCAGGCGTCCAAAAGGTCCCTGCCCCAGATGCCATCCGACCTCATATCGCTGCCGGTGGCGTCGTGAAGTTGAAAAATCTCACGTGCGGGCCTGTAGCCTTTCGATGACTCAAATATCACACCTTTCTGAAAAAGGTCCTGCAAAGCGGCCGCGACGGCTTCGGGTTTCTTATTTAACTTCTGTGCGATATCTTCTGCCCCGGCAGGAAGGAGATTAGCAATAGTGGCCTGCTCTTCCGTCATCAGGACTTTAAGTATTTTCCTGAATCTCTCCGAGGCCTGGTAGCCGTATCGCACGGCAAATTCCGCGTATGCATCGCTCATAACAACCTCCAAAATAGCTGCCGGCCCGCAAGCAGGCATAATGCAGCTGATTAATTTCAGGGAATTTTAGCGCATTTGCCGCGGCAATAACAGCGCATCACGGTGGGATTGCGGGCGAATGATGGGCTTGCGGTATTAAATAGTCCTGATGACCGCTACCACCCGGCCCTGTATCTCAAGATTCTTGGCGTCAGTGTAGATTGGCTCCATTTGAGAGTTCGCCGGCTGCAGCCGGATCCTGCCCTCTTCCCTGAAGAAACGTTTTAAGGTCACTTCCTCTTCAGCCTTCAGCCAGACAGCTACCATGTCACCATTGGATGCGCTTTTCACCGCCTCCATCAGCACGATGTCGCCATCGTCTATCAGCGCATCTATCATGGATAAACCGCTGACCCGCAAGGCAAATACCTCTTTTCCCCCGGTGATTTCGCTGGACAGTTCAAGCGTATCAAGGGCCTCTTCATGCCAGGAATCGGATTTCAAGACCGGGATAGGAGTGCCCGCCGCGATGATTCCGAGTATGGGCACACGGATAGTATTCTTCCTGTCCGGTAGCTGTATGCTGCGGAATACTTTGGAATCACGCTCTATCTGGTGATCGCCCTCCAGTACTTTGAGGTGGTGCTGCACTACCGCGGTCGAACTTAAATCACAGCCCTTTTGAATATCGCGGACTGTAGGGGCATAGCCCATTTCATCATAGAATTCCCGGATAAAACCCATGATCTTTTGCCTGGTTATATTGATACCCGGTTTTCTCATATCATTTCCCCATTAAGCACATTTGTTCTTAAAACAAGTGTACACAATGCCATTTGATTTTGTCAAGGGGGGCGTTGCCTCATCAATGCCTTCAACTTGATAGTGTCAATACTATTGGATAGCAATGGACGGTGAGGCATGATGGACAGTTCCCGAACGCCTGTTTGAAAGTAACAAACTTATTCCAGAACTCCAATATATTCTTGCAGCACTTCACACTTAATAGAGTCCTGACTAAAAGTAAAGACACCGTGATCACGGTCAGTTGCATTGGTGATGCTACATAGTGTGAAGCGCATGGTAAGGTTCACACCAGGGTCAGCCCTGTTGATTTACATTATACTTAGTACTACATGCTTTGCATCTGGTTAGCAGGTCGTGGAGGGAATCACCTGAATATTATAATGTTCTTAAATATGATGCTGCGGCATGTGCTCCGCACATTCCGTGGACGCCTGCACCCGGCGGGGTTGATGCAGAACATAAATATACATGTCTAAGTGGAGTTGCGTAAGGATCCCAGCGTAATGCCGGCCGGGTAAAAATCTGCGATAAAACCTGTGCCCCACCGGTAATGTCACCGCCGACCAGGTTGGGATTAACACGTTCCAGGTCTGCTGTATTCCGGATGCTTCGTGCCAGGATGATTTCACGGAAACCAGGTGCAAATCGCTCTATCTGAGATTCTATCTGCACTGTCATATCAACTGTAAACCCGTTCGGTACATGGCAATAGGCCCATGCAATATGCCTGCCTTTGGGCGCCCGTGTGTCATCGAAAAGGGTCGGTTGTGCCACGATTACAAAGGGATTTTGCGGGGCTTTATTTTGCCATACCTCCCGCTCGGATAAGGCGATTGATTCCATGGATCCGCCCACGTGAACAGTTCCTGCCGACAGGCATTCTTTGGCTTTCCAGGGGATGGGTTCGCTGATAGCCCAATCTATTTTAAATACACCGGGACCGTAGCGGTATCGCTTCAGCATGCTGCTGTAACTGCCCGGTAACCTGCTGCCGGCCATGCTCAGGAATTGCCCTGGCGTTATATCTAAGAACTGGACGGCCCCGCTTTGAAGTTCATCGAGCGAGCGGATGACATGCCCGCTAACCAATTCAACGTTTTTCCTCTCCAGGTGGGTCAGTATAGCCTGTGTTATTTTGCCTGAGCCGCCCTGCGGAATGGGCCAACCAACGGCGTGTCCGGCCAGGCCGAGCACGATGCCGAAAGCTGCGCTGGGGATGTGCTCCAGCGGTATAACCGAGTGCGCGCATAACCCGCTGATAAATCCCCTGGCACGGCTGCCGGTAAAATGGCATCTTGCCAGGTTTGTTGCTGACCGGAAAGATTTTGCCCCGAAGCTCATGAGTTTGAATGGATGATGCAATACTCTGAATGTTCCAACAAGGCCGGCAATCAGCTCATCCCAGTTTTCCAGCAGCGGCGACATAAGTTCGCGATACCGATGATTATCCCGGCCAAGCGTTTCGGCGGTTTCCTCGACCGATCGATACAACAATGCGGCCGAACCGTCATCAAAGGGATGGGCCACCGCGACGGGCGGTTTAATCCACTTTAGTCCATATTCAGAGAAAGTATGTGAATTGAAAAAGGGGGAGGCGGCAGCCATCGGGAAAACGGCAGATCCAACATCATGCAGGTAACCGGGCAAAGTCAGCTCATCCGTACGGGTGCAGCCGCCCATTGCCTCATTGCCTTCAATGACAAGGACTTTCAGCCCGGCCCCGGCCAATTCTGCTGCAGCCGCCAGGCCATTGATCCCGGAACCTACCACAACTGCCTGGCAGTTATGGCTACTATCGAATTTCATAGATGTTTACTTGATTTTACGCTTGATAAGTTTCCTAAGAAAAATCAGGGGCATGTTAAGGATGGTGAGGACCTGGGCATTGGCAAATATATTGAAGAATTTTGACCACTGCAGTTTCTTGTCCAGGCATACAGGAACAACTTCTACCTGGCTGTTGCTGCCGACATATTTCAGTAGTGATTGGAGCACATGTGTCCATATCCCCTGTTGCAGCTTTGACCCGGCCAGGCGGAAAGCTACTTCATACACTGGATCACTCGCACGCGCCAGTCCCTGGATTTGAATTGTAATCCCGCCATCATGCTGTTCAGAACTGAAAGTTACCCAGCCTGATTCAGGATGACCTTCGGGTGTAATAAAGGTGAAGCTGGTTGAGCCGGCGTACAATACCATGACTCCTGTCACTATCAGGCCTGCCGGCGTATCAGCGTTAATCAGGATGATTTCGCCGGGCTTGATGCCTGCCGGACCGGGATAAAACCTGTTGGATAAAGGCTGGAACCGGGTGAAATTGGTTTTGAGGACCTCAATAAGCTCATGCGGGCTTAACTTGATATCGTTTAATACAGCCGTGTAGGTCTTTTCCCAGAGCTGACCGAAGCCCTGCAGCGGACCTGCTATCCGGCGCCCGTTTACATTAAGGTTAATTGCCTCGGAAGGCATCCCCCGGACTGATAGCCTGGTAAAAGGCCCCGGCCAGGTATCACCTGCTATTGAAGGGTATCGTTGCCCTGCATTTTGGATTCCGGCCTCAACCTCGGCGGGCAATCCCGCGGAAAAACCTGCGAAAGTTGCCGCTTCACTGACAGTATTAAATGAAGGTATGTCTTCGCTCAGGCGGGACAGCTTAAATATCTCATGCAATTTATTGCCCGGGCTCGCAGCTAATAGACGTTTGCCGCTGTGCCGGGCTGCATTATGCAAACGTACCAGCGCGCTCAGGGAGTGACCATCAAATGAATCGGTCCGGCTAAAACCAAGGATTATGATTTTGGCAGTTGCATGGCTGATGACTTCCTGCAACTGCTGCTCCAAGGATGCTGAAAGCCCATTTTTCAGCGTCAGCAGGCCGAGGTTTTCGCTTATTCTAACCGTCCCATCCATCAATGCGAGTATAGTATTTCTTCCATTGGATAGCAAGGCGCTATAATCATGTTACATGTATGAGGATGCTTCTGATTGGCCGGTTGAAATTAATCATTCAGGCGGGCATCCGTTTAGATAAAGAGCATATTTAATCTGGAGGTTACGTTGATGGCAGTTAAGGTGATTACTGATAGCACATCTGATTTACCATCTGGTATTACCGCGGATCTCAATATATCCATTGTTCCCATATATGTTCGCTTTGGCGAAAACATCTATCGCCAGGGCATAGATATGTCGGATGACGAGTTTTATGCCAGAATTGAGACCTCACCCGTACATCCGGCCACCTCACAGCCTCCTCCCGAGGATTTTATCAGGGTTTACAATAAATCGCTTGAGCAATCTGAGCAGGTAGTCTCCATTCACGTCTCCTCCAAACTAAGCGGCACGCATAATTCGGCTCTGCTGGCGCGCAATATGCTGATGGCTGAATGGGACATAGAAATAATTGACTCCAAACTGAATTCAGCAGGATTGGGCCTTGTCGCAATGGCGGCGGCAAGGGTCGCCAAAGCCGGCGGAAGCCTAAACGATGTGGTGCTCGAGGCTAACAGAGCTATCGGCCAGGTGAAGATGTTTGGCATGTTCAATACAATGAAATACCTTGCATTGAGTGGCCGGGTCAGCAAGGTAATCGCTTCGGCTGCCGGAATACTTGATATCAAGCCACTTCTTACATTCAAAGATGGCCAGGTAGTCCGGGCCGGGTTTACCAGGACGCTTTCCAGGGGAATGGAGCGAATTTGCCAGTATGTTGCGGCAAACCGAAATTTGATGGAGCTGTTTATCGTACATAGCGCGGTCCCGGAGTGGGCAGGCCAATTGAAGAAGAAACTCGGGGATTTTTTCCCGGAAGACAAAATATTAATTACGCAACTGGGTGCGGCACTCGGAGTCCATGGAGGACCGGGCGTGCTGCTGGTTGCATTTAGACGGGCGGCCTAACAGACCTTAATTCTTGCTCCATAATCAATATTTGAAATTGGCAGCCCATATAAAAGAGTCCATTATGAGCGTCTGCACGCAGAAAAGAATTGAACCAACTACAGCCAGCCAATACGCAGTATCCCAAATCCGGGGTTGCAGCGTAAGCAGCGCTACGGTTAATGCCAGCGAAGCGAACCCGGCTACGAAGAGCACCGTCCTCACGGCAAACCAGGCCGATGTATTGTGGCTTGCCAGAACATTGAAGGTCAGTGGCATCCAGAAAGCAGACGGCAGCAGGATGAGAGCATATATGACTATAAAGACCCAGAAATTGAGATTTCCGGCGACTTGAGCAGTAGCCGGGTCGGTGCGGAAGAATAAGTAATAGGTGAAGAGGAAAAACCCTGCGACCGCAAGGAGCATGGTGACATAATTGAAAGTCCTCAGGCCCCCCGTCACACCACCCCAGAGTTTTTCAGCTCCGCCCGGGTTTGCAGAGATTCCCTGTACGTAACTGCCAATGACTCCCGCGCCAAATACCACTATCACAACCAGTAATATCCATTGCTGATAATGCATAATCTACTACCTCCATCTTTATATGAATGTATTCTATCAGAGAGCGCCGGCACTCCGACAACTACTTACGGGTGAATTAAATGACCGGCCTTCCATGTCCCTGATGCAGTTGCATATTATGATCTGATGTCACCAAATGTCCAAATTGTTGCTGAAAATACTATATTAATTGAGCCGCAATATTGACAATCTCATCAATAATTACTAAAGTTTGTTATTAGGATTTATTACCAATATGATGAGAAGGAAGCGAGGCAGGGGATAGTTATCCTTGAGGTGCTTAAGGGGGTTAAGAAAGGGGGACGCAATGGAAAAGAAGAAGCAAAACAAGCCGAAGACCGCTCACACAAATAAAGGAGCCAATATCATGAATGAAGAAAGTAAGTGCCCGGTAACGGGCGCAACAAGCAGACAAGTAACCGGCAAAGGCACATCGAACAGGGACTGGTGGCCGAACCAGTTGCGGCTGAATATACTGCACCAGCATTCTTCCAAGTCCAATCCGATGGGCGGGGATTTCAACTACGCTAAAGAGTTCAAGAGCCTTGACCTGGAGGCTGTGAAGAAGGACCTGCGTGAACTGATGACGAAGTCACAGGACTGGTGGCCGGCGGACTTTGGCCACTACGGACCACTGTTCATCCGCATGGCATGGCACAGCGCCGGAACGTACCGCATGGGTGACGGCCGCGGCGGCGCAGGTGCAGGCCAGCAGCGCTTCCCTCCCCTCAACAGTTGGCCCGATAATGTGAACCTCGACAAGGCGCGTCGGCTGCTCTGGCCGATCAAGCAGAAGTATGGCAAGAAAATTTCATGGGCTGACCTGATGATCCTCACCGGCAATGTCGCACTGGAGTCGATGGGATTCAAAACCTTCGGGTTCGCCGGTGGCCGTGAGGATGTCTGGGAACCGGAAGAAGCCGTCTACTGGGGTTCTGAAGGAAAGTGGCTGGATGACAAGCGCTACTCCGGCGAACGGAATCTCGAGAACCCGCTCGCTGCCGTGCAGATGGGCCTGATCTATGTCAATCCGGAAGGCCCAAACGGCAACCCGGATCCGATCGCTGCAGCCAGGGATATCCGCGAGACTTTCGCGCGCATGGCCATGAATGACGAAGAGACGGTTGCACTGATCGCAGGCGGCCACACTTTCGGCAAAACCCACGGCGCCGGCGATGCGAAACATGTAGGGCCTGAGCCGGAAGCGACTGGCATCGAAGAGCAGGGCCTCGGCTGGAAGAGCAGCTACGGCACCGGCAAAGGCGGCGACACGATCAGTAGCGGCCTGGAGGTCACCTGGACCTCCACGCCCACGAAGTGGGGCAGTAACTTCTTCTGGAACCTGTTCGGCTACGAATGGGAGCTGACAAAGAGCCCGGCCGGTGCGCACCAGTGGAAGCCGAAGGGTGATGCAGGCGCTAATTCAGTGCCGGATGCGCACGATCCGTCCAAGCGTCACGCGCCTACCATGCTGACTACCGACCTTTCCTTGCGGTTCGATCCTATCTATGAAAAAATATCAAGGCGCTTCCACGAGAACCCTGACCAGTTCGCGGACGCGTTCGCCCGGGCGTGGTTCAAGCTGACGCACCGCGACATGGGTCCGAGCACACGCTATCTCGGCCCTGAGGTTCCTGCCGAAGAGCTCATCTGGCAAGACCCCATCCCTCCCGTCAATCATAAGCTGATTGATGCACAGGACATCGTCTCCCTCAAGGGCAAGATTCTGGCTTCTGGCCTGTCTGTCTCGGAACTGGTTTCGACCGCCTGGGCGTCGGCATCCACCTTCCGCGGCTCCGACAAGCGTGGCGGTGCGAACGGTGCCCGCATTCGTCTGGCACCGCAGAAGGATTGGGAAGTCAACCAGCCGGCACGGCTGGCGAAAGTGTTGAAGGCCCTTGAGGGAATCCAAAAGGAGTTCAACGGCGCGCAGTCCGGCAGCCAGAAGGTCTCGATTGCTGACCTGATCGTTTTGGCTGGTTGTGCAGGCGTTGAGCAAGCCGCGAAGAAGGCTGGTCACGATGTGATGGTTCCCTTCACGCCGGGACGCATGGACGCCTCGCAGGAGCAAACCGATGCGGCCTCCTTCATCGTGCTCGAACCTAAAGCAGACGGTTTCCGTAACTACCAAAAGACCCGCTATGCTGCATCGACCGAGGAGTTGCTGGTCGACAAAGCGCAATTGCTGACCCTGACCGCTCCCGAAATGACTGTGCTCTTGGGCGGCATGCGCGTGCTGAAGACCAACTTCGGACAGACCCAACATGGCGTTTTTACCAGTAAGCCTGAAGCGCTAACCAACGACTTCTTCGTGAACTTGCTCGACATGGGCACGGAGTGGAAGGCGGTATCAGATGCCAAAGACATGTTTGAAGGGCGCGATCGCAAGACTGGCAAAGTCAAGTGGACCGCCACGCGTGTCGATCTGATCTTCGGTTCAAACTCCCAGCTCCGGGCTCTTGCGGAAGTCTACGGAAGTGCGGACGCGCAAAAGAAATTTGTCCAGGACTTCGTAGCGGCCTGGAACAAGGTGATGAACCTTGATCGTTTCGACCTCGTGGGCTAATAGCCTAAACGCCCCGCAGTTTCTTCAATGGTAATATTATCAACCACCATCGAAGCTAAAATGGTGATGGTTTCCTTTACATGTGGATTGAAGCAAAGCAAGAGTCAGGTAATAATATCGCCTTACCTGGTGGGGCATTATGGACAGTTCCCGAACTTTCCTTTGAAAAGAAACAGCCTATTTTGGCTTTGCATCATTCACTTATAACCGACAGAACCCATTCAGTAGATTGATACTGAACTGTGAGGGAGGAAAGTAACTGGTATTTGAGTAGATGCTACCACGAGGCTATAATAATAATCGTAAGAACTGGCAAAGCGAGGTAATACAGATGAAAGTAAAAGGGCAAATAATTATTGACCCTAAAATTCAACATGGCAAACCTGTCATACGTGGAACACGAGTCCCGGTTGCCCGTATTATAGCTGAACTCGCAGGTGGCATGACCACAGAGGAAGTCATGCGCGAATACGAGATAGGCTCAGAGGATGTTGCTGCCGCACTCGCATATGCTGCAGAGCTGGTGGAAGCCCATGAGTTTCATCCGTTGCCGTTGTGACGAGAGCAAGTGATGCGCTTTCTGATTGACGAGAATTTGCTGCGGGCGGTAGGTAATCTTTTATGCCAGTATGGACACGAGGCTATAGACATACGTGATATAGGACTTCGTGGAGCTAATGACGCAGACATCGCTATATATGCCCAAAAGCAAAGATTATGCCTACTGAGCGGTGACATCGGTTTTGGTGATATTCGTAATTATCCTCCTGGAGAGTATTTTGGACTACTTATTTTGCGACTGCCAACTAACGCAACATCTGTAACTATTCTAACTTTATTAAAGAGCTTCCTTTTGCAGACCAAGATTGTTGATCAGCTTAGTGGGAAACTTGCAGTTATAGAGTTTGGCCGTGTCCGGATCCGAAAAGACTAAACGTAATATCTGATGCTAAGAAGCGGCCACTTCCTGCTTTGCGATAGACCAGGAGAATAATTGTATATATCCAGCTTTGTTTATTATGGTGTAAATCGTATCTAAAGTTAGGCGATATTATTACCTAAGATGGTGGGCTATGCTGGATTTGAACCAGTGCTATGGCTGTGCCGGAAGCCAGAGGACATCTCCGCACAGGTCCGGCGGGTGAGGCTGCGAAGCGAAAATGGCAACGGCCCGCTTTTCTATGCCCACCTGTGTAGCGTCACCGTGCCCGGGGTAAATCCCGGTTTCATCAGGTAACAACAGTATCTTAGTTTCGATAGACTCTACTATCGCTTTGAAGCCGGCCGGCGACCAGGTTTTCCCCGGGCCGCCCGGAAAGATGGTATCCCCCGACAGCAGGTATCTGCCCACCAGCAAGCATGTGCTGCCCGGGGTGTGCCCGGGCGTATGCAATACTTTAATCTTTAATAATCCCACGTCTATGAGGCCGCCATCTTTAAGCTCAATATCCGGCGGATATGGCAGGCCGGCGGCATCGAGCGGATGGATTGCCACAGGGACCCCGAGCGCTGATTTTAGTTCACCGAGCGCCCCGGTGTGATCCATATGGTTGTGGGTTATCACAATGTATCCCGGATGTGTGCCGGCCAGTTGCTTCAATATTTTACCGGCATCGTCCGGCGCGTCGACCAGAATGCTCTCCCCGGTAGATTTGCAGACGATAATGTAAGCATTGGTACCGAATGGTCCCAGTTCAAGCCTGAATATGCCGATTCTGCCGTCTTCAAAGCTATATGCCATATCTCGTTCACTCCGGTTTTGCTATTAACATACGGTCATTCTATACCTGGAAAACGATATGCCGTTTCCAGCTTTCCGAGGCACCTGGGTAGTCGGAGCGGTAATGCGCTCCCCTGCTTTCCTGCCTCAATAAAGCTGCTTCAGTCATTAAGCGCGCGTTGATTACCATGGTATTCAATTCATAGGAGAGCCGGTCACTTGGTGACGGCAAAAAGCTCTGCCAGGCCGATAGCATCATAGCTGCGTCATAAAGCCCTCCAACATCCCTGACTATACCCACCTTGTCCCAGAGCATTGCCTGGAGGCCTGCTAAATTCAGAGGTTGCCTATCCCTGTGAGGTTCACGTGACGGCAAACTATACAAATCCATCTGAGCGCCGGCTTTCTCAATGGTTGGACCGCTTTCGACCTGCGTCCTCTCGATGCTGCGTTTGCTGAAGACGAGTACTTCTAACAGGGAATTGGAAGCTAAGCGGTTGGCCCCGTGCACACCGGTGCAGGCCGTTTCCCCGGCCGCGAATAAGCCGGGGATATTAGTTTCCCCCCAGGTATTTACCCTGACGCCGCCCATCAGGTAATGGGCTGCCGGGGCCACAGGGATGGGTACCCTGGTGATATCCAGGCCGTGGTCCAGGCAGAACCTGTAGATATGCGGAAAGCGGGTGGTGGTTTTGGTGGCCGGTACCTGCGTCACATCGAGGAATACCCGGTCGCTGCCGGTTTTGCGCATCTCGAACAGTATGCTGCGCGCCACCACATCGCGCGGGGCAAGGTCGGCATCCGGCGAGTAATCGGGCATAAAGCGGCGGCCATCGACATTTCTCAGCACCCCACCCTCTCCACGTACCGCTTCGCTGATGAGGAAAGGCGATACACCGGGCAGCTTGAGCGCCGTGGGATGGAACTGAAAGAATTCCATATCGGCGATCTCCGCCCCCGATTGGAAAGCCAGCGCGATCCCATCTCCTGTCGCTGTATCACCGTTGGTGGTATATTTGAAAAGCCTGCCCGCGCCCCCGGTAGCGAGAATGATGAACTTGCAAGCGAATTCCTCGATAAACCCGCTCCTGAAATCAATGGCCTTAATGCCGCATACCCGGTTGCCGCTAAGTATTATCTCGGTAGCCAGGCAGTATTCCAGCACTTTGACCGGTGATATGCGCACCTGCTGGCTTAATGTGACCTCTATGTATTCCCCGGTTGCGTCACCACCGGCATGCAGGATGCGCGAAACCGAGTGCGCTGCCTCCCGGGTCAAGGCCACCTCGCCGTTGACCGTGTCGAAAGGGACACCGAACCCGATTAAATCAGCTATGCGGTCGGGGGCCTCGTCTACCAGTATGCGCACCGCCTCTTCGTTGCACAGGCCATCCCCGGCGTTCATGGTGTCTTTGAAATGCAATTCGGACGAATCGTTCTTGCCGATAGCCGCCGCGATCCCGCCCTGCGCATGGCGGGTATTGCAATCCTCAATACCGCCCTTTGTAACGATCAGGACACTGCCGTGTTCAATGGCCAGCAAAGCGCTGTAAAGTCCGGCTATGCCGCTGCCGATAACAATGTAATCGTAATAGTTCATACCATCGCCTCTCCGCCTGTAAAATCAATTATATCAATATTCGTCTTCAGGCTTCCTATTGGCTAAATAACCTGCCACGCAGCGCCCAGGGACTGGCGGATTCGATTTCCACTTTGACCAATTTCCCCAATAGATCCTGTTGCCCGCTAAAAAAAACCAGTTTATCGCTGTATGTCCTGCCGTACCACCGTGAGTTCTTTTGGCCCTCCACCAGTATCTCCACAGTTGTCCCGATCAAGAGAGTATTTATCTCCGCCGCTATTTTTTCCTGCAACGCCTCCACCTGGCTCAGCCGCTCCTTCTTGACAGCATCCGAAACGTCATCGGGGAATTCGGCAGCGGCCCTGGTGCCGGAGCGAGGTGAATAGGCCGCCGCATGCACAACGTCGAAGCGCAATTCCTCTATAGCGCGCACTGAATTAAGGAATTGCCCGTTGGTCTCGCCGGGAAAACCGACTATCAGGTCCGTGCTGATGGCGATGCCGGGCACTTTATCGCGCATTTCCCGGATCAGCGAGCGGTACCGGTCAACGGTATAATGGCGGCC
>Ga0268284_1001131_pt1 | contig 14730 bp, 14 predicted proteins | sample saktaG_14_FD_190137 | JGI IMG/M metagenome (GOLD analysis project Ga0268284, IMG submission 190137) | Saline water microbial communities from Sakinaw Lake, British Columbia, Canada - sak_2013_06_06_40m | ecosystem: Environmental > Aquatic > Non-marine Saline and Alkaline > Saline ... | reverse complement strand
AAATTCGAGTCCTTTCCCACTTCATCCTTGATCTGACATCCATGATCTCCTATCAATTTCCCGCACCCCGCCACCATAGCTTAGTTTAGCCACTGCGTGGCCGGACTTCGGGGTCCGCCTCAGTTCATTCTCGTCAGTCTGGCGTTGGCGCACTATCACAACCTGAACTGGCTGTGGGTCACCGCGTTTGTCGGGTTCAACCTGCTGCAATCGTCCTTCACGAACTTCTGCCCGCTGGAAATGATCCTCAAAAAAGGCGGGGTAGGCGGCGAGGGTGGAAGTTGTTGCGGGACGGCGAAAAGCTGACGTTGAAGCGGCAGTGCTTCAGTCATGCCCGTTGGCTGGTGGTCTAACGAGCCATGGCGGCGATGGGTCACGGGGAAAATTCCCGTGACCCCGGTAGGTCCCAAGTCACTGGTTCGACTTGTCGAAGGCCGCGTCAAAGGCGACGGCGCTGCCCGGGAAATCAAGGCAGCGGACGAAGGAAGCGGCTTCGGCACCGCCGTGGACGCGGTCCATGCGGATATCCTCCCACTCGACGGATAGAGGTCCGCGGTAGCCGACGTCGTTGAGTGCGACGATGATGTCCTCGAACTCGATGTCGCCGCGCCCGGGCGAGCGGAAATCCCAGAAACGCCGGGCGTCGCCGAAATCCGTGTGACCGCCGAAGACCCCGACCGAACCGTCGCCGTGGCTCCACCAGACGTCCTTCATGTGGACGTGGAAGATACGGTTGCCGAAGTCCCTAATGAATTTCACATAGTCCACGCCCTGATAGCCGAGGTGTGAGGGGTCGTAGTTGAAACCGAAACGTTGGTGATTGCCGACGGCGGCCAGGGCGCGCTGTGCGGAGGCGATGTCGAAGGCGATTTCGGTTGGGTGGACTTCGAGGGCGAAGTTCACATCGGCCTTGTCGAAGGCGTCGAGGATGGGCAACCAGCGCTTGGCGAAATCCTTGAAGCCTTTTTCATAATACTCCTGCGAGGTTGGCGGGAAGGCATAGATTGAGTGCCAGATCGAGGAACCGGTGAAGCCGTTGACCACGGCGGGGAATTCGTCCTTGCCGTTGCGGTCGGGCTTGGCGTTGAAAAACGCGCGGGCGGCCTTGGCGGTGAGCATCATTTTTTTGGCGGCACGTTTGCGGACCCCTTCGGGATCGCCATCGCCCCAGACGTCGGCGGGAAGAATCGCCTTGTGGCGTGAATCGATGAGGTCACAGATGGCCTGGCCGACGAGGTGGCTGGAGATGGCGTAACAGGTGAGGCCGTTGTCGCCGAGCAGTTCCCATTTTTCCTTCAAATAGGACTTGCTGGAGGCGGCGGCATCGACGTCGAAATGGTCGCCCCAACAGGCGAGTTCGAGGCCGTCGTAGCCCATTTCATAGGCGAGCGGGGCGAGTTTTTCGAGTGGCAGATCGGCCCATTGGCCGGTGAAGAGTGTGACAGGTCGTGACATGGTCGTTAGGATTGGGGTTGGTTGGAGACAGGTTGCGGAAAACCTCTTGCCGCAGCAACAAAAAACGTGCGCTCAGGAATGGATCTTTCGCCGGGTTTCGGCATTCCAGGCTTCGCGCAGGGCCTGGGTGACCGGTCCGCACGGGAAAGTCCTTGTCTCAAACCGGGAAACCCCCATCAGGCCGCGGATCGAGGAAGTGAAAAACAACTCGTCGGCGGCATGCAGGTCCTGCAGCGAGAGTTGGCGTTGCACGCAGGGAATTGCCAGTGGCAGCGCCAGTTCAATGACCACCGCGCGGGTGATTCCAGGCAGGCAACCGGATTCGAGGGACGGCGTGAAAAGCCCGCCATTTTTCACTAGAAACAGGTTGGCGGTGGCGGCCTCGCAAAGATGGCCGGCGGTGTTGAGGAAGACGGTTTCCGCAAAGCCCAAACGCGCCGCGTGATGCAAGGCAACGACATTTTCCGCATACGAGGCGCATTTCATGCCCGCTAACGGGGACCGCTCGTTGCGCACCCAGGGCGAGAGGTTAGCGGTGGTCGTCATTGGCGCCGGGGAGCCTGCCGCCGCCGGACTCGCGGACATCCAGACCCCATGGTCCGCGCCCAGGGCGAGATCGTGGAGCGGGCCGCTGCCGCCGGAGACGGCGAGGCGGATTTTGGACCGGCCGAGTGTTAGATCGTTGCGTTGGAGCAACTCCCGGATGATTTCCCGGAGGTCCGGAAGTTCCAAGTGCCAGCCGAGACGTGCGCAACTCCCGCGCAAACGAGCCAAGTGGCGTTCGCAGAAAACCGGCTCGCCATCCAAGGCCAGGATGGTTTCAAACAAGCCCAGGCCCAGCATCATTCCGCGATCTGTTGGAGATAACGGCAAATCGCGAGCCGCCAGCCATTGGCCATTGCACCAGAGCGGGTTCATGCGGCGGCGATTGTGGCCAGGCCACCGGACTTGTAAATCCCGCAGGGCATTCGCGCCAACTTAAGGTGCGGATGATGGATACTGCTTGTTGGCTCCGGGCGAAACGGAATTTTCACAAGGGTTCGCAAATGCTCCGCTGATGCCATAAGGAGTAGGGACGTCTCGTCCCGTATCCAATGGAGGACGAGACGTCCTCCCTCCTTAAGTTGACGCGAATGCCCGCAGGGTTGCCGTGGCCTGCCCGCGGCACGGGGAGTTCAGCCGCCCATGTTCGCGGGTTGGCCGGTGGTCTCGATCACCGAGCGCCAGAGGTCGCCGTTGGGATCGACCTTGCGGCGGCCGCGGGTGACGAGACTCAGCGGCAGATGGACGAAGCTTTGGTGCCAGAGGGCGACAACCATGCCGGTTTTGCCGGCCATGCCGGCGTGGACGGCGTGGCGGCCCAGGTTGAGGCAGAAGACCCGGTCTTCGGGGGCGGCGGGCACGCTGCGGATGATATAACTCGGATCGATGTATTTCAGGTTGAGATCGATCCGGCGTGCCTTGAAGTGGCGGCTGATTTCGTCTTTGAGAAAGAGCCCGATGTCGGCGTGGAGTTTGTTGCCGGAGGCGTCGGTGGCGGGCGGGGAGGGGGCCATGAGATCCTGCCCGGCACCCTCGGCGGTGATGATGACGGCGTGGCCGCGCGCCGCGAGACGTTGCTCAAGCATGGCTAACAGACCTGTTTTTCCTTCGAGTTTGAACGGGACCTCGGGGATGAGGACCGTGTTTGCCTCGCCGGAGGCCAGGGCGGCCGAGCAGGCGATGAATCCGGAATCCCGTCCCATCAGTTTGACCAGGCCGACGCCGTTGCGCACGCCGCGTGCTTCGGCGTGCGCCGAGGTCACCGCGTGGAAGGCCACCGCGAAGGCGGTCTGATAGCCAAAGCTGCGGTCCATGAACATCAGGTCGTTGTCGATGGTTTTGGGCACGCCGATGATGGCCAAGCGGCTGTCACGGCGCCGTGCTTCCTCATCGATGTCTTTGGCGCCCCGTTGCGAACCGTCACCGCCGATGACAAAGAGGATGTTCACGCCTAACTCTTCCAGGCGGTCGACCATGACCTTGGTGTCCCGCTGACCACGCGATGAGCCGAGAAACGAACCGCCGAAGGAGGCGATGTTCATCACCTGGTCCGGGGTGAGTTCGAGCGCTTGATGGCCGAATGCGGGATCGAGGCCTTCGTAGCCATATTGGATGCCGAGAATTCGGCGAACCCCATAGACGTAATGGGCCTGCCTGACGATGGCGCGGATCACGTCATTGATGCCGGGGCAGAGGCCGCCGCAGGTGACGATGGCGCAGCAGGTGTCGGCCGGGTTGAAATAGATGTTGCCCCGTGGACCGGCGAGTTCGATGGAGGGCGGGTCGATGTCGATTTTCATGGCTTCCCTAACGGAATCCATGTGGTCGTTGAGCACGATACGGTCACCCTCCTCATGCCAACTGGCGCTTTCCGCGGCGAAATCGCGTTGCCAGGCAGGTGAGGGAAACCGGCGCGGGCCGAGGTTGGTGATGTTGAGGTCTTCCGGGGTAATCATGCCGTGAATGGGATCTGAGGTTGTCGTAGCCGTGATGCACGCTCGCGTTTACTGTTGAGGATGGATGCGGGTGATCTTGGATCCCTGCAGGCTCAGCCCGCCCATCAGGCCGCGTTGGTTGAAGAAGAATGCATAGGTGCCCTTGTTGATGGTGGTGGTGGTTAGAGAGGTTGCCATTCCCTGATCGACGATGACCAGGCTCGGGCTGCTGCCGATTTCCCAACCGCCGCTGTGGTTAAGGCTGCGGAACGCCTCGTCATCCATCAGGAAGAGGGCATAACCGAATTTCTGGATGCCGGCTTGGAGGCCGTAGGAGGCACCGGTGGTCTGATAGAATCCGCTGATTTCGCCGGTGTCGCGGATCATCGCGCCATTGCCCGCCTGGGCGCCGACTATCAAACCGCCCTTGACGATGGATGGGAACACCAGGATGCCCCTGGCCTTGCTTCTCAAGGCTCGCGCAGCTTGGTTTTGGCCACAGAGCGAGTTCAACGCCGCACGCGAATCGCGGGAAATCTGCGAGGCACTGGCATTGGCCGAGTTGGTATTGGTGACCGGGTCGTTGGTGGCGCAGCCGGGCACGAATGCGAGGGTGGCGGCGGAGGCGATGGCGAGTGCGATAGTCTTTGATTTCATAACGATGGGAAAGTCGGTCTGTTGCGAGATTCCCGCAAGGAATTATTTCAGGATTTGAGAGGATAAAGTCGTGGCGGCGGAGGGTCCGGAATGCATCCCGGTGCAGGGTGGGAATGCAAGGAAGTTTCCCGGCGTATACCCGCCGCTTCCATTCCCGGGAGGTCGGGGCGGATGGTTTCCAGGATTGGTTGGCGGCGTTAGGGTGTGTTGGGTGGCGGCTCTGCGGGATTTTTGTTAGCCGGTGCGGCAGCCATGGTCTGGAGCACGATCACTCCCAGGCGTCCGTCGGTGCGCCAGGGATCGCCGCCGCCGTTACGGCCTTCGGGGGGTTGCTGAAAGGCGTCCACATAGTGTTCTTGCCGGGTCCAGCCCTGCGCCTTGAGTTGGCTCATGATCCGGTCGCGCTCGGCGTCCACGTCGGGCCCGATGTGATGGGTGATCTGCCCGGTGGCATAACTCAGGCCCACGCGTTCATCGAAGGTGGCCGAAGCAAACCAGGCCGTGCGGCCATCCTCGGGATCATTGCGGCGCCAGAAGCGGACATGATGGCGTTGGCGCGGGCTGTCGCCGACGGGTTGTTCGAAAGCGAGATCCTGTTTGCGACCGAACAGGAAGAGGTTGCTAACAGGAGCGCTGGCGTCAGGTTTGCGCAACACCGAATCCACCGCAATGCGCATGCTGGTTTCAAAGGTGATAGGATCCGCCGGGTGCCACCCGGCTGCGGTCATGGCGTGAATGAGCTCAGCGTCAGAGCCCGCGAGTGAGAGGTTGAGCGGGTCGCCCGGATGCCCGTCCGCGGTATGGGTGAGGCACGGCGCATCGGCGGGCATGGGGTGGTGCTTGAAATATTTTTCCCAGATCAAGGGTGACACCAGGTAGGCGGCGACAGCCCACAACGCCAGCAGGACTAACATCCAACGCAACAGCCTGCGGTGGATCCGGGTTGGGACGCGGGTGTTGGGCGGGGACTCGGGATGGGGGGTCATGGTGGATTGGAATCCTTGAATGGGGACCTGTGACCTATCGGTGTATACAGTGAGACAAGCCGTGAAATCAACACCGCGATATAGAGGATGCCGGTGATGGTTTCCATGACTGCCAGCATGCGTGCCACTTTCGAGGAGGGTGTGATGTCGCCAAACCCGACAGAACTCAGCGTCGTGAAACTGAAATAGAAGGAGTTAAATGGAGTCATCGTCCGCGCGTCGTTCCAGATGGGCGCGAAGTAAAAGGCCTCGTTCGAGCAGATGCCCACCAGCATGTAGGCAAAACCCCACAACATCCCGATCATGAGGTACACGGAAATGGCGGCACAGATGACCTCGGTATCCACCCGTGTAGCACGCAGGATGAAGCGCAGAATGTTCGCCACGACGAAAGCGATGAAAATCAAGCAGAACACGAGATGAACCGTTGGTGAAACGAGGTGCGGAAACAAGTGATGGGTCCAGCGGGTGATGAGCGCGGGCAGCAGCAGCAGCAGCGCGAGCAGGAGCACGTTGCGGCGACCGCCCACGGCCAGCCCCGCGGAGATCATTACCAGCGACAACAACGCGGACTCGACGGTTGCGCCATGGGGCAGGTCATCGACAAAAGGCATCGCGGCGATGAGCAGGATCAAGGCGCCGAGCAGTTCGACCGACGAGTAGCGCCGCACGCCGAAGCGCCGGGTGATTTTTTTGATTGAGGATTTCGGGTTCATCGGGCGGTAGCATCCTCCCGGTCGAGCAGGGTTTTGAGGTGCAGCAGCGGGCGCTGCCCGGTTTGCGAGGCACCGGTTAGAGGCGTGTCCAGATCGTGGATGACAAAGATGATGCCGCTGACGAACACCGCGAGCAGCACGCCTTGCACGATGCCGCGATTCGCGGACAAGCCGCCCGAATAACCGACGACGCCCGCGGCCGCCACCGAAGTGGCGAACAGCAGTATCAGAATCGATTGAGGCACGTTGGTTTCCATCGCCGTGACCCAGCGGCGGTGGATTGCCAGCGCGTCCACGAGGGGGGCGACCATTTCCGCAGCACCCATGGCGGGATGCTCGCCCGTCACTTCTTGGCGCACCACGTCGCACATCGATTTGTGGAGGGCTTCGGCGTTCTCGGCCCGCGCGTTGAATTGTTCCTCGGACTCGGCGTTTTTCGGCGAACTCGCCTCAAGTTGGGCGGCGATATAGTCGTGGAGCAGGCGTTTGAAATCGGTGCGGCGCGGTTCGGGAAGGAAATCGGCGCGGATATTCAGCGACGAGAGGGTGATGGTGTCGTCCATCATCGAGGCGCGCCGAGCCTCGAAGCGCTGGTCGGCCATGTTCAGGGAGAAGCCAAGCAAGAGAGCGAGCAACGCGAGCAGCGACGCCTGGACGGCGACGAAATGGCCGCGACCACTCTCATTTGGCGTCTTGCGGCGGCGGCCGGCGCGAAAGCCAAGTTCACCCGCAAGCATCATCATCACGAAGAGCACGACCAGCACGTGCAAGGAGGACCATTCATGGACCAGGCTTGCAGGGTGGTGCGGCAACGCGGGGAGGTGGAGCGGGATCACGCTGGCGCACGTGGCGGCAACTTCGCGCAGGGGTGGTGTTGGCAATGATGAATTCATCGGGACAGGACTCCAGGAACCGGCGCGGATTGAGGTATGCTGGAAATCAGCAGCAAGCAACGACGCCCCCGGTTGATGGCGCCGGGGGAGGTGGCGTCGGAGCTTACCACGGTTTGAGGGTGACCGCGCTGGCGCGTTTGACGACGTGGTTGGGCGGGGTGTTGAGCAACTCGGCGAATTCCGCGGCCCAGTCATTGATATTGGTTTCCGCGCCATGGTACCAGGTATAGCTGCCGAGATTGATAGGGGCGGCTTTGTCATTGCGCCTATCCTTGAAGGTCGCGATCACCCGCTTGGACGCGCCGTTACGGGCACGGCCTTCGATGGCGATGCTGCCGGAGCCGGCCATCGAGAGGAAACCCGCGCCGGGAATGATGAAACCGGCTGCGGTCGCGCCCGCATTCCAATAGGCCTTCGACGGCACCAGTTCAACCAGTGCCAACTCGAGCACGAGCACGCGCGGTCCGGGTCCGCTGGCGAGCTTGATCTTACCGCCGGGATAGCTGGCGATGGCTTGTTGGAACTGATTGCGCATCTGCCGGGCGATCTTCTGCGTGTCGCTGGCGAGTTGGGCCTTGCTCGCGCCCGACTGCTGCTCCCACCAGGTCTGTTTTTCCATGAAGCGGGTGTTGACCGGCGCGATATAGACCGCGGAAAAACTGTCGGTGATCGGTTTGCCGACATAGGCGGCGGCGACCCAAGTTTGCTGGAGGAAGGCTGCGCGCGTGGTCATCGGCGCGGTCGAGCGGTTGAAGCCGGAGTCGGCGGCAGGCTTGGCATCGAAGACCTGGCAACTGGTGAATCCGACAAGGGTGAGTGCGGCCAAGCCGCCAGCGATGAGGTGGGGGTAGTTCATGGCGTGTTTTCTAGCGAGGCATCGCCTCAGACCCAACAGAGGATTGATGATTGCCGATTGGTGATTTTTGTCAGAACGTGTATTGATATCCCAGGATCATGCCATGGGTGGTGATGTCATAGGTGAAGCCGCTGTGGGAATAATCGGTGCCGATGGCACGGTAGCCCAACAGCAGCGAACTGTGCTCATTGAAGTGATAGCCGAAGCCGGCCAGTGCCTGCCAGGTGAACTGCGAGGAAACGTCAAAGCCGCCGACGTCGCCGAGCGTGCGGAAGAAGAAGTTGTGCGGGAGTTCGGCCTGGAAGCGGGCGCCGATGACCGGATCGACCCAGGTTTTGCTGCCGGAGGCGCTGAATTTTCCGCCCCTGCTGTCTCTGATGTCAAAGCTGAGATCGAGCGAGTTGACCCGCGCGCCGGCAAAGACGTCGAGTTTCACGTCATCGGTGCGCAGCGCTTCATAGGCGACATAGAAGTTGCCGATGAACTGCTCAAGATTCATGTCTGCCGAAACAAAACCCTGCGGGCCATTGCCGCTGGCACTGAGACTGGCGTAGATTCCGTCCGCCACGAACCCCCATCGGCCATGGTCGATTTCCACCGCGCCCATGAACGCGATGTCCAGGTTGCTCAGGAGGTCGCTGAATTTGACGTCCACCGGCACCGTGAAGCCACGGACTCCGGCGTCGCCGTTCAGCGATTCCAGCCAGCCGTATAAGGACAATCTGACGGACCACTCCGAAGAAGCGGCGGCGGGGGTGATGGGTTGTGCGACGGTGGGCGCCGCGGAGCCCGCGAAGGCGGGTGCGACACTGAGTAAAACGGCGCTCAGGATTGCGGATGTGGTTTTCATGAGACGGTGGTTGGATCGGGGTTGGTTGTGGCTTTGGATGCGGGGAGGAATCACAGATGAGATTCCGGCACGGACGGATTAGGCACTTTGGAAACCGGAATGTCAACATCGCGTGCAAGCCCCAATCCGTGGAATCCGGGACGGCGGTTTGCCACAGCACCGAACAGCCGAGCCAGCGGTGAGGGATGGCGTGCGGCGGGTGATGTTGTATGCTGTTCCATGGAATCACTCTGGATCGCCGACCATGATGGATGGCCTGATTTCATCGAATCGCCGTTTGGTGATACCCGGCACTTACTTCAAATCCTCGATAGTCTGATAGGAACGATGGGTCATGATGGATTTGGCAGCGGTTGCGCCCACATAAGGAAGTATATGCCAATCACCAATATACTGTTTTGCCAATAAATCCAGGATTTCTTGATTCTGAAAAACTTCGCGCCTTTGCGGCTTTGCGCGAGAAAAGTCTTAACCGGGATGCTTCGGTATCGGCATGCGTGGCGGGGCGGTGGCCCACATGAGGGCGATCTCGTCGGGTGTTAGTCCGTATGCTTGGTTGACGAGGTCGCTGAGGTCGCGTTCCAGCTTCACGGCTTCCGCGGCGCGGGCGCGGGCGGGTTCGATGGTGCGGGTGTATTCCTCGCGCAGGGCTTGCAGCCCGGCGGCGGTGAGCGGGAGTTTCCTGCCTCGGATGTGCTTCACTTCGGCAATGAAGCTGTCGGAATCGAGGGCGGTCAGGTTCTGGAGTTTGTGGGTCGGCTTCTCGATGGCGTATTCCACGCGCAGCCAGTCGAACTCGGTATGAGAAGAGCGTAACCCGCCGCTAAAGGAGATCAGATCAATCAGTCAAATTTGCCGTTGGCCATTTGCCTGCGGCTATCCTCCTTGAATTGACGCGCATGCGCACCCGTTCCGCGATTCTGTTAGAACGGGATGAGTGCCACGGTGAAGGCGACCAGAATCAACCCGAAGCAGGTGAGCGGGAAGATCGTCACCGGCGGTCGATGAGGTCGGCATGCCACGAAATCGGTCCTTGGGAAAAAAGCCGGTGGAGACGCGCTCAAGGTTGGCTCTTGAGGTGCAGGAGCAGGATGCGGTGGATTTCCGCGATGCCTTGCGGATGCGCGTGGGAGCCATGGCCGGAGGGGACGATTTTCTCTGAGGCGGCGCCATCGAGGTGGGAACTCCAGTAGGCGACGACACCGTCGGAGGAGTTGGGCGTGTCGCCCTTGCCGCGGTCGCCCATGATGCTATGGTAGGTGACGCTGGGAGCTATGGGGAGCTTGTTGATCTCCCTGACGAACGGGTTGTCCGGCGAGAGGGTGCCGATGCTGTTAGGAGCGCTTTGGATGGCAAGTCCGGCGACGTCGGCAGTGGCCGCGGAGAGGAGCGAGTTGCGCATATCCGCCATGAAGCCGGGCAGCCTGACCAAGCGGGAACCGAGGCGGCCGATCCAGTTGGTGGCAATTTCGGAACCGCGGTGGGGCCCGGAGGCGAAGATGGCCCGCTTGATTTCCTTGCGGTTCTCGAAGATGAGTATCTCCTCGAGGAGCTTTTTGCTGGGGCCGGCGAGTTGGGTTTCAGACGGCTTGTGGCCGAAAGCCTTGAGCCAGAGTTTGTCGCCGGCGTTAGTGACCATCAGGCGGCTGATGAGGCTGCCCATGCTATGGCCGATGATGACCATATCGCGGTGGCCGGGGAATTCCCGTTTGACTGAATCGAGTTCGCGGCGCAGCAGTGCGGCGGAGTATGGATAGGGATAGCCGCTGGGATAGCTGAAGACCCAGAACTGATAGTGCTGGCGGATTTCCGGATCCTTGAGCAGCTCGAAATACAACGGGGCGAAGGTGACCGGCGTGCTGTCGAGCCCGTGGACCATCAGGACTGGAATGCGCTGCGGATCATAGGGCTGGAGGAAATTGAGATGGGCGGTATCGTTGTAGCGCGACGGACGAAGCAGGCGGACGAGTCCGAGTTTGTCCACGCGTGCTTTCGACATTCCGAGCATCACAGCAGCTCCGTAGTCTGCGGAGAGCGGGCGGGTTTTTCCAGCGAAGGGAAGGGATTCCACCTGATAGGGATCGACGAGTTCGAGGGTTGCGGTATTTCCCTCGAAGCGCACGATGGCGGTGAGGTTGCGCAGCGGCAGGTTTTTGCGCATTTCCAGGTGGCCAAGCCCTTCGAATGAGGTCACCAGCACGAGCGGCGCGCCAATGCCGGCGACGCGTGATTGTGCTTTGGCGTCCTCCCCGCGGAAGGCGAGGGTGTCGGTGGGGAACAGCTTGTCATGAAGGGGGGAGGTTCCTGCCGGGGAGCGTCCTGTTAGGCTGGTGACGCCACCGGAGCCGGCAATGGCCAGCGGCGAGGACCACGGATCCGCCCCGCTGCGTTCGAGTTCCTCGACGAGGCGGGCCACGGAGTAATTGTAGGAGGGGATGGCGGAGTCGTCGCCGCCGCGGATCCTGTCGTGCGCGCCGTGAATCGAGGCTAACAGTGTTTCGATGCTTGCCCTGGTTGCCGGCGCGCCGATGGGGGCGACGGGGTTGACCATGTGCACCGAAACCGGGGCGCTGCACTGGCTGAGTCCCAGGGTGACCAGGCACAACGCGAGTGATTTGGCGGGCAGCGGCGGGTTGCGGGTGGCCGCAGCCGGGCCATCAGCGGAAAGGCGGTGATGCAGGCGTCTCCCTAATCCGACGGGAACGAGGCGGGAGAAAGAGGCAAGGGCGGTGGCAAATGCGGGTGCAAGCATGGTTTTCATTGGGATCGTTAGGTTTACCACATCACGGAACAGCCGAGCGCGAAGGTATCCGTATCGCTGCCGGTATTCGTTAGGGTCCGGATGCCGATGTAGGTGATTTTAAAGCCGAAGTTGCGGGTGATGGGGATGCCCATGGAAAGCGCCCAGCCGAGGTCGCTTTGGCGGTCATCCGAGGATATGCCGTCAATGGTGGATTGGCCGCCGAAGAAATAGCCAATACTGGAACTGATCCACAGGCCCGGGGTGAAGTTATAGATCAGGTGTCCTTGGGCGAAATAGACCGGATCCTTCTTCAGTTGCTTGCCGTTGAAGAAATCCTCGTTGTCGGTGAAGAAACTGGCCGAGGTGGTGAGTTCGCCAGTCCACTTGCCACGTTGGTGAACCAAGCCGAGTTGCGGCCGGAAGACGAAGCGATTGTTGCCGAGGTTGATGAGCTTGTCATCGAAGTACTCGCCGGTAGGGAGATCCACGGCAAGACCCGCGCCAATGATGGTTTCGCAATCGGCGTGCTGGCGGTATTCCACGAACTCCTTGCCAGCCAGCGGCGGGGCTCCCAGCAGGTTGATCGCAAAGCGCACGGTGGTGTCGGCCCAGCCGTCGCGTTCAGTGCTGATAGGTTGGCCGGCCTGCAAGCCGGACCAATCGCCACTCTGATAGATCTGGGTGATATCGATGCGGGCCGACTTGTCAAAGAGCGCGAAGGATCTGATGTACTTCAGGGCGCAGGAGTTGAGGTCGAACTCGCCATCCTCGATTTGCAGCACCGGGTTGAGGAAGATGTCACCGGAGGTGTAGGCGTAGCCGACACCGAGGAAGTTGGTGTCGAGCGGCAGGTGGCTCCAGCGCCGTGGTTCGATGTCCTGGGCATGGCATGGCAGGGCACCCAGCCACAGGCCAAGGAGGCACCACGCCAGGCACGGTGCCGGCGCACCCCGCTCGTGGCGATGACGGATAAACCAGTTAGATTTCAAGATCAGGAACATGGGGGAAGAGTGGAGTGGTGGAGTATTGGAGTGGTGGAGTATTGGAGTGGTGGAGTGGAGTCTTCAATTTCATTACTCCATTACTCCAATACTCCATTACTCCAAAAGGGCCGGAGTATTGGAGTGATGGAGTAATGGAGTATTGGAGTAGTGGAGTATTGTCTTCGATTCCATCACTCCATCACTCCATCACTCCATCACTCCATCACTCCCTTGGGATGGAGTGATGTCGATGAACCACTGGCGGGCTGTCCGATGAGCAGGGGAGCCACCTGGTCACGGATGAATTCCATCTTCACATTGTCGAAATGGTGTCCCTTGTCCTTGTCCTTGCGGAAATCCCCGGAGTAGGGGATGGTGACGATCTTGTTGGCGTAAAGCCGGCGCGTGGCGGCGGAGGCACCGGCGGGCAGGACAAATCCTTTGATGCCCGCGCCGGGGTCGTGGAACTTCCGGTCGGCGGTTCCTGATAGCGGCATCAGTGTCCCGAGCATTTGGTCGTGGGTCGAGGTGAAGATATACAGTTTGTATTTCACCCGCTTGAGCGCCTCGGTCATGTCGTAGTCACGGCTGATGGACGTGCCTAACAATACAACATGATCCACCGGTGCCGTCTCCGGCAGCACCTCAAGCGCGAAGATGGCCTCGGCCGTGCCTGCGGAGAAGCCGAGCAAGTTCACCGGCGCGGCGGGGTGTTCCTTCTGATAGCTCCGGATGCGGGCGGCACCCGCCTGCGCCTTGGTCCGCTTGTAGGCGACGCTGGCATCCTGATCCTTCATGAGTCCCTTGCCGGTTTCCCAGGAAACCAACTCTCCCGCGCCAGGGTATCCAGCCGCAAGCATGCCTTCCACGACACCCCCCGCGTAGTTCGACTTCGTGGTGCCGCCACCGGCGCCATCGAAGTAGAAGGTGCATCCACGCGTCAGCCGCTGCTTGCGGTCGGCACGGTATTTGCCATCCCAACCCGATTTGGGCGCGCACCCGATGGATGTGGCGATCAAGATCAGGCCAAGAGCGGAGCGGACAAGCGAAGCGTATGGACGGTGGGGGCGGTGATTGTTTTTCATAGGACTCTGTTATTTCAATGAATGGCGGATTTTTTGCAAGGAATAATTTTGGGCGGAAGAGGCGGAATTCGTAAGATCAAGCAAGTTGCATTTGGGTTAAGGCCGTTTTTGCCTAAACATTCCCATTCCAGCTCTCATAAAACATCGTGACATTGCCCTTGCGGCGTGGGAGTTCAAGCTTCAGCTTGCATGTCAGGAACAGCCAAAGAAATGCAGATCGGCTAAAGCCTTAACTCAGACGCCGCAATGGGAACCATGCGTCGGAGTTAAGGCTGCCTGTCAGGAGCCGCCATGATGTGTATAAAGACCAGGGCCTGGCCGGAGGGCGGGGAAACGGGGCTATCTGCGGAACGCCACCGTGCGATGATAGACCCCGGCGGCATAGGGGGTGTAAGGATGATAGACCGCAGCCGCCGCGACGACCGGCGGATGATAGACCTCCACGGCGGGAGCGACAACCACCGGCGGAGCATACACCGGCGCGGCGGCGACGACTCCCACGCCGACCCCGGTGCTGTAACAGCCGCCATAGCTGACGGCACCATAGCCCCCGGCGTGATAGACGGCCCCGCCGTAAGCGGCACCGTGATAGGCCCCACCATCACCCACGGCGCTGGCGTGGGCGGTGGTATAACTGTTGCCTTCCCTGCCGGTGACCGTAGTGGATCCGCCGTGGGCATAACCGCCGTAGCCGCCGGCTGAGCCGCTGGTATGCGAGACGCTGCCGCCGCCGCGGGTGGAGGCGCTGCAGGAGCGCGAACATCCCCAGGCGAACGCGCCGGAGGTGGTGAGGGCGAACGCCGCACAGGTGGCGGCGGTGATGACGAGGGTGTTGATTTTCATAGTCGTTTGCTGTTGGTGGTTTTGATGATGGTTTGTTAGTATGGCGGGATTACTCGGCGCGTTTCATGGTGATTTCCTTGGTGTCCGGGAGTGCCTGGCCGTTGACTTTCTGCTCCTTGGACTGCCAGGTGAAGGTGGCGGCATCCACGGGAGTGACGATGTTGGTCGAGGTGACCTTGGCCCCGT
>Ga0268284_1001130_pt1 | contig 14750 bp, 11 predicted proteins | sample saktaG_14_FD_190137 | JGI IMG/M metagenome (GOLD analysis project Ga0268284, IMG submission 190137) | Saline water microbial communities from Sakinaw Lake, British Columbia, Canada - sak_2013_06_06_40m | ecosystem: Environmental > Aquatic > Non-marine Saline and Alkaline > Saline ... | reverse complement strand
CACGGTCATCTTTGTAATCCCTGTCAATTGCATTCTCTATCATTCTGTCGGTAAAGAACGATTCCGTGTCCTTCTTATTCATAGAAACAGGATCTACATTGGAATCATTTGACTGCTCTTCTTTTTCGACAGGCTCTTCCTGATTTTCATATTGAACAGGCAAATAGAGTGTAAAGGTGCTGCCTTGTCCGATTTGGCTGGCAAGATGAACTTCACCACCTAATAGTGTTGCCAATTCCCTCGAAATCGTAAGCCCTAGCCCGGTGCCGCCATATTTTCGGCTGATAGAGCCATCAGATTGTTGAAATGCTTCAAATATAGCTCGTTGTTTTTCCGGCGCTATCCCAATACCTGTGTCGATCACAGAAAAAGCAATAGAATTTCCAGGTGTTAAATCACCTCTCATGAATTTCACATCCGGTGAAGGGGTTTGGATTTTTACATTGATACTTCCACTTTCAGTAAATTTGAACGCGTTAGATAATAAATTTTTTAAAATTTGCTCCACACGTTGTCCATCTGTTAAAATAGTTGGTGGAAGATTTTTCCCTTTAGTTATAGCAAATGCGAGTTTCTTATCGGAAGCAACAGGTACAAACTGGTTGTTCATGCTTGAGATAATGTTATCAATTTTGGTGTTTTTAATTAATAACGTCATTTTACCTGCTTCCACTTTAGATAAATCCATGATGCCGTTTATCAACTGTAATAAATCCTGACCACCATCATAGATGACTTTAATATCCTTTAATTGCCTTGGAGTTAAATTCTTAGCCTCATTTTTTTCCAGTTGCTTCGACAATATTAAAAGGCTATTTAATGGAGTCCGAAGTTCATGTGACATATTTGCCAGGAATTCAGATTTATACTTACCGGAAAGTTTAAGTTCTTCGGCTTTTTCTTCAATCTCAAGTCTGGATTTCTCAATTGACCTATTCTGTTCTTCTATGTCATCCTTTTGTTTTTCAAGATTGACTGATTTTTCTTCAAGTTCTTCGTTTGAACTTTTTAATGCTTCACTCTGTTGTTGCAGTTTTACCTCCGACTCTTTCAATAGTTGAGTTTGCTCTTCGAGTTCTTCATTTGACCGTTTCATCTCCTCCTGTTGCTTCTGTGATTCTTCCAGAAGTACATTCATTTTTTCATTTGATTGAGTTGTATTAATTGCGATAGCGACATTCTCGCCAATCGCTTTCAAATACTCCATTTGAGCATCTGTAAATGGCGTAAATGAACCTAATTCGATAACTGCCTTAACTTCGTTTTCCAGTATAAATGGATTGACAAGTAGATTTCCAGGAGAAGCTCTCCCAATTCCAGAGTTAATAAAGATGTAATCTTCAGGCACTTCAGATAGATGAATAGGTTCCTTTTCCAAGACAGCTTGCCCCACAATGCCCTCACCTTGTTTAATTTGTTTAACATGTGCTTTGCGCTGAGAAAAAGCATATGTCGATAGTAAGGTGAAACTTTCTTCGTTCTCCTCTTTCAGGTAAAACACGCCGACTTTTGCTCCTATATATTTAGAAACATATGTGATGATCTTTTTACACATTTCAGCCATTGTTTGTTCACCTCTCATTAAATCATTCAGTTCAGTTTGTCCGGTCTTTAGCCAATTTTCCTTTTGGTTCTCAGCGGTCATGTTACGCAAACTGAGAGTCATTTTATTAATTGATTCAGTTAACTCATCTTTCTCGCTTCTGGGCTTATTCTCAACCGAAAAGTCTCCCGCAGCAATGAGGCTTGTCTGAGCAACCACATCCAGGAAGCTGTCAACCATCAGGTTTATCGTATCCTTAAGTTGAGCAATCTCACCTTTACTCTCCACGGTAATCTTCTGCGACAGGTCTCCTTTCGCTACTGCAATAGCAACTCTTGCGATATCTCTTACCTGAGCTGTGAGATTGGCGGCCAATTTATTTACATTGTCTGTAAGTTCCTGCCACGTTCCCGATACGCCAGGCACTTTCGCTTCTCCGCCAAGGATCCCCTGTGTGCCAACTTCACCAGCCACTCGGGTTACTTCCGATGAAAAGGTATCCAGGCTGTCTACCATTTTATTGATCGTATTTTTCAATTCAGCCACTTCTCCTTCTGCTTCCACTGTAATTTTCTGTGTAAGGTCTCCATTCGCAACAGCCGTTGTGACTTTCGCAATGTCTCTAACCTGGGAAGTTAGGTTTCCTGCCAATACATTCACATTATTTGTCAGATCCAACCAGGTGCCAGCTACTCCCGGTACTTTGGCCTGACCGCCCAGTTTCCCTTCATTTCCAACTTCGCGGGCCACTCGTGTTACTTCCGATGAAAATGTATAAAGGCTATCGACCATTTTATTAATCGTTTCCTTCAATTCAGACACTTCACCTTCTGCATCCACTGTTATTTTCTTGGTCAGGTCTCCATTAGCAACAGCTGTTGTAACCTTTGCGATGTCTCTAACTTGTGAAGTAAGATTTGCTGCCAGCACGTTCACGTTATTTGTAAGGTCAAGCCATGTACCTGCTACTCCGGGCACACGACCCTGACCACCCAGTTTCCCTTCATTTCCAACTTCGCGGGCAACGCGAGTTACTTCCGATGAGAAGGTATCAAGATTGTCAACCATTTTATTAATCGTATCTTTCAATTCGGCAATTTCACCTTTGCTTTTAACTGTAATCTTTTAATATGGTCCCCAAAAACTGGACAGAAACTTAAGGATAGAAAAATGAGTATAAACCTTAAAAACTTGTCCAATGAAAAAAACCAGAACCAGACACACAGCAGAATTTAAAACCAAGGTTGCCATCGAAGCCATCAAAGAACAGAAAACTCTTGCGGATTTATCGGTAATGTATGGAGTAACCCAACAACAGATCAGCAATTGGAAGAATGAATTTCTTCGCAGGGCCAATGAGATCTTCAGCAAACGGGAACCAGACAAGGAGCTTGAGAAGCAGAATGAGAAGCTGTTTGCTAAGATCGGCCGGCTGGAGATAGAAAACGATTGGTTGAAAAAAAAACTGTAGGCTATACCGTGTCAGAGCTTAAATCGATGATTGAACCAAATCACCCGGATCTTACCATTAGCCAGCAATGCCAAATGCTCAGCATAAGCCGTTCCGGTTATTACTACATGCCTTGCCCGGTTGATGAAGCGACACTTGAACTGATGAATATCATTGATAAACAATACACTAAGACTCCTTATTATGGCACCCGAAAAATGAGCGCTTATCTGAAAATGATCGGTTATAACGTGGATCGTAAAAGGGTCCGCAGGTTATACAAGCTCATGGGTCTGGTTGCTATCTATCCTAAGCGTAATCTGAGTAAGCCTGGGGAGGGTCATAAGATATATCCCTATCTCTTGAAGGGATTAACCATTGACCATCCAAATCAAGTTTGGGAGAGCGATATAACATACCTCAGGATGCAGCATGGATTCATGTACCTGGTAGCCATTATTGATGTGTATAGCCGATTTGTGGTAGCCTGGAGCATCTCAAACTCCATGGATGTAGGATTTTGTGTCGAAACACTCGATAGAGCTCTTAAAACGCACGGGAAGCCAGAAATTTTCAATACCGATCAGGGAGCTCAGTTTACTGCACATGCCTTTACTAAGGTGCTGCTTGACAATGAGATTAAAATCAGTATGGATGGCAAAGGACGCTTTCTGGACAACATTTTTGTGGAACGGTTATGGCGAAGCGTGAAATATGAATACCTTTACCTTAACTTACCAGAAGATGGTGTTGAATTGTATCATGGATTAGATGAGTATTTTTATCGCTATAACCATGAGCGTCCGCACCAGTCAATAAAGGGAGTTCCATACAAAAGATACCTGAATCATTATATGGAGGCGGCTTAGTTATTAACAAATTAACACTTATCAACAAAGAGAAAAAAGAAGCAAAAAAGAGAAATATTAATATATATAACATGTTTATTATATATCTAATCTTAAGTTAGCTTCTAAATTGTCCAGAACATTGGGACCGTTTCATTTTGCGATAAATCCCCTTTTGCAACTGCGGTTGTTACCTTGGCGATATCTCTAACCTGGGCTGTAAGGTTCGCAGCCAGTCCGTTTACATTGTTTGTAAGATCCAGCCATGTTCCGGATACACCGGGTACTTTTGCTACTCCTCCCAGGATTCCTTCGGTACCAACTTCACGAGCCACTCGTGTTACTTCCGATGAGAATGTATCAAGGTTGCCAACCATTTTATTGATTGTGTCTTTTAGTTTGTCTATCTCACCTTTGCTATCCACTGTAATCTTTTGGGTTAAGTCTCCATTTGCCACTGCTGTTGTTACCTTAGCGATGTCTCGTACCTGAGTAGTTAAATTTGAAGCCAATCCATTTACATTATTTGTCAAATCCAGCCATGTTCCTGAAACGCCGGGTACTTTAGCTTCACCGCCAAGGATTCCTTCGGTTCCTACTTCACGAGCTACCCTTGTTACTTCTGATGAAAATGTATAAAGATTGCCAACCATTTTATTAATGGTGTCTTTTAATTCATCTATCTCACCTTTGCTATCTACCGTAATCTTTTGGGTCAAGTCTCCATTTGCTACTGCAGTAGTTACCTTGGCGATGTCTCTTACCTGTGATGTAAGGTTAGCTGCCAATCCATTTACATTATCGGTAAGATCCAGCCAGGTTCCTGATACGCCGGGCACTTTAGCAACTCCTCCCAGGATCCCATCGGTTCCTACTTCACGTGCTACCCTGGTTACTTCTGATGAAAAGGTATCCAGATTGTCAACCATTTTGTTGATCGTGTCTTTCAATTCAGCAATTTCACCTTTGCTTTTGACCGTAATCTTTTGCGATAAATCTCCTTTTGCAACTGCGGTTGTTACCTTGGCAATGTCTCTAACCTGGGCTGTCAGGTTCGCAGCCAGTCCGTTTACATTGTTTGTCAGATCCAACCATGTACCGGATACGCCGGGCACTTTGGCTACTCCTCCCAGGATCCCATCGGTTCCTACTTCACGTGCCACCCTTGTTACTTCTGATGAGAAGGTATCCAGATTGTCAACCATTTTGTTGATCGTATCTTTTAATTCAGCTACTTCGCCTTTACTCTCAACCGTGATTTTTTTTGAAAGGTCGCCGTTTGCAACGGCTGTGGAGACATTTGCAATATCTCTTACCTGCGACGTCAGGTTAGCTGCCAATCCATTTACATTATTGGTTAGCTCCAGCCAGGTTCCTGAAACACCTGGCACCCGTGCTTCTCCACCAAGGATCCCGTCGGTGCCTACTTCCCGGGCTACTCTTGTTACTTCCGAAGAGAAGGTATCCAGATTGTCAACCATTTTATTAATGGTCTCTTTCAATTCAGCTACTTCCCCTTTTGCATTAACGGTAATTTTCTGTGAAAGGTCCCCCTTTGCAACTGCTGTGGTAACGTTTGCTATATCTCTAACCTGCGACGTTAGGTTGGCTGCCAATCCATTTACATTATTTGTAAGTTCCAGCCATGTTCCTGAAACACCGGGAACTTCGGCTACTCCACCGAGTAATCCTTCAGTCCCCACTTCACGAGCCACCCTGGTTACTTCCGAGGCAAACGTATCAAGGCTGTCCACCATTTTATTGATCGTGTCTTTTAACTCAGCTACTTCTCCTTTGCTGTCAACTGTTATTTTTTGTGTAAGGTCTCCTTTTGCAACTGCAGTGGTAACGTTTGCAATGTCTCTGACTTGCGACGTAAGGTTGGCTGCCAACCCATTCACATTGTTGGTTAATTCAAGCCACGTTCCTGATACGCCGGGTACCCTGGCTTCTCCACCAAGCTTTCCTTCGATTCCTACCTCACGAGCTACCCTGGTTACTTCCGATGAAAAGGTGTCAATAGATTCTATCGTTAAATTAAACGACTCGGCTATTTCACCAAATTTATCATCTTTGACTTTCTTTATACGGGCAGAGAGATCCCCATTCTTCAGTGCATCAATGGCATCTAATATCTTGTCCAACTGCTCAATGTTATATTTTTCATCCCGATATGATTCGGGTCTGCTGATCTCCGAATCTGGTTGGTTCTCAGAACTTAGTCCGATTAGTTTACTTAAGTTCTTCTTTTTAAACATGCTGCTTGGTGTCATATCAATGTTCTTTTGGTTTGCTGTTATCTTTATGAATTAATCCATTTTCTTCATTTTCAATTATTTCTTTTATGATGTCAAGTATTAATCCATACTCACTTGTTTTGTCTACAAAATAATCAGCTCCCAAATCCATACATTTTTTACGGTTTAATGGATTTGGAAAATTGGTGTAGATCAATACTTTTTGATCCCGGTTCCGTTGTTTTATAACTTTTAGTGCATCCATTCCATTTCCATCCGGCATCATAATGTCCAGGATGATTAAATCAGGATTCAACTCCTGAAATATATCAATTGTGTGTTTTACATTTATTGATTCATAAATTTCAATAGGATTGTTTAATGATATGAGCAGTCTTTTCAAGCTTTTTCTTACGATTAGCGAATCATCAGCAATTAAAATTTTCATGTTGTCTCCCTATATAATACATATAGATTTTACTTCAACATAATTTTTACGTGAAGTATGTTTTTTTACAAGTTTTTTAAGAAGCTGAAAGATAATACGTTAATATTACCTTGTCTGTAGGGACTACACTGATTTTTATGTAGTCATTTAACCTGGATAGATGTAGCAAAATCTGCTACAGGGAGGTTTAATCTGGGGAGGGAGTTATCTTAATAAATCATTATTTAGGACATAATGAATAAGTTTGGCTATTGTTTTCAGGTTCATTTTTTCATAGATCCGGCTTCTGTAAGTATTTACAGTGCTGTTACTTAATGAGAGATTTCGGGCAATTTCTTTGCTCGGCAAACCGGAACCTATCATAAGTAAAATCTGAAATTCACGGTCAGATAAAGTATCATGGAGATTCTTCTTTGGCGATGATTCGAGATTTAAAGCTAATTTTTCTGCTAAGTGTTCACTAACATATCGCCTCCCATTTGCAATTCTCCTGATAGCTATCACCAATTCTTCCGCAACGCCATCTTTGGTAATATATCCTGATGCTCCTGCTCTCAGGGCCCGGACAGCAAATTGCTCCTCCGGTAAAATACTCAGCATCAGTATGGAAATATCAGGCTTAATTGCTTTTACATCTTTTAATATGTCCATACCATTCCTGTCTGGTAAATTAATATCCAGGATAATCAGATCACAGTCATGTTTCATGATAAATTCCCGAACATCACAACCTTTTTGTAATTCGCCAACAATAGACAAATCGTTTTCAGGATCCAGAATCTTTTTCAATCCTTCCCGTATCAGGTAATGGTCATCTACGATAAGTATTTTGGTCATTTGTTGAAAGGTATTTTAATACGTAATTCAGTCCCTTTCCCTGGTTCACTTTTTACTTCCATATTCCCATTAAAAAGAAAAGTCCGTTCAGTCATACCAAGCAATCCAAAGGATTTCGTTTTATCGATATTATTGATATCGAAACCTACGCCGTTATCCTGAATTTGAATCACCAGTTCCTTATTTTGTTTCCTGATATCAAATCGAACCTTTGTGGCTTTTGCATGTTTGACAATGTTGTTTAAGGCTTCCTGGACTAGTCTAAAAATCGCAATATTACATTCCTGATCAAAATTAATTTCATTCGCGTTTGATCGTAAATCAACTTTAATGTTAGTCCGGTTCGAAAATTCCTCAATCTGCCATTCCAAGGCAGGTAAAAGTCCATGAATATCCAGCATTTCAGGCCGTAATTCAGTTATTAAACGTCGAACATCCTTGACTGATTGACCGATTATCTCTTTTGAATTTTTTAACTCTTCTAAAATTTCCATAATATTTATGGGTTTACTTATGTTTGTTATCTTTTGCTCAATGATGGATATATTCATTTTCAACGCAGATAATACCTGGCCAAACTCATCGTGGATTTCCCTGGCAATAACTTTCCGCTCTTCTTCCCGAACTGACTGTAAATGAGCAGCGAGTGAACGTAATTGAGCAGTCATTTTCAATAACATATCTTCTTTCAGCTTTCTATTGGCACATTCACTCAAACGTTCGGCAACTTCATTGACCAGATTTTTTTCCTCTTTGAGAAATGGTCCTTCATCTGTCTCCGGTTTTTCAATCAGGTAACAAACCTCCACCATCCCCACTTGTTCATCTTTTACAATGAGGGGTGCCGTTAATCTCCATTTCGTCTTTTTAAATTTCTTTGTTCTGTATGTCTCCCCAATGAAAGTTATACAAACGCCTGCAATTTCAGGATACCGAAAGCCCGTTGGAAGGAGGTTTGCTGTTTCCTGAAACAATATTTCCATCGTGATCCATTGTCTGTTCAAGATGTTTTTAACACCAAAAAGACATTGCAATGTCTTATTTCGTACCTTGGGTGACCTCTTTGGCTGCTTTAGTATGGTGATGTCGTGGGAAATAGCGAATACACCTCTAATCATTCCATCAGAATCAATGATTGGTGTTATGAAAACATCCCACCATTTTGGTGTTCCTTTTTCAGAAGGACGATAACCCTGGAAATTTCCAAGGTCCCCTTCCACCCCAATTTTCAGCGCTTTTGAAGCTGCCACTCTATCATCGCCTTTCCAGTTGTCCAGCCAGGATTTGTTTAAAAAGGGGGCAATATCATCAATTTCCATCAGTTTCTGCCCCCCTGAACTCATATACAAAAGATCGCCCTTCCTATCCAGAATTATAATACAGTTGTACCCTGAGTCCAGAGATTGTTTGTTAAACAGCTGTTCCAGTTATTCTTTCTTGTTGTTTTTCTCCAGGATGTTTTTACCGGATTTAACCATGATTTGTGGGGAGAATAGAGGGTTTCGGTTAACCAAAGTTACGTTATTATAATAGAGGAAGCAAATAATAATGATGAAGATAACCCGGGATTAGAGTGACAACGGGTAGGAAACTGTATTTAACGGTGGATTGCGGTGATGAGGAATGGCCGCCGGAGGCGGCTGAAAACAGGGGCGGGTGAGGGGCGCCGGAGGCGCCGCGAAGCGGCCCCGTTAGTGGTTGGGATTTTGGTGGATACTGGCAAGCCAACCGGTGCTGCAAGCACGGGTTGGCTGTGGAGGATGCTGGTGGATTCGGTCGAGGTTTTGGGATCGGGATGGCTGGTTTGTGGGATGGGTAGAGGTTGGTGTATTGGTGAGGGTGGCAGGAGGCTTGGGGATTTAGCTGGAGTGGCGAAACGAGTCCGGGGATATTTAACATAGTGCCTTTTATAAGACAAACGGGGTTCAGATCAATTACGAATTATGAATTACGAATGACGAATTGTTACTGGGGTTTCTGATGGCTACCAGTTGTCGCAGCCCTTTGTTTTATAAAATGCATTATGTTACTTAGACCCAGGGACAAAGTTGGCGGGATGGAGCTCTGAGTGATTGGAAGGTAAATGATGGGGATACTTGAAAACCATCATGGATCAATGGACCATCGGAACAGGTTACTTCTCCTTGCCGGATATGTGCAAGTGCTTGAACCGGTTACTACTCCCTTCGGATACATGATACTTTTGGAACAATTTTTACATCGGGTACACGGAACGAAAACCGGGTGTATACCATTAATGGCCCGGTGCAAGAGCTAAGCATGAAGGGATGGAGCGGTGATGCCGGAAGAAGATGGAGGCGAAACTGAGCGGACAACGGAATAATTGAATGGATTAGCGACCGTGAAGGTATTTGAGGTGTTTTACTTAGTGATTATACGAAAACAGTCTGGTTGTCATGTTGTTCAGCTATCTTCTACTGAGCTCTCCAGATAAGAAATTGTCATCGAAAGATCGGTATGAAATGCATTCACTGTATCTACCCAATAAGGCACTCTTTTTCTCGGCATGGACTTGTATTTTAACAAAGGCATGAGTTGCTTAGAAATTGTTTGTCTTACGTTATTCTCATAATATGGTTCATTTACAACAGACTTTGAATGTGAATATGACCTATTTATGAGCGATTCCAATTCCCGTATTGTATTATCATTACAGCCACGTCTTTCCAATTCTCTTAACTCCTTAAAGAAAGAGTCTATATGTATTATTTGCTTCTTTATTTCCATTACGAATTCCTTTTAATTTACAATCACACAAAGTTAAACTATTGAAATACGATTGTCAAACGGTTAGGTCTGCAGCCAGTCAACGATGAATTATTATAGATGGATCGGTGAAGCTAAACGATTCCTGAATCGAGCATAGTGAAACTTCAGAATGAATGAAGTGGAACTTCAGATTGAGTGAATTTGAACTCAAGGTTGCGTGAATAGATGAATGCTTTTCGGTTGTGAAGGGAGAATCCAGACTAAATTCATAAAACACTCTTAGTTAATAACTAACAATTATTGTTAAGAACTTTTCCGGTGAATATATTAACTCCTGGTAATATTTTATTATCTTTGCATCATTAAGTTCTTTGAAATATGTTTTGGCGCCAGTAATTAAAAGGAGTATTACTAACAGTCCTAATAAGACAACCCGCAAGGGATTATCTTCGGCACGCGACAACCAATGATTATCTGAACTTTACTTGAATTTCATCAGTTCAGATATCTATTCATTATTGGATTTGTACCATGTAAGCAGATACAGCATCATCACAATTGATGAGGCATGGAAATTAGGGAGTGTAATGAGAACATCGTTTACGCTTTTAATTACAGGCACTTCGCATGTGGGGCATGGGCGATATTGCCCAGTAATTAAAATTCCTTAATATGTTAAGAAAAACCCAAAACATTGATAGATTGATACTAGGTGTCAGGTCTATCACGGAGAACCGGTGTTCTCTTTTAGAAGAAGAGGTCAATCTTCTAGAAAAAGTAATCGGAGAGCTAGAAAAGCTTAAACGAAAACGGAAACGAGATGACTCTGAGACTCAAGCCTTGATAATCAAGGTAGTTAAAATGCTCACTCAGTTTTTTGTTTTCACCGATGAAATATCGAAAATTATTGACTTCATGAATTAATCTAAACGCTCCTTAATTTTTTTTTATGAAACTCGGATCAACCATAAAAAGAATACGAAAACAAAAACAGCTCACCCAGAGTGAGTTTGCTAAGCATTGTGGTATAACCCAAACCTACCTGTCCCAAATTGAAAATGACCGGAAAGAACCAAATCTTTCGATCCTAAAACAGATCGGGGAACAATTAGCAGTCCCTCTTCCAATTCTTTTTTTCCTTGCACTGACAGAGGATGACATTCAGCCAGATAAAAGGAAAGGATATGATATAATTGGACCTGCAGTAAAATCACTGGTCAATGAATTTTTCAAAGTATAAAGATAAACAGCTAAAATACCTAGCTTCCTTGCTAAACTGTAGCACAGCGGAAATCGAATATCTATGCAGTAATATTAAAAAGTACTATGGAAAAAGGATAGAGCAAAAAAAAGATAGGACAACCGGAAAAGTCAAAACATTCCTTGACGGAACGCCAAAAACCCGGATCATAAGACCTAGCTATCGACGCTTAAAAGAGATCCAACGAGCCATAAAAAACAATATCCTGGCAAAAGTGGAGCTGCCTGATAATTTACATGGTGGTGTAAAAAAGAAGAGTAACATTACAAATGCACCTAAACACAAAGGGAAAAAGTTTAAGTTTACAACAGATTTGCTTAATTTCTTTCCTAGTATTTCAAATGATGACATATTCTCAATGTTTCTGCGACTCGGATACTCAAATCACATTGCATATTGGCTGACGAAACTGACATCAGTCGAATTTGAATTACCACAAGGAACTCCGACAAGTACTCATATTGCCAATTTAATTTTTCTCCCGATTGACGCTCAACTTATACGGTTAGCAAAGGAAAATAATCTTACCTACACGCGGTTTGTGGATGATATAACATTTTCATCTCAACTGGATTTCAGAAACCTCATTAATGAAATATTAAGTATTATTACAACCGGTGGGTTTAAAATCAACTTTAGGAAAACAAAATATCATGGTGACCAAATAATTACAGGCATCCAAGTTTTCAACAATTACATTGATGCCCCTGAAAATATTAAGGCTCTTGCAAGGAACGAATATAAAAATCAGCTTTCTGAGAAACCTTATTCAACCTATCTCAAAAGAATACGAGACACAAATTAAAAGGTCAATACGTCAGGTGTTGCATAACAGCAAGAAAAATCATACTTTTCATTGGTGAAGTTTCAAATTCCCCTACCTTAGTAACCAAATTAAACTGCTAACGGTTGGCTACTCAAAGTTTCTCTGAAGGTCAAAAAATAACGGCCCGGGGCGAAGATTTCTTAATATCAAAAGTCGATACCAATTTCGATGGTTCTTTTCTGCTTCATGTGCAAGGGATCAGTGAGTTGGTAAAAGGAAAATCTTTCGTTTTTGATTGTGCTATTGATCAACATATTGCTACCGTTGATCCGGTTCGGACCAGGCTCATTGCCGATGTTGATAGCGGATACCGTAAAACAAAACTCTTCATCGAAACCCAGATCAGGAATTCTTCTATCTATTCCGATAAAATTACCATCGCTACCAAAGCTGCTTTTAATTTGGCGGAGTATCAGCTCACCCCTACTCTGAAAGCCCTGAAACTACCGCGCCCCCGTATGCTTATTGCCGATGGCGTAGGCTTGGGTAAAACAATTGAAGTTGGGATATTCCTTACCGAGATGATGAAACGGGGAAAAGGCAAGCGGATTATGGTTCTGGCTCTGAAGTCTATCCTGGCGCAGTTTCAACAAGAGATGTGGAACCGATTTGCGATTCCATTGGTCAGGCTCGACAGTGCAGGAATTTCCAGGATCAAAACCAAATTGCCCACAAACAAGAATCCTTTTGAATACTTCGACAAAACCATCATATCGATAGATACCCTGAAAAACAATATGAGATTCAGGCATTATATCGAAAAATCTCACTGGGATATCATCGTAATTGATGAGTGTCATACCGTTGCCAACGTCGATAGTCAGCGAGGTGACCTTGCACAGTTTCTCTCCCAACAATGCGATTCTTTGGTCCTAACTTCGGCTACACCGCATAATGGCCGCAAGGAATCCTTCGCCAACATTATCCGAATGATTGAACCTACCGCAATCCCGAGAAGCGGAGAGTATAGCAAAGCAGACATTGAGGCTTATTATGTTCGCAGGTTCAAAAACGATATTGAGGATGCCACTGTTCGCGCCAACTTTCAGGATCGGGAAGTAATTCGGCTTAGCACCCAACTTTCGGATGACGAGATTGATTTTCTGAGCTTCCAGCAAAACCTCAAGTTTAATGCCCTGGAAGGAATCCGAAATGGGAAAGCCCAGAACGATTTCCTATTCTCCATAGGTATTTTCAAGGCTTTTCTTTCCTCACCAAGAGCTGCGCTGAAAAGCATTCATAATCGTATCGAAAAGGTGTCGGCGGCAACAACCGAATCGGATGACCTGCAAGATAACCTTTCTGTTCTTTTCGAATTGAAATCAAAGCTGGAAAATATCCTACAGAAAAAGTCGGACAGCAAATATCACAAACTGAAGGAAACCTTGATTGAGATGGGCTGGTCGGGTCGGTCACAAGATGACCGTTTTGTTTTATTCGCAGAAAGAATTGATACGATTGAATACCTGAAGGAAAACCTTCAACATGACTTTTTTTTGCCTGATGAGACTATCGCTTTCTTTCATGGTAGTTTGACCGATGTCGAGCAGGAAGAAATGATTGATGATTTCGGCAAAAAAGACAGCATGGTCCGGATCATGATATGCTCTGATGCAGCCTCCCAGGGTGTCAACCTGCATTTTTTCTGTAACAGGATGATTAACTACGACATTCCCTGGTCTCTGATTACCCTCGAACAACGGAACGGACGAATCGACCGCTATGGGCAGAAGAGAACGCCATACATCTATTACCTGGTTGCCGAATCGGATGTTGAAGGACTAAAAACAGACCTGCATATCATTGAACGGCTTACACTCAAGGAGGAAGAAGTCTACAAATCGTTGGGTGACCCCGGATCCGTGATGCGGTTGTATAACTCAACCAAGGAAGAACGCTTCGTTGAGAAGGCATTCATGACTCAGGATGTGGATTATCTCGAAAAACACCAGGACTACAACTTCGATTTTTCTGTTCTTTTCGAGAATGAATCTGACAGCACCGTGCCCACGATTACGGATCAACCCTATGAAACCCCACTCTCAATTTATACACAGGATGACCTTTTCTTCAAGGATCTGTTTGATCAATTAGTAAGTGCAGGGCAGATAACCGGCGCCGAAATAAAAGCCAACACTCTTGGTTATCTTGAATTAATGAATACCCCGGAGTTGAACGAGGTGCTTTTCGATCTGCCTCCGGAGGCATTGCCACGTATAAATGATATTTTCAGATTGACTTCTGATAAAGTCCTTGTTCAACAGGCCATTGAGGATGCCCGGAAAAAGACATCTGACTGGGCAAAATTCCAGGTGCTCTACGAATTGCATCCGGCCATACGCTATTACATGACCAAACTTGAAGCCAGCGTTGATAAAGATATTGCGCTCGCGGCACGCTCTTCCATATTTCCGACGGCAACTGCCTGGTATGTTCTGCATGGCCAGGTTTCAAATAATCTGGGACAACCGGTAATCTCCGATTTTTTTGTCATCGCTGTGAACTGGGATGGCAGTCTCGTGCAAAAACCATTCCTTTTCAGTGATTTCGTGAATAAATTCGGGTTGACT